>ODAJ012164009.1_pt1 | contig 10250 bp, 7 predicted proteins | sample 1539241 | NCBI WGS metagenome assembly ODAJ01 (sample SAMN02144231, study PRJEB22623) | gut metagenome | biome: sheep rumen | host: Ovis aries | place: New Zealand
GGCGCAGTCGACCGCGATATGCCCGTACAGCACGTCGTCAAACGACGCTTCGCCGTGCTCCGGCACGTTCTGACGGATGACGTACGGCTCGCCCGCATCGAGGCGGCGCCGGATCTCTTCCTCGGAAAGATGCAGACAGTGCTTGTCATACTTGAAGGTCTCGCCGCGTTTTGTCGCTTCCTCGCGGCGCTCGGCGAGCTCCTCCTCGGTGCAGAAGCAATAGTATGCCTTGCCCGCCTTCACAAGCTGTTCGGCGTACGGCAGATACATGTTCTTGCGTTCGCTCTGCACGTAGGGACCGTAATCGCCGCCCACGTCGGGACCTTCGTCCCACTGCATGCCGATGCTCTTCAAGGTGCGGTAGATCACGTCCACCGCGCCGGGCACGTAGCGGCTCTGGTCGGTATCTTCGATGCGCAGAATGAACTTTCCGCCGTTCGCCTTGGCGTAAAGATAGGTGTACAGCGCGCTGCGCAGGTTGCCGAGGTGCATATAACCCGTCGGGGACGGGGCAAATCTGGTACGAACTTCCATTTGTTTCTCCTTAGGAAATCTTGAACGAATCCTTGAGACCCACGACGCGGTTGAACACCGGCATCGCGTCGGTCGAATCGGGATCCTTTGCATAATAGCCCATGCGCACGAACTGGAACGCTTCGCCGACCTTCGCCTGCGCAAGCGCAGGCTCGATGAATCCGCGCTTGATCTCGAGCGAGTTCGGATCGATCAGCTCCGTGAAGTCCGCGACCTCCTCGCCTTCGGCTGCTTCACGCATCAAAGGACCGTAGAGACGGAACTCCGCGGGGATCGCGTCGACCGCCGAAACCCAGTGCAGCGTGCCCTTGACCTTGCGCTCACACTCGCCGCTTCTCGTTTCGGGATCATAGGTCACATGCACTTCCGTGACCTTTCCGGTCTCGTCGGTCTTCCACGAAACGCACTTGACGATGTACGCGCCTTTCAGACGCACCTCGCCGTCCGGCTTCAGACGGAAGAATTTCTTCACCGGTTCCGCCATAAAGTCGCTGCTCTCGATATAGAGCTCGCGGCCGAAGCGCATCGGATGCGTGCCCGCGTCCGGGTCGTTCGGATTGTTCTCGACCTCGACGGTCTCGAAACGGTCCGGCTCCCAGTTGTCGATGACGAGCTTCAGCGGCTCGATGATCGCCATGCGGCGCAGCGCGTTCGTATTGAGGTTCTCGCGCACGCAGTGTTCGAGGATCGCGGTGTCCACGACGGAATCCGCCTTTGCAACGCCGATCCGCGCAAGAAAATCGCGCACGGCGGCGGCGGGGTAGCCGCGGCGGCGCATCGCGCACAGCGTGGGCATTCTGGGATCGTCCCAGCCGCTGACGAAGTGTTCCTCGACGAGACGTCTGAGATAACGCTTGGACATAATCGTGTTGGTCAGGTTCAGTCGCGCAAACTCGATCTGACGCGGTTTCTGCTCGAATCCGCAGGCGTTCACGACCCAGTCATACAGCGGACGGTGCGCCTCGTATTCCAGAGAGCAGAGCGAATGCGTCACGCCCTCGATCGCGTCCTGGATCGGATGCGCAAAGTCGTACATCGGATAGATGCACCACTTGTCGCCGGTCTGGTGATGCGAAATATGCAGGATGCGGTACATCGCGGGATCGCGCATGTTGATGTTCGGCGAAGCCATGTCGATCTTGGCGCGCAGCGTCTTGGAACCGTCCGGGAACTCGCCGTTTTTCATGCGTTCAAAGAGGTCGAGGTTTTCCTCGACGGAACGGTCGCGCCACGGACTGTTTTTGCCGGGCTCGGTCAAGGTTCCGCGATATTCGCGCATCTCATCCTTCGAAAGATCGTCGACGTACGCTTTGCCGTCTTTGATCAGTTTGACGGCAAGTTCGTAGCACCGGTCGAAGTAGGACGAGCCGAAACGCAGCTGATCCCAATCGAAGCCGAGCCAGTGAATATCTTCCTTGATGGCTTCCACATATTCGACGTCCTCCTTGGTCGGATTCGTATCGTCGAATCGGAGGTTGCAGGTTCCGCCGAATTCCTCGGCAATGCCGAAGTCCACGGTCAGCGCCTTTGCGTGTCCGATATGCAGATAACCGTTCGGCTCGGGCGGGAAGCGCGTCTTGACGCGGCGGTTCATCGTTTTGAGGTCTTCTTCAACAAATTCTTCAATGAAGTTTTTGCTCCGTTCTTCCATTGCGGTTTCCTTCCCGTCGGAGGCTTTGCTCCGAACATTTCCCTATTTTAACAATCTATTATAACGCGGCTTTTGCGTTTTCACAAGACGCGAATCGCCGTTTTTTGAAAAAAACGCGTATTGCTTTCGCCGCATTGCACATAATAACGACGCCGGACAAACGGCGAAACTTTTGATCGGAGGAATCTCTATGTCTTTCTTTTATGACGCGAAAAACGAACCGAAGCGCGAACAGAACGAGCGCGGCCGCAGAAGCAACCCGAACGAGCGCGGACGCGGCGTCGATACGAACCGCGACGGCGACAGCCAAAGAAACCGCTCGGACCGTGAACTGTTCGGACCGGAGCAGCTTTGATCATGCGGAAAAAACGACCGGCCATGCAGTACGTTCCGCGGCGCACGGTCAGAATCCCGTCCGATGTGAACGGCAGTTATACGGGAACGCCGGCACATGACGCCGAACCCGTGCAGGACGCGGACGACCTTTGACGACACAAAAAAGGATCTCCGAAACGAAGCGGAATTCGTTCGGAGATCCTTTGCCGTTTCCTCCCGGAAAACGGAGTCATCGATGGATATACATCCGCGACGGCGCCGGTTCTCCGTCTCCCTGCACCATGCACAGGAACTCCCAGCCGTATTTTTCGTAAAAGCCGGTATGGTCGGTGACCAGATAGACCGGCGTGATGCCTTTGGATTTCAGATCGCCGACCGTCATATCAAGCAGACGTCCCGCGATGCCCCTTTTGCGGTATGCTTCTTCCGTGTACACGGCGCAGACATTCGGGGTCAGGTCTTTTCTGTCATGAAAGTCGTTTTCGATGACGCCCATTCCGCCGACGATCCGTTCGCCGTCCATGCACAGATACCATCCGTATTCCGTTTCTCGGTTCAGATAACGCTCCATACACGCCGTATATGCTTCCTCCGGCACGCCCCATTTGCCGTGGAACCATTTTGCGGCCGCTTCCTTTTGCGCCGGAGCATCCCGCAATGTAAGAAAAGCAAGTTTTTCCATAATCCGTCGTCCCCTTGATCCCGGTTGATGCATCCCATGCTATCACGATCCCGTACAGAATGCAACAAAAACACATGAGAAAAGCCGGCGCGCCTTCGGATCGCCTGCGGCAGCGCGCCGATGCGTGCGGCAATGCGGCGCAGGATCCCGCAACGCATACGATCCTGCCTTTTGCGGCACAACGGGCAGGGGGTTTTTATTGACAGAGCACAACATATCGTATATAATACATCTGTTATGTTCATCATGCGGTAAAGCGGCCGATTCCGAAAGGAGGACGGAAAGACCGTTAGCGCCAGGCCCAAAGGGGTGACGAGGAATGGCAGTTTATCGAAAGACTCGGCGGATGCTGCCACGGCACAGCCCGGCGTGTCGATAAGGGAACGACAAAAAGCGGAATCAAAACCGTAACAGAGCGATCCCGGACGCCGGCAGAAAACGGACGAAGCGCGCATACAATACAGCGCGGCGTCCGATATCAAAATAAGGAGAAACACCATGAGAGTTATCATTCAGGATAATTATGAAAAAATGTCCCTTTGGGCAGCACACTACATCGCGGGCAAGATCAACGCGCACAAGGAAGCGCGTCCGTTCGTGCTCGGTCTTCCGACGGGCTCCTCGCCGATCGGCGTATATCGGGAGCTTGCGCGCATGAATCAGGCGGGCGAAGTTTCGTTTCAGAACGTTGTTACGTTCAACATGGACGAGTATCTCGGTCTCCCGCATGAGCACGACCAGAGCTACTGGTATTTCATGCACGATCATTTCTTCGATCATCTGGTCGACATGAAGCCGGAGAACATCAACATTCTGAACGGCATGACCGACGATCCCGAGGGCGAATGCGCACGCTATGAAGAAAAGATCAGATCCTACGGCGGCATCGATCTGTTCATGGGCGGCATCGGCGTGGACGGTCACATCGCGTTCAACGAGCCGTTTACCTCGCTGTGCTCGCGCACCGGCGTCAGAAATCTCACCACCGATACGCGCATCGTCAACTCGCGCTTCTTCGGAAACGACCCCGAAAAGGTGCCCTCCCAGGCGCTTTCGGTCGGCGTCGGCACGGTCACGGACAGCAAAGAAGTGCTCATTCTGATCAACGGACACAACAAGGCGCGCGCGCTTGCGGCGACCGTCGAGGGCAACGTCAGCCATAAGTGGACCTGCTCCGCGCTGCAGATGCACAACGGGGCGATCATCGCGTGCGACGAGGCGGCGTGCGGCGAGCTCACCGTCGATACCTACAAATACTTCCTCGATATCGAGAGAAACGAGAGACTGTAAGCGATGTATACGATCAAAGACTTGTATGATCTCGATCATACGCTTGCAAAGGAGTATCTGTCGCAGTTTACCTATCCGTGGGAAGCGCTGAAGGGCATCAAGGAGTTCATACTGACGCTCGGTCCGACGCTCGGCGGAGATTATGAAGAAGTGCAGCCGAACGTCTGGGTGCACAAGACGGCGAAGGTCTTTCCGTCCGCGTATCTCGGCGCGCCGTGCATCATCGGTCCCGAAACGGAGGTGCGCCATTGCGCGTTCATCCGCGGATCCGCGCTGGTCGGCGCGAACTGCGTCGTCGGCAACTCCGTGGAACTCAAGAACGTCATTCTGTTCGACAACGTACAGACGCCGCATTATAACTACGTCGGCGACTCGATCCTCGGCTACAAGAGCCACATGGGCGCCGGCTCGATCACTTCGAATGTGAAGAGCGACAAGCAGCTCGTCGTCGTGCACAACGGTTCCGAACAGATCGAAACCGGCATCAAAAAGTTCGGCGCAATGCTCGGCGATTACGTCGAGGTCGGCTGCAACGCGGTCTGCAATCCCGGCACGGTGATCGGACGGCACAGCAATGTGTATCCGACCTCGTGCGTGCGCGGAGTCGTGCCGGAAAACAGCATCTGGAAGGACAACGGAACGGTAGCGACGAAGGAGGAACGGTAATGGGCAAGTATTTCGGAACGGACGGCTTCCGCGGCGAGGCGAACAAGACGCTGACCTTTGAGCATGCGATCAAAATCGGACGCTTCCTCGGCTGGTATTACGGCGCACGGCTCGACAAAAAAGCCAAGGTCGTCATCGGCAAGGACACAAGACGCAGCTCCTATATGTTCGAGTACGCGCTCTGCACGGGGCTCATGGCGTCGGGCGCGGATGCGTACATCATGCACGTCACCACCACGCCGTCGGTCGCGTATATCACGCGCGTCGACGATTTCGACTGCGGCATCATGATCTCCGCGTCGCACAATCCGTACTACGACAACGGCATCAAGCTGCTGAACGGCTACGGCGAAAAGATGGACGAGGAGACGATCCTGCTGGTCGAAGACTACATCGACGGCAAGATCGAGATCCCGGTCGCGGGACGGCATGAGATCGGACGTACGGTCGACTACGTAGCGGGCAGAAACCGCTATATCGGCTTCTTGATCTCGCTCTCGAAATACGGTTTCAAGGGCATGAAGGTCGGTCTCGACGTGGCAAACGGTGCGGCATGGCAGATCGCAAAGGGCGTGTATGAAGCGCTCGGTGCAAAGGTCTACGTCATGAACGACGAGCCGGACGGCTACAACATCAACACCGATTGCGGATCGACGCACATCGAGCATCTGCAGAAATTCGTCACGGAGAAGGGACTCGACGTCGGCTTCGCCTTCGACGGCGATGCGGACCGCTGCCTCTGCGTGGATGAAAAGGGAAACGTCGTCACCGGCGACCATACGCTGTACATCTACGGACTGTACATGAAGGAGCGCGGAAAGCTGCTGAACAACAAGGTCGTCACGACCGTGATGAGCAACTTCGGTCTCTATAAAGCGCTGGACAAGGTCGGCATCGAGTATGAAAAGACCAAGGTCGGCGACAAGTACGTCTATGAGAACATGGTCAAGACCGGCAACCGCATCGGCGGCGAGCAGAGCGGACATACGATCTTCCTGAAGTACGAAACGACCGGCGACGGCATTCTGACCTCTTTGAAGCTGATGGAGGTCATGATCGCGAAGAACCAGCCGATGAGCAAACTCGCGGCGCCCGTCGTGTTCTATCCGCAGGTGCTGAAAAACGTGCGTGTCAAATCGAAGCCCGACGCGCAGAACGATCCCGACGTGCAGGCGGCGGTGCAGCGCGTTGCCGACGAACTCGGCGACACCGGACGCATTCTCGTGCGCGAGAGCGGCACGGAGCCGGTCATCCGCGTGATGGTCGAAGCCGGCACGAACGAGATCTGCGAGAAATACGTCGACTCCGTGATCGACGTCATCCGGGCGAAGGGACACATCGCATAGGCGAAAATACGGTTACAGGCGCGCTTTCTTACGAAGGCGCGCTTTTGTTTACCGAAAAACCGTTTTGGGACATAAAAATATCACAGATTCGGGCAAAACTGTTCACAAAGAAAACGCAATTTATTCAAACGGGAATGGTATGATGGGTATGCTGAAAAAGTATAGCGTCGTCGTTTTCGAGGCAGAAAGCCGAAAAAACGCCCCAAGATGTAGCTGAAAATGCGTCTTCGGACGCAAAATACGTCGTTTGCCGCCGCGGCTGTCGGATCCTTTCAAAAAAATGAGGTAAAAAATCGAACGCCAAAAAGAAAGCGGCGTAAACGACGGATCACGGACGAAACCGATTCCGCGCACCCGAGAAAATCCAAGCAATACCATTTCGGCGTGCCGTTCGCTTCGCCGGCAAAAAGGCCGGCATTATGGGAGGAGTTATGGCTCAAACACATAAGAAAAAAAGAAGGAGAAGAGTTCAGCCGCGCTTTTATGTGATCGTCACGATGTTTCTCGTGCTGATCCTGCTGCTGATCGTGCTGATGGTCATCCTGACGCGATGGGCATGCACCAATATGCAGCGCGAGGAAGGGTATGAACCGGTTGCGTTCGGTGATTTCGTCAAGGGCGTTACGCCCGCGCCGACGCCGACGCCCACGCCCACCCCGACGCCGGAACCGACCCCGACACCGAAGCCCACGCCGTATATGGTGGCGGCGTCCAATCCGGAGCAGCACGGTTTCGTTCCGCACCTCATGGTCGACGGAAACGAGATCATGGCGAACAGCTACCGGCGCGAGGAAACGATCGAGTTTCCGCCACAAACCGAATACAACGCCGAAACGGTCAAGGGCATTCTGACCTTCCGCGGCAACAACTGGAGAGACACGTCGAGCGTCGGCACGGCGGAGCTTACGGAGTATAAGTTTACCGAGATCTGGAACAAGAAGATCGGCGCGCTCACCAAGGGCGGCGGCAGCGGCAAGTGGTCCGGCTGCGGATGGACGGGACAGCCGCTGATCGTGCAGTGGCCGCAGGAAACGCGGCAGATCATGAACCTGTATGACTGGGCGAAGCAAAAGGACAACCTCGTCGAAGTCATCTATCCCACCGAGGACGGCAACATCTACTTCCTCGATCTCGAATCCGGTCAGCAGACGCGCGACACGCTGATCATGAACGTACCGTTCAAGGGCACCGGCAGCGTCGACCCGCGCGGATGGCCGCTGCTGTACTGCGGCTCCGGCGACCAGTATGAGAACGACAGCCAGAAATCGCGTGCGTTCATCATTTCGCTGATCAACGGACGCGTGCTGTATGAGTTCGGCAAGCAGGATACCGACAGCTTCGCAAGACGCAAATGGTACGCGTATGACTCCGCGCCGCTGATCGATGCCGAGACCGACACGCTGATCTATCCGGGCGAGAACGGCATCGTCTACACGATGAAACTCAACACCGTGTACGATCCGGCGATGGGCTCGATCTCCGTCAACCCGTCGAACATCGTCAAGTTCCGCTACGACTGCAACAACATCTACGACGGCATTGACATCGCGGATCCCACGCATAAGTGGCAGGGCTATGAGGGCAGCGCCGTCGCATGGAACGGACATCTGTATCTGTCCTGCAACGACGGCATGTTCCAGTGCATCGACCTCAACACGATGCAGGTCGTGTGGATCGCCAACACGGAGGACGATACCAATGCAAGCCCCGTGCTCGACGTGATCTCCGATACCGAAGCGTATCTGTACGTCGGCACCTCGCTGCACTTCAACAAGGACAAGAACAACACGGGCGTTGCGCCGTTCTTCAAGATCGACGCGATGACCGGCGAGATCAAGGGCCGCTACGGTCTGACGGTCTACACGGTCTCCGGCGTATCCGGCGGCATTCAGGCGACGGCGGCCGTCGGCAGGCAGGGCAGCAACGTCTCCGATCTCGTGTTCGTTCCGATCGCACGGTACGGCGACAAGGATAAGGGCGTGCTGGTTGCGCTCGAAAAGGACACCTTCAACGTGCGCTGGAGCTTCGACATGGATTACTATTCCTGGTCGAGCCCGACGGTCGTGTATAATGCGAACGGAACCGGCTACGTCATTCAGGCGGATTCGCACGGCAACATCTTCCTGATCGACGGCGCGACCGGCAGAAAACTCGGCGAAAAGGCGCCGACGGACTCGAACTTCGAAGCGTCGCCCGCCGTGTTCGGAAACATCCTCGTGCTCGGCTGCCGCGGCGATCAGACGATCTTCGGCATGCGCATTTCGTAACACGAAAAACCAAAAATCCCCTTTTGCGGAAGCAAGAGGGGATTTTGCCGTCTGTTTACGGAAATATCGAAAAGAGTTTGCAATTTTTCATTGCACGGGCGTTTGCGATACGATATAATACAAACCATGGCAGGTAACAATAACAGAAGCGTACATCCGAGATTTCTCGTCTTCTGCGCGTCGGTGTTCATCTTTTTGATCGCCGTCGTGCTTTTGGTCGTTGCCGTCAAATACGGCAGCTCGATGTGCTCGACCGGTACGCGCTGCGGCGGTACGCCCGACGCGCTTGCGATCGGCAGCACGGTGATCGACACCGGAGAAGGAACGCCGGAGCAGAATCCGGTCGCTTCGGACGTGAATCAGACCGACGCGGCGGTGATCCCGGATCCGCCGGCGCTGTCCGATTCGAAAACCTATACCGTGCAGGCGGTCGAAGAGGCGAACCCCGCAAACTTCGGGTTCACATATGAGATCCGCAAAAACAACCGCGAAGAGACATACACCGAAAACCCGGACGAAAACGCGCTTTCGTTCGGATCCGCGAAGAACTATACAAACGTCAAGGGCATCACGACCTTTGCGGGCAACCATTACCGCACGGGCTTTTCCTACGGCACGGCGACGGTCACGATGCAGACGATGGATCAGGTCTGGTCCTATGCGATCGGCTCGGCGAACGGCTTTGCCGGCGCAAGCTGGACGGGTCAGCCGCTGATCGTGACATGGGAGCAGCCGACGCTGAAGTTTCTCGGCGTCAAGCAGGAATATAAGGACCGCGACAGTCTGAACGAAGTCATCCTTTGCAGCGCCGACGGCAATATCTATTTCATCGAGCTCGAGACCGGCAACCGCACGCGCGAGAACATCGCGATCAACGCGCCGCTGTTCGGCACACCTACGCTCGACCCGTCCGGCGCGCCGATGCTCTATATCGGCAGAGGCACGAAGGAAGAGGACAACAAATCCGCAAACTATGCGGTCAATCTGATCACCAACACATATCAGACGATCGTCTCCGGCAAGGATCATACCGCGCGCCGCAGCGACTGGGCGGCGTTCGATTCGAGCCCGCTGATGATCGACGACATGCTGATCTGGCCCGGCGAGAGCGGCGTGCTGTATCTGGTGCGGATGAACACGAACTATAACGAAGAAACCGGCGAACTGTCGGTCGAATCGGGCGACCGCATCAAGTACCGCTACAACGGCACCGGCTATTCGAGCACGCAGTTTGCGGGCAAGCGCACGTTCGGCTTCGAGTCGTCGGCTGCGGCGTTCCGCAATTATCTGTATCTGACGGACAACGGCGGACGGCTGCAGTGCGTCGATCTCAACACGCTGAAGCTGCAGTTCGTGGCGGACGTCGGCGGCGATTCGGACGCAACGCCGGTTCTCGAGGAAGACGGCAATGCAGACACCGCATATATTTACACCTGCTCGCAGACCGACGCGCAGGACGAAACGCTGCCGAACGGCTA
>ODAJ012163661.1_pt1 | contig 10249 bp, 10 predicted proteins | sample 1539241 | NCBI WGS metagenome assembly ODAJ01 (sample SAMN02144231, study PRJEB22623) | gut metagenome | biome: sheep rumen | host: Ovis aries | place: New Zealand
ATCGCGGCATTTCTCTCCCGTCTGGTCCGGGCGGGCTATAACATCTTTGTCAGCGGCGGGACCGGGTCGGGCAAGACCACCTTTTTAAACGCCATGTCCGCGTTTATCCCCGGTGATGAAAGAATCATCACGATTGAGGACAACGCGGAACTGCAGATCCTGCACATTGCCAACCTGGTCCGGCTGGAGGCCAGGAACGCCAACGTGGAAGGTGAAAATGAGATCAGTATCCGGGATCTGATCCGGGCCAGTCTGCGGATGCGGCCGGACCGGATCATCGTGGGAGAGGTGCGCGGCGGAGAGGCCATTGATATGATTCAGGCTATGAATACAGGGCATGACGGATCCATGTCCACAGGACATGCCAACAGCGCGGAGGACATGCTCTCGCGCCTGGAGACCATGGTCCTGATGGGGATGGACCTGCCGGTGCCTGCCATCCGGGGGCAGATCGCGGCGGCCATCGACATTATCGTGCATCTGGGCCGTCTGCGGGACAAGTCCAGAAAACTGCTGGAAATCTGCGAGATCACCGGGATTGAGAACGGGCAGATCATCCTGTCCAGGTTATACGCCTTCAGAGAAACGGGAGAGGAGAATGGAAAGATCATCGGCACCTGGGACAAAAAGAACCGGCTGGAAAACACCGCCAAGCTTGCAATGGCAGGGATGGAGACTGTCTGACTGCAGAATCCGCTTCCTGGCCGAAGGAATGGTCATCTTTCTGGTGACGGGGAAACTGTTCTATGACTCTTTTTGGGCCTGCGTATTTATGCTGCCGGTCCTGCTCCCTTACTGCAGGAAAAGGGCGGAGCAGGAAAGGGAGCGGAAGACCCGGGAACTGACAGCGCAGTTCCGGGACGCTCTGGGAAGCCTGATCACGGCCCTCCGGGCCGGCTATTCCGCGGAAAACGCCTTCCGGGAAACAGCCCGGGATATGGACTTCCAGTTCGGCAGGGATTCTCTGATCGCGGCAGAGCTTACACGGATCGCCCATGGAATCGACAACCGTATCCCTCTGGACCGGCTGCTGCAGGATTTTGCGGACCGGAGCGGGGCGGAAGAGATCGTGGAATTCGCCCAGGTCTTCGCAATCGCCCGTAAGAGCGGCGGCAACATGGTGGAGATCCTGGAAAAGACGGCGGATCAGATCCGGGACCGGATCGATATCGAAAACGAGATCCGGATCCTTCTGGGCAGCCGGCGGATGGAGCAGCGGATCATGGACGCCGTTCCCTTTCTGATCATCGCTTATATAGGGACCGTTTCCAAAGGATTTTTCGATGTGCTTTACCATAACGCGGCCGGCGTTGTGTTCATGACGGTCTGTCTGGCGGTCTATCTGGGGGCCTTTCTTTTATCTGAAAAGATCCTGCAGATCCGCATGTGACAGGAAGCGTCCGGAAAGGAGGCGTGGCAGGATTTGATCAAAGCGGCAATATATCTGGTTCTTTTGCTGGGGCTGGCCGTATGGGCCTTTGTATCCCGGGACTGCCGGTCGGAAGAGGAAGCGGAACTGTCCCCTTTTCTGCGGATCTTTCAGAGAATGGCGGTCCATATCTGGCAGATGCTGAAGCCCGTCAGACAGAGGATTCCGGGGCTGGAGGAAGTACGGGCAGACCTGCGCCTGCTCCATCCCTCCCGCCGGATCATAGGCAGAGAGGAGGCTTATTATACAGGCAAGATCCGGAATCTTCTCCTGTTTCTCTGTGCGGCGGACCTGCTGGCGGCGGCTGTCTTTCTGGGCGGACAGACCGGCAGGATCCTGGAGAACGGCAGACGGATAGAACGGAACAGCTATGGAGGCAGTGACAGGACCCTGTCCCTGACGGCAACAGACCCTGACCGGACCGAGCTGGGACGTTTTGACCTGCAGGTCAGTGCCAGACGTTATGGAGAGGAGGAGGTCAGGCGGATGGCGGATGACCTGACAAAAAAACTGCCGGACCTGATTCTGGCGGACAATCCGGATCTGCTGCATGTTTCTACGGATCTGGCTCTGGCTTCCACCGCAGAAGGCTATCCGTTTATTCTGCAGTGGGATACGGGCAGTTATTCCCTGGTCAATACAAACGGGGAAGTCCAGCCTGACAATCTGGAGAACGGGAAGTCCGCGCAGGTAAGGCTCAGAGCCACCCTGAAATATGATCCCTGGGTCTTCGAAACAGAGATTCCGGTAACGGTGGTCCCCCGGAGACTGACAGAGGAGGAAGCGGTCCGGCAGAGCATAGAGGAAAGTCTGACTGCGGCGGAAACATCCGGCAGGGAAACAGAAGCCTGCCTTTTACCGGACCGGGCCGGCGGCATATCCCTGACCTGGGAAGAAAACCGGACGGACCTGAGTCCTGCAGTGCTGCTGGGGATACTGGCAGCAGGAGCGGCAGGATTCTTCCTGACGGACCGGGACCTGCGTAAATCCGTGGACAGCCGCAAGCGGGAAATGGATCTGGATTATCCCCATATCCTCAGTAAATTTGTCCTGTATCTGGGCGCGGGCATGTCGGTCCGCAGCGTCTTTCAGAAGCTGGCGGCGGATTACCGGCAGGAGCGGGACCGGGGGGCCGGCAGCAGATATATACAGGAGGAGATCCTGCTGGTCTGTCACGAGCTGGACAGCGGGATTCCGGAGATCACGGTCTACGGACATTTCGGGCAGCGGTGCCGGTCCCGTCAGTATACCCGTTTCTGCTCTCTGCTGACCCAGAACCTGAAAAAGGGGAACAGCGCCCTGCTGGACGTCCTGCAGGAGGAATCTGCAGCGGCTTTTGAAGAACGCAGGAGTATAGCCCGGGAGCTCGGGGAAGAGGCCGGCACAAAGCTGCTTTTCCCCATGATTATTATGCTGGCGGTGACTATGCTGATCATCATAGTGCCGGCTTATTACGGATTCATGTAAGCGGAAACTGAAAACAGAAGGGAGATAAAAAATATGGAAACTTTAAAAAATGAAATCAGGAGCTTTGTGGAGGACGAGAGCGGGATGGGGACGGTAGAAATCATCCTGATCATCGTCGTTCTGGTGGGCCTGGTCATTATATTCCGCCAGCAGCTCAATGACCTGGTCCAGAGAATCTTCAGCAAGATCACCAGTGACAGTTCGACGATCATTGGATAAGGGCAGAAGGACCGGAGGCTATCTGACCGTTTATATGGCCCTGATGACGGCCGTTCTTCTGACCCTGCTCCTGACCCTTCTGGAAGGAGCGCGGATCGGGGGCGCCAGGCTCAAAAGTGAGACAGCCCTGCGGATTTCCGCAGATTCCCTGCTGGCAGAGTATGTAAGGGAACTTTTTTCCAGATACGGCCTGCTCTTTACAGACGCTTCTTATGGCGGCAGTGCCTCTGTGGAAAATGTAAGGGGACGGCTGCTTTATTATCTGAACGAGAACCTGGATCAGCCGGCCCGGTCATCGGAAGCGGGAAGCTTTTGGCGTCTGCGTACGGTCGACGCGGAGGTTGCAGGAATCCGCTTTGCCTCCGACAGCGGAGGACGGCCGCTGCTGGAACAGATCCATGCCTACATGGCGGCAGAGCCGGCAGGCGATACGCTGGCCGGAATTTCCACCCTGGCAGACAAGTGGCAGGGCCTGTCCCTGGATCCTTTACAGTGGCAGCAGGCGGAGCGGGACAATACGGAACAGCTGCGTCAGGCTTATGCGGAAAGCGAAAGCAGACAGAGCGCGGCGGCTGCGGAGGAACCGGCGCCGCCAGAGCAGGAAGAAGCGGCGCAGCCGGTACAGGATCCCCTGCCGGGCATGGCTGCCTTCCGTCAGCAGCCGGTCCTGCGGCAGGTACTGGGGGAAGCCGGACAGGTATCCGGGGCTGCGGCGGATACGGGCCTTCTGTACAGCGGAAGATCCCATAATAGCGGAAACCGGATGGAAGCGGATAACGCACATCACTTCGAACCGGCAGACCCGCTTTTGATGGACCTGTATCTGGGAGAGAAATTTGGGTCTTATACCGCGCCGCTGCCGGATACCGTATTCCGCTATGAACAGGAATACATCCTGTATGGAAGGAACAGTGACGCCGGGAATCTCGAAGCAGCGGCAGAGCGTCTGCTCCTGGTCCGGATGGCCTCCAATATGACATTCCTGTCTGGCAGTCCCGGCAGACAGGCGGAGGCTGCTGAGATGGCGGCTGCCTTGTCGGCGGCCCTTCTGATCCCGGAATGTGAGGAGGTCATCCGGTACGCCCTTCTCTTTGCCTGGGGGTATATGGAAAGCCTGCGGGATGTGCGGACCCTGCTGGCCGGCGGCGGCGTGCCCCTGGTCAAAAGCGAAACGGACTGGGCGGTCCCGATCGAGGCGATCCTGGCCCCGGAAAATCTGGCAGCGGGGGATCCGGCGGCACCCGGACTGAAATATTCGGAATATCTGGGACTTCTTCTTTATCTGGAGGATATGCCGGTCAAGACCGGCCGGACCATGGATCTGATGGAACTCAATATCCGGCAGTCGGAAGGCTGCGGCGGCTTTTGCATGGACTGGTGCTATGATCTGGTTTCTGTGAAGGCATCTGTCAGCGGAAATGTCGGCATGGATTTCACGCTGGCCTATACCGTCTGCAATAATTGAAGCCATTTTTCGGTGGTGAAGGAAGGGGGGAGAGATGATGACTTCCTGGAAGGAGGGCCGCAGGAAAATCCCGTCAAATAAAAGCAGCTGTTCTCTCCGGACGGTACCGGCCCGCAGGGAGGCATCATTCCTCCTCCTTTCCGCTTCCATGACGGTGGAGGCGGCCGCTGTACTGCCGCTTTTCCTGTTCCTGATGGCCAATCTGCTCTATCTGACGGAGATGGTCCGGGTGCAGAGCGCGGCGGAAGCCGCCCTCTATGAGACCGCTTCCACTCTGGCGGAATACGCCTTTTATCTGGAGCCCGAAACAGCCGGCGCAGCCGGTGCAGGCGGACGCGGCCCGGCCGTTCCGGAAGGACTGCCGGTTTTCGGGGAAGCGGCAGCTGCGTCTCTTTCAGAAGTCTGGGCGTCCGGGAACGTACAGCGGCTGATGGGGGAGGCTGGTGTTTCCGGAGGCGCACTGGCGGAGCCGGTCACGCTGACCGGGTCGGAAATTGACGCCCGGAGCGGCAGGATCCGTCTGTCAGCTCGCTTTTCCGTACGGACCCTGCTCAGTGTAATGGGCATGCCGGCTTCCGGTCTGCAGTCCGCCTGCGCGGGCCACACCTGGACCGGTTATCAGACCGGCAGCGGGGAGACCGGCAGTGAGGCAGATCTGGATGATACCATTGTTTTTATTACGGATTACGGAAGTGTCTACCATCGGAGCAGGGAATGTACGTATCTGAAGCCGTCTGTTCACAGGGTCCCGTCTTCCAGCCTCCATTCCCTGCGCAACAGCAGCGGCGCGATTTATTATGCCTGTCCCTTCTGCGGCGCTGCGGCCGGGGGCAGCGTTTATGTAACAGGATACGGGAACCGCTACCACAGCTCCGCTTCCTGCGGGGCGATTGAACGGAATGTGCAGGAGGTCCGGCTTTCCGCGGTAAAAGGAAGAATGCCGCCCTGCTCCAAATGCGGAGGCGGCTGAAGAGGAAAGATTTCCGGACAAAAGGGGACTGAGACTGTATGGAAACAAACAGCATGATGCATAGTATGATACGATACGCGGCCGGGACAGCAGCCTGTCTGTTTCTGGCAGCGGCCGCCGGTCAGGACATATACCGCAGGCAGGTCAGCCTGCTCCTGCCTGCCGCTTTTCTGATCCCGGGCCTTTTCTGCGGATTCTGGAGGCTGACAGCGGAGGGGGAAGACCTGTATATGGCGGCAGCCGCCCTTTTGCCCGGCTGCGGTCTTTGCCTTCTGGCAGGTCTTTCGGACAATAAGGTGGGCTGGGGAGACGGCCTCTGTACGCTGATCCTGGGTCTGCTGGCTGGCGCCGGGCCCTGTATTTTTGCCGTCAGTGCCGGCATGCTGCTGCTGTCCCTGCTGTGCATTTTTCTGCTGCTGTCGGGAAAAGCGGACAGGAACAGCCGGATGCCGTTCCTTCCTTTTCTGGCGGCAGGCTATTGCTTATATCTGCTGCTGTCAGCCGGAATCAGGCAGTGATGCAGGGAGGAAGACCGGATGAAACGGACAGAAAGGAAGCAGAATACCGCGCGCGGGCAGGAACGGGTCAGGAAACAGCAGGGGCCGGCAGCAGATGCCTATATGACAGTGGAAGCGTCTTTCGTGGTCCCCATGGCTGTCTGCCTGATCGTACTGGTCATCTACCTGTCCTTTTACATGTACAATAAATGCCTTCTGACCCAGGACTGTGCCAGGACGGCCATCCGGACCGCAGCCCTGAAGGAAGGCAATATCTGCACGGTCCCGCCGGAAGAAGAAATCTTCCGGGACCATTATTTTATGGCGGACAGACCGTCGGTTTCGACTGTGGACGGCAGCAATGTGAGGGTGACCGCCTCCGAAAACATGCGTGCCCCGGCCATGCAGGGATATTTTCTGATGCCCGGCGGCGGATGGCAGCTGCGGAGCAGCTTTACGGCCAGAAAGACCGACCCGCCTGCAGGCTTTCGCAAATACAAACGGATTCTGGATCTGGCGGCCCGGACATGTACAGCAGATGTGTCGCAGCCGGCGGATCCGACAGAGGATTGACACAGAAAGGACAAACCGCATGACAGATGGTGTTATGTATGAAAGAGGTGCCTGCCGCAACTACATGGTCATCCCGTGTCCCGGGAAGCTGAGGAGTTCGGAATATCAATACAGGATGCTGGAAGAGAACCGGATCGACGGAATCCTGCCTTTCAGCCGGCGTTTCATAGATGACGCAGTCTTTTTATATTATGATGTGACTTCAAAACAGAAACTGACGGCAGTTTTCCGGGAAAGGACCATCGGAGGAGAATCCCTGCGGGCCTTTCTGCGGCAGCTGGCGTCGGCCGGAAGCGCTCTGGCAGGCTATCTGCTGGATACGCGCAGGCTCCTGCTGGACCCGGAGATGATCTATTATGACCTGACAGAGGAAAAGTACAGTTTCACCTATTATCCGGAACTGACAGAAGAGAGCCGGCCGGCTGTATTCGGCTACCTGGCAGCCCGGGCGGATCCGGCAGACCCGGAAGCGGCCGGAATCCTGCAGCAGCTGCAGGACATGGCGGAAGAAGAGGATTTTCTGTTTACAGAGGAGCTCTGTGACCGCCTTCTGCGTCCGGAGGAGAAGAATGGGACGGCGGGAGATTCTGTCGGAGATTTCCCGGGAGACAGAGCGGATTGGAAAGAAGATGCGGTTTACAGGGAGGATCTGTATTCGAATGAGCCCTGGCAGGATCGTACAGCCGGCTTTTCTTCTTATGAAGAGGAAGACGGAGCGGTTCCTGAAGCAGCCGCACAGGTATCCGCAGCCGCAGAAAAGGGCGGTAAGGACAGACTGGCCGGGATGGTACGGTGGCTGCCGCCAGTCGCGGCAGCCACCGGCGTGATGCTGATTGCGGCCTCCCTGACAGTTCTCAGAGACGAGTACAGCAGCAGGACCTGTCTTGCGTCCGGCGCGGTACTGCTGACCACCGGTATGATCCTGCTGCTGCGCAAAGTACTGCGGGGCATCCGGAATCAGGGAATGAAAAGCTTTGCCATTCCCTGGAAAAGGAAGAACAAAGAGGAGCAGAGGGATCCCTGGGCCGGTCAGGAGGACTTATGGAGCGGCGGCGGGGATACAGATCTGCCGGTATGGCCGGAGAGAGGCAGTGAATGGACCGGTCCCAGGCCGTCCGGAGAGTCTTACGCGGCCGCGCCGGTCACGCAAAAAAACGGAGCGGAACTGGAAGGGGCGGAAATGACCTGCGCGGAACTCCCGGAGGACATTCCCATCCGGCTCTACGGCAGCGGAAAAGCCAGAGGGCAGACCATTGATCTTGAAAATCTGCCCTGTACGGTCGGAAAACTGTCGGAATACGCTGACGCAGTGATCGATGCTCCCTCCGTCAGCCGTATGCATGTCCGTTTCAGCCGGAATGCCCGGGGCGAACTGGTCATGAAGGACCTGAACAGTACGAACGGGACCTTCCGGAACGGCCTGGCCCTGAAGCCGGAGGAAGAGGTAAGGGTAGAGAGAGGGGATGTCATCCGGATCGGCACGCTGGAATTTTTCTGCCGGTAGAGGGATTCCGTGATATACTTGACCTAATACAGGCGCCGGCCCGCAAAGTCCGGCAGGCGCGGAAAGAGGTTAAATATGAAAAATGACAATTGTATTTTCTGTAAGATAGCAAACGGAGAGATTCCTTCCAGAACCCTGTATGAGGATGAAAGGTATCGCGTGATTCTGGATATGGGACCTGCGACCCGGGGACATGCCCTGGTTCTGCCCAAGGAACACTTTGAGAATCTTTACGAGATTCCGGATGACTGGGCGGCCGGCGCCCTGGCCGCCGCGAAGAAGGCGGCAGTTCTCATGAAAGACAAACTGGGAACAGACGGACTGAATCTGGTCCAGAACAACGGCGAGGCAGCGGGCCAGACAGTCATGCACTTCCATATGCATATCATTCCCAGATACAAAAATGATAACGCGCATATTTTATGGAAACCCACCAGCCCTTCCGCGGAGGAACTGGATGATGTACTGCGGCAGATTACAGGCTGACAGGGAGATTTAGGATGAAAAAGATAATGATCATCGGGGCAGGCGATTTTCAGCTGCCCCTGGTACAGAAAGCGGCGGAAAAATATCAGGTAATCCTGGTCGCGCCCGTTGTAGGGGAAGCATTCCTTCCATATATAGATAAAAAATATCTGCTGGATGTCAGGAATAAGGAAGAAATCCTCGCGATTGCCAGACAGGAGCAGATCGATGGCGTGATTACAGACCAGACAGATATCGCGGTCCGTTCGGTCGCCTATGTGGCGGAACAGATGGGCCTTCCCGGAATCGGCTATGAAACGGGCTGCCTTTTTACCGATAAACGTCTGATGCGGGAGAAGATGGAAGCGCTGGGCATCCCGGTCCTTCCCAATAAGACGGTATATTCGTTGGAAGACGGTCTCAAATTCTATCAGGAGCTTGGCGGGACCGTGATCATCAAACCGGTGGATACCCAGGGAAGCCGGGGCGTACAGATCTGCCGTAACGCCGAAGAACTGGAAGAGAAATACGCCGAAGCGGAAAGATGGTCTTCCGACCATTCTGTTATGATCGAACGCTGCGCGACAGGCCGGGAGTTCGTTGTGGAAGGCCTTGCCTGGAATTATGAATTCCGGAATCTCAACTGCGGGGACACCCTGTACTTCAACCTGCCGGACGCCTTCGCGGCCAAAAGCAGGATCTTCCCCAGCACAGCGGATGCGGCGCTGACAAAACGGGTCTGCGATCTGAATGCCCGGATCATCACCGGGTTCGGCCTGAAACAGGGAATTACCCACAGCGAGTTCATTATGGAAGGTGATGATATTTATCTGATGGAGACAGCGGCCCGGGGCGGCGGCGTCTTTATTTCATCGGATCTGATCTCACTGTCCACAGGCCTGCATACAGAGGAGTATCTGCTGGATATCGCCCTCGGCCAGCAGAAGGCCTTTCCTGAGATTCTGCCCCAGCAGTGCTTCTGCGGCTATATGGCTTTCTATATTCCGACCGGCAAAGTCATCCGGGCGGAAGGCATGCGGGAAGTACAGGAACTTCCCTATGTCCACCGCAACCAGCTGGACGAACTGAAGCAGGGCATGGTCAATACCGGCGGTATGTCGGATAAGACGACCCGCCTGGCCATCATCGTATCCGGTGCCACAAGGGAGGAACTGAACGCCAGGATGCAGACAGTCAGAGACATGCTGCGGGTCGAGGTGGAAACGGAGGATGGCATTAAGGGACTGATCTGGGAGTGATTTTTCAGATTCCTTTTCAACTGACAACGGCTGTATCCTCCGCCGATAAGAATTGTTACAGAAAAACGGCGGATCCTGCCGGAAGAGAAGTCCTCTTTTCCGCAGGATCCGCCCTGTTTTGTCTTCTCTGGAGCGGAACCGGAAAACAACAGAAGATCGGCTGAAAAATGGCTGAAAATGCCCATAAAAGGAAAACTTTTCGTTGACAAACATATCATGCGTCGGTATAATAATACATGCGTCGAAAATAAGACGCATCCAATTACATCATTGGTAACCGGTGAAAGGTCCGTCAGATCTTAGCCGGAAAGGGTTTTCAGACCAGGAGAAATACTCAAGAGGCTGAAGAGGCGCCCCTGCTAAGGGTGTAGGTCGCGAGAGCGGCGCGCGGGTTCAAATCC
>ODAJ014784648.1_pt1 | contig 10248 bp, 7 predicted proteins | sample 1539241 | NCBI WGS metagenome assembly ODAJ01 (sample SAMN02144231, study PRJEB22623) | gut metagenome | biome: sheep rumen | host: Ovis aries | place: New Zealand
GTTTTTTCAAAACAATGCAAATTAAATCATAACACGCTTATTCCCAGCATAAATCACACACAGCAGACACACTTCTACGCCACCCCGTCGGCCCCTCTTCGCCTTTTCTACGGCTTTCCAATCGCATCCGGTCCATCCATCGCCCACCCACGGCCGAAGGAAGGCCGAAGAGGGGCCGAAGGGGGGGCGAAGGGACTCGCTCAAAAGAATGAAAATCAGCTATTTCCGGCGCACACCATTTCCTAACCCACTGTTACCGAAGAGTTTGGAAACATAGTCTGTGAGGCCTTTGCGGCGCAGCGAGGCGACGATGTCGCGCTGCATCTCGGGTTTGTAGAAGAAGAAAAGGCGCCGTTGGTCGGCCTTGTCGCCCGGCGTGGTGGCCACGTAGACGGGCTGCATCGTCGTGGGGTCGATGCCGGTATAGTACATCTCGGTGCTGAGCGTCATGGGCGTGGGCGTGAAGTCCTGTATCTGCTCCAGACGATAGCCCATCTTCTTCATTTCCAGCGCCAGCTCCGCCATGTCCTGCAGACGGCAGCCGGGGTGGCTGCTGATGAAGTAGGGTATCAGTTGGTACCGCAGCCCCGCCTGCTTGCATATCTCGTCGAAGCGCCGTTTTGTCTCTTTGAAGAGGCTGAACGACGGCTTGCGCATCAGCGCCAGCACCGCATCCGACGTATGCTCCGGCGCCACCTTCAGCCGCCCGCTGGTGTGGTTGACAACGACTTGGCGGAAGTATTGCCAACCTCCGTTGCCTTCGGTGAAGAGGTCGCAGCGGATGCCGCTGCCGACATAGAGGTGTTTTACTTTTGGATGCACGGCCACTTTCTTTAGCAATGAGGTCATCGCGTTGTGGTCGCTGTCCAGGTTCTTGCACATCGTCGGCATCGAGCAGCTGTAGCGGCTGCACTTGCGACAGAGTTCTTGGTTCTTGCCCTTCATCCTCCACATGTTCGCCGACGGCCCGCCGAGGTCCGTCAGCACCCCGTGGAACTCCGGGTCCTTTGTGATGAGGTTTACCTCATTGAGAATAGACTCCTCGCTGCGCGAGGCTATCTGCTTGCCTTGGTGGGCGCTGATGGTGCAGAACGAGCAGCCGCCGAAGCAGCCGCGGTGTGTGTTCACGCTCCACCGTATCATCTCGAAGGCCGGTATCGGCCCACGCTTCTTGTATTTGGGATGCGGCAGACGCATGTACGGCAGGTCGAAGCTGGCGTCGATCTCCTCCGTCGTCATCGGCGGCTCCGGCGGATTCACCACCACTAAGCGGTCGCCGTGCCGCTGCACCAGCGTCGCACACTCTATCTTGTTGCTCTCCCGCTCGATGACTTGGTAGTTCTCCGCCTCCGCCCGCTTGCTCCGCTGACATTCCTCAAACGGGTGCAGCTCAATGGAATTGCCTTCCACTTTCCACTTTCCTCTATCCACTTTAAACGCCACTTGCGGCAGCCCCCTGAGTTCGGCAAGCGTTGCCTCGCTAATCTTTCCACTTTCCACTTTCCACTTTCCACTCTCAATCAGCTTGGCGATTTTCAGCGTCGTCCTCTCCCCCATCCCGTAGTTCAGCAGGTCAGCCGGCGTGTCGATGAGTATGGAGGGAAACAGCTTGTCGTCCCAGTAGTCGTAGTGCGCCAGCCGCCGCATGGAGGCCTCGATGCCCGCGATGATGACCGGCACATCGGGGTATATCTGTTTCAGTATCCGCGTGTACACGTATGTCGCCCTGTCGGGCCGGAATCCAAACTGTCCGCCAGGCGTATAGGCGTCGTCGTGGCGCAGACGCCGCGCCGCCGTGTAGTGGTTCACCATGGAGTCCATCGCCCCGCTCGTCACCCCGAAGAACAGCCTCGGGGCCCCAAACTTCCTGAAGTCCCTGAGGTCATCCCTCCAGTTCGGCTGCGGGATGATCGCCACGCGGTACCCCGCCGCCTCCAGCGTCCTCCCGATCACCGCCGTCCCAAACGACGGATGATCCACATAAGCGTCCCCCGTCACCAGCACCACGTCGACCTGCTCCCACCCAAGCCGCTTCACCTCCTCCAACGTAATCGGCAAAAAATGTCCCATATTATTTCAGCGCTTTTACAGGGCAAGCTCGGGTGCAGTTGTGGCAAAGGATGCACTCGGTGGCATTTCTCTTTTTGCGGGAGTTGTTGGTCACCTCAACATCCATGGGGCATACTTCCATACATTTGCCACAATGGATGCACTTGTCTTCGTCGTAATGAATGCGAATCAGTGAGTATCGGCTCATGGGTTTGAGGAAGACCGTAACGGGGCAAATATATTTGCAGAAGGCGCGGTTGTCGCGGAAAGCCACCGCCAGTGCAATGCCAACGACATAATAGACTATGTTGCCAAGAATGAATAGGCGAAATATCACCGACGACGTCGCCTCGCCAAGTAAGTAGAGCGCCACAACAAGCGCCAGCGAAAGAACAAAGACAATGTATCGGATATAACCGATACGCTTCCTCGGACCTCTGGGATGCTTGTACGGCAGCAGGTCAAGCACCATAGCCGTCCAGCAAGCGTAGCCGCACCATCCGCGTCCGAAGAGCAGAGGTCCGAATATCTTGGCGATGGCATAGTGCAGGGTACCGGCACCTACGACGCCGGTAAGCAGATAGTACCAAAAGCCTTCTATCTGCATGTTCTCGTGGCATATCAGCCCGAGGAAAACCAGGATGTAAGCACCCACCGTGAACTGCACGAAGAGACGGGCCCACGACTTGCCTGCGGCCGTGAGCGCAGCCCCCACACCGAGGCAGATGCCGATATAGCTGAAATTAAGCAGTAGGAAAAGGTTGCCCGAGAGCAACCATAATCCTACTGCAATGACTTCGAATATCGCAAACAGCAGTATCGCTGTACGGTATTTCTTCATCAGTCCTGGATGGCTTTGATGCCGGGGAGGACTTTGCCTTCGAGGTATTCGAGCATGGCGCCACCGCCGGTGGAGACGTAGCTCATCTGGTCGGCGAGGTGCATCTGCTTGACGGCAGCCACCGAGTCGCCACCGCCCACGGCGGCGAAGCAGCCCTGCTTGCAGGCATCGGCGACGCTCTGGGCGATGTGGTTGGTGCCCTTGGCGAAGGTCTCGAGCTCGAAGACGCCGGCAGGACCGTTCCAGAGGATGGTCTTGGAGGCCATGATGATGTTGCGGATAGCCTTGCAGCTCTCGGGACCGCAGTCCATGCTCTCCCAGCCGTCGGGAACCTCGCCGCTGGGGACGATCTGCGTGTTGGCGTCGTTGCCGAACTTGTCGCCGATGACGCTGTCGACGGGCAGGTAGTACTTCACGCCCTTCTCGTCCATGCGGTGCATCAGTTCCTTGGCCAGGTCGAGCTTGTCGTCCTCGCAGATGGAGTTGCCGATCTTGCCGCCGAGGGCCTTGGTGAAGGTGTAGCGCATGCCACCGATGATAATCATGTTGTCGACCTTGTCGAGCAGGTTCTCAAGGATGCCGATCTTGCTGCTGACCTTCGAGCCACCGATGATGGCGGTGAATGGACGCGGAGGATTCTGCATCAGTTTCTCGAGGTTGCGCACCTCATTCTCCATCAGGAAGCCGAAGTACTTGTCGTTGGGGAAGAACTTGGCGATGACGGCCGTGGAGGAGTGCTCGCGGTGGGCGGCACCGAAGGCGTCGTTGATGTAACAGTCGCCGAGGGCGGCCAGCTGGCGGGCCAGCTCCTCGTCGCCCTTGGTCTCGCCGGGGTAGAAGCGGATGTTCTCAAGCAGCATCACCTCGCCACCCTTCAGCTCTTTGGCCATCTGCTCGGGCTTGCCGCTGCCGAGGAGTTCCTGCGTGAACTTCACGGGACGGCCCACGAGTGTCTCCAGATACTTGGCCACCGGCTCGAGGGTCAGCTCAGGCTCGAAGCCACCCTTCTTGGGGCGGCCGAAGTGGGCCATGATGATGACGGCGGCGCCATCCTTCAGCAGCTTCTCGATGGTGGGCATCGACTCGCGCATGCGGGTGTCGTCGGTGATTTCTTTCTTATCGTTCATCGGGACGTTGAAGTCCACACGCAGCAAGACTTTCTTGCCGGCAAAGTTGATATCTTTGATCGATTTCATGTATAGTATGGATTTATTGGGTTAATTATCCTATAACTTTAAACCTTAAACTCTAAACCTTAAACCTTATGCATGATGCGGCTCGGCGACGGCCATGCCGATGTAGAGGGCCGTAAGCATGGTGAAGACAAAGGCCTGGATGTATGCCACCAGGCACTCCAACAGCGAGATGAAGACGCTGAAGAGCACGCTGACCACCGAGACGGCGCCACCGACGGCCATGCCGAAGAGGTTGCTGAGGATGAAGATGATGACGATGAAGCCAAGGATGACAATATGGCCAGCGGTCATATTGGCGAAGAGTCGTATCATCAGCACGATGGGCTTGGTGAAGACACCTACCAACTCTACCACCGGCATCAGGGGGAATATCTTGAGCCATGCCGGCACGCCGGGGGTGTTGAAGATATCGGTCCAATAGTGCTTGTTGCCGCTGATGTTGGTGATGAGGAAGGTGATGACGGCAAGCGTGGCTGTGACGGCAATATTGCCCGTGATATTGGCGCCTGCCGGGAAGAAAGGAATCAGACCAAGGATGTTACAGAAGAAGATGAAGAAGAAGAGCGTGAGCAGGTAAGGCAGATAACTTTCGTAGCGCTTCTCCCCTATCATGGGCTTGGCTATGCTGTCGCGCACGAAGACCACCAGCATCTCGACGAGGCTCTGCAGGCCTTTGGGGGCCTGGTTGGGACGCTTCTTGTAGCCTGCACGGGCTATGAAGACGATGACCAGCAGCAGGACGACGGCAATCATGATGGCCGCCGAGGTCTTGGTGATGCTCAGGTCAAGAGGCTTGACGCCAGTGAGGGCGCCGGCCTCGTCCACACAGACAATCTCTTCCTTCTCGGCGCCGCCGCCCACGAGACGGTAGCCCTTGTAGTCGGCATGGCCGTGGTGGAAGCGGCTGGACATAAAGACATCCAGATGGCCGTCGTTCCAGAGGATGACGGGCAGCGGGATGGCCACTGCATGTTCGGCACCGTCGGAGGTCTTATAGTCGAACATATGCCACGAATGGGCGTCAGTGACGTGCCCGATAATCATCGAGCCGGGGTCGAAAGCCTCTTCTTCGGCATGAGTCGCCAACGGGGTCGCCAGCAGCAACGCCGTCACAAGCATATAAAACAGTCTCTTCATTTTTACTCCTTGGTATTAACCTTTGCGGTGTTGTTGAATATGTCTATCTGCACAGAGTCGAACAGCCGCAGCTGCTTCTCGTCGGTATTGTCTATGTGGACACCGGCGGCGGCATCCTTAAGCCCGTGGCGCACCAGCCGGGCGAGCGCCGTCGGCCTGTCCACCCCGCTCTGTGCGGCATAGACAGACAGGCGGCGCATCTCGCACTCGTTAAGCGTGACCACGTACTTCTTGAGCTTTGGCTTGTCCGGCTTCATAGTGATTAGTACTTGTTGTTGAATCGTCCGAGGATATCGTCGACCTGAGCGGCACGGGCGTCATCTCCCAACGTACGTCTTGCCACATCGGCAAGAAGCGACAGGATCTGAAGGCCGTTCAGCAGGTCACCGCGCACACCGGCGGCCTTGTCGCCACGGAAAGAGGCGAGGTAGCCGACCTCGTCGTCATAGTACTTGAAGGCGGCATCCCAGAGTTCCTGAGCTTTCTCTATGCCGTACACCTTCTTGTAGAGGTCGACCACGTCGACGCGGGTGTTGCCTGTGACAATGTATACTGCATACACGTCTATCGGGAAGTTGGGGGCCGGGAAGAACTGCTGGCCGAGGTCGAGCAGTCCCTTGGCTTTATCAACATCACCCGACACATACTCGTCGTAGGCAAGCAGCATCAGCGACTGGCGCTGCACGGTGCCCATGTTGAGGCTTATCGGGTCGACATATATGTCGCTGTTGAGATTGCCCCACTTCAGCGGCTCTCCATCGACACCCTTGAGGAAATAGTCGGCGGAGCGCTCGGTGTAGCGCTGACCACGACGCGGATAAGGCAGTATCTTGTGGTTCATACCGTCTTGTACCGTGTAGCTGTATATCAACGGGAACACATCGCGTATATATCCGGGGTTCATGATGTTGATGTCGCGCATGAAGCGGTTGGTACCCAGAATGTCGAGTATCATCATCTCGTGGCGGTAAAGGGCCTGCTTGCCAATCTCCCAGCGGATGACGGGGTTCACGCTGTCCGCCATCTCGGCGGGTATGACGCCGGCCTGCACCAGTGCGGGCACGTCGAGCGTTATCTTGAAGCGTTTGGTAGGCAGATACATGAAATCCTGACCGCTGCGCTGGTCGCGTATGGTGAAGCGGTCGGGGTGCTCACGCAGCATGGTCAGCACGTCGGTCACCTCAAGGTAGTCGTTGGAGCGGTCCATGATGTAGTACACATCCTTGCCCAACCCGTAGTACTCCTTGGGCAACGTGAAGGGCAGCGCATCGCCCTCGTAGAGCTTGTTGAAGAGCTGCTCCACATACCAATACATGCCGCTGAGCGTGTAGTTCAGTATACGCACGTCGGTACGGGTACCCTCCACCTCCTGGGCATACCACAGGGGGAAGGTGTCGTTGTCGCCGAAGGTGATAAGTATGCCGTTCTTGTTGATGCTCTTCAGGTAGTTCTGCGCAAAGTCGCGTGCAGCGGTCTTCTGCGAGCGGTCGTGGTCGTCCCAGTTCTCAGCGGCCATCAGGCACGGCACACCGGCCATGCAGGCCACAAAGACCACCGGCAGCACTACCTTGTAGGCTTTCTCGCTGTTCTTCTTGAACAGAGCGCTTATCCACTCCGCCAGGGCCATCACGCCGAAGCCTATCCAGATGGCGTAGAAGCTGAACGAGCCCACGAAGGCATAGTCACGCTCACGCGGCTGCTTGGGCGGCATGTTGAGGTATATGGCGATGGCCAGACCCGTCATGAAGAACATGATGAAGACGATGAACGCGTCTTTCGGATGCTTGCGGATGTGGTATATCAAGCCGATGAGGCCCAGCAGCAGCGGCAGCATGTAGTATTTGTTGCGTGCCTTGTTCTGCTCCATGTGCTCCGGCAGGTTGTCCTGCGGGCCAAGACGGCTTTCGTCGATGAACTTGATGCCACTGATCCAGTTGCCGTTCAGGTAGTCGCGCGTGCCGTCGTCGTTGAAGTAGTGGCCCTGCACGTCGTTCTGGCGTCCTGCGAAGTTCCACATGAAGTAGCGCCAGTACATCCAGCCCAGCTGGTAGCGGTTGAAGAACTTGAGGTTCTGTCCGCCCGTGGGACGCTGTCCGTTGTAGCACTTGCCAGCCCAGTACTCGTAGAAGCGCGGATGGTCACGCTTGGTGTCGTCGCTCCACATGCGCGGGAAGAAGCCCGTGTGCTTCTCGTTGTATATATACTTCTGGGCATGGGCGGCAACGATGTAGCGGTCTTTGCCCTCGGGGCTCTTGCCGCGTATGTACTTGGTGTAGCCATCCTCCACACCGGTCGGGGCTCCGGCGGTGTAATACTGGCCCGAGAACAGCGGCGTGTCGCCGTACTGCTCGCGGCCCAGGTAGGCGCGCATGGCCACGGCGTCCTTCGGCGCGTTCTCGTTGAGCGGCGTGTTGGTGTTGGCGCGGATGACGAGCACGAAGAAGGTGCTGTAGCCTATCACCAGCATGGCGAAGCTGAGTATGGCGGCGTTCAGTATCGGTTTCTGCTTACGCTGCGTATACCACAATCCCCACACCACCAGCGCGGCCATCAGCGTGAAGAACACTATCGTGCCGCTGTTGAACGGCAGACCCAGCGTGTTGACGAAGAATACGTCGATGGCAGAATCCACGTTCACGATGCCAGGGATGATGCCCCACAGAATGATGCCAAGCGTGATAACACTCAGCACACCAGTAGCTATAAAGCCTTTCCAGGTGGTCTTGGGCCACTTCTTGAAGTACACCACATAGAAGATGGCGGGCACCGTCAGCAGGTTGAGCAGGTGGACGCCAATGGCGACACCCACCAGCAGGCTGATCAGTATCAGCCAGCGCATGGCGTGCGGGTCGTCGCTCTGCTCTTCCCACTTCAGTATAGCCCAGAACACCAGGGCCGTGAAGAACGAGCTCATGGCGTACACCTCGCCCTCGACAGCCGAGAACCAGAAGGTGTCGCTGAAGGTGTAGGCGAGGCTTCCCACCACACCGGCGGCAAAGACGCCCCACGTCCTCCAGTCCTTAAGGCTGGGGTTCTTCGGGTCGGGCAGCAGGTGCTTGCCCAGCAGGGTGATGGCCCAGAAGAGGAAGAGTATCGTCAGACCGCTGCATACAGCCGACATGACGTTCACCGCATGCGCGGCCGTCGCCGGGCTGCTGAACAGCGAGAACAGTCGCCCAACGAGCTGGAAGGTCGGTGCTCCCGGGGGGTGACCCACTTGCAGTTTCACGGCGGTGCTTATGTACTCGCCGCAATCCCACCACGACGCCGTAGCTTCAGCCGTCATGATGTACACAGCGCACGCTATCAGGCCGATAACCCAGCCGATAACGTTGTTTGCCAAATGATATTGCTTCATTGATTAGATAATTAGTGTTTTCTTTGACTACTTAACTCCTTACTGCGCATCGCGCAGGATCGGCATGGTCATGCAGCGTGCGCCGCCGCCGGCACGGGGTAGCTCGCTGCCGCGGAAGGCGGCCACGAACTTCTCGTAGCTGTTCATGTCGACTTTGCCGCTCACGATGTCCTCGGCGTTGAGCACGGCGAAGCCGGCCTTGTCGAGAGCATCTATGGTGTGCGTGTTGCGGCGGTAACCGAGCACCTTGCCGTCGCCCAGCGAGAAGAAGTTGGCGCCGCTGTGCCACTGCTCGCGCAGCTGCACCCACGGGTCGCTGCCGCCGCCGATGACAGGCTCGATGTCCCAACCCAGACCCTGCAGGCCTTTGACGATGTTGGGCACCTTGGTGTAGCTGATGTTGCCTTTCTCGATGGTTATCAGCGTAGTGTCCTTGCCGGCGAAGAGGCCGGTCTTCTTCAGCATCGGCTCGAAGGCCATGCACTGGTGCTTGCCGAGGAAGGTGAAGACCATGTCAAGGTGTATGAAGCTCTCCGGGCTCTTCGGCAGCTCCTGCACCAGTATGTGGAACCTCTCGCGCTCCTTGGCCATGGTCTGCGCCAGGTACTTGATACCCTTGGTGTTGGTCCTTATCCCCTGCCCAATGCACAGCAGGTCAGGGCCGGCAATCTGCACGTCGCCGCCCTCCGTCCTTGCGTCGCGGTCCCACGCCATGGCGTTCAGCGTGTCGACCTTGAAGAAGTGCTTGAAGATGGCTTCGTAGATGAGCGTCTCGCGCTCGCGCACCTCGAAGCTCATCGAGTTGATGAGCACCCGGTCGTAGACGGTGCTGCTCGCGTCGCGGGTGAAGAAGAGGTTATAGAGGGGCTTGAGCAGGTAGCGGTCGTCCGATGCGCCGTCCCATTCGGGGTCCTCAAAACCCTCGACGAGCACCCTGGCCAAGTCGGCCGACGGCATGTCCATCAGCTTCTCGCTGAGGTCGTCGTCGCAGTTGTCCATGTCGCAGCTTTCCTCTACGAGGTGGCGACGTATATCACTGTCTTTCAACAGTTCTTCAAGCACATCCTCAACATAGTAGACGTCCGTCCACTTCTCCAGCACGCCGCTGAAGGCGGCATACTCCTCGTCCACTATCGGTTTGTTCAAGATATCGCTGTACAGCGCATGCGCTGCATTCAGGGGAGTCATGCGTTCAATCTCCACGCCGGGACGGTGCAGCAGCACAGCACGCAGCCTACCAGTCTCCGACGACACATTCACCCTGCACGGTTTCAGTCTGTTTCTTTCCATATAGTCCTATCAATCATTACACTAACCGCCGACCTCCATCAGCCGACGGCATACAATAGAGAATGCAAATATACGAAGAAAAATCCAATAAAAGACAACAAAACAAAAAAAAATCGTAATTCTGAAACCGGAACACACTATCCACAAGCCATCCCCCCGCGCCCCAACCGCCCCCACTCAAAACTCCTAACTAAAAACTCAAAACTAAAAACTCCTAACTCAAAACTCATAACTCATAACTCAAAACTCAAAACTCCCTCCCCTCCGGAACGGCCCCTCTTCGGCCTTGTCTTGCGCTGAAAAAAGTTGACACAAAAGTCAACAAAGAATGGCAAACGGAAAATCAAAAACAAGGAATGCGAAGAAGCATTTAAGAG
>ODAJ011709469.1_pt1 | contig 10246 bp, 11 predicted proteins | sample 1539241 | NCBI WGS metagenome assembly ODAJ01 (sample SAMN02144231, study PRJEB22623) | gut metagenome | biome: sheep rumen | host: Ovis aries | place: New Zealand
GTCCGGCGCGGCTCTGACGCAATACAAACCCGCCGAGCGAGCAACAAAAGCCATAGAAGCGGGCGCGGATATTATTCTTTCATGCAACAAGTACGAGGATGCAAGAGAAATGTATTTGGCTCTTTTAGACGCATATAAAAAGGATAAGCTGACAAACAGCAGACTGAACGAGTCGGTTAAGAGGATTATTAAGGCGAAAATGATGATAAAGTGAAAATATAGTAAAATAAAAAAGAAGGATATAGGAGAAATCCTGTATCCTTCTTTTTCTATCAAAAAAATTTATGCGTATATTGATTAAATGAAAACAATATGGTAAAATGGACTTGTTGCCCCCCTAGACAAGGCAAAAGAAAGGGGGTGTCAAAGTAGACACGATGAAAATTCTCATTATCGGAGTCGCGGTAAATATAATCTCGCATTATGTTTGCAAATGGTTGGACAAACGTGAAGAGAAGAAAAAAAACGGCAATCAACCTGAGGATTAAGCCACCTCGCAAAAACGGAACAGAACCCCCGCAAGTTTCAGCCTTGCGGGGGTTCGTCGTCAAAGTAGACACTGTCTCATACATCGAGCATTATAGCATATATTTTTATAAATTGCAATAAAAATATTAAAATGCTAAACAAGCCGGTTAAACAAGCCCTAAACACGAAAGGAAAAATTTACATGACAATTATTGCTTAAATGAAAATAATATAATATGAAATGGAACAGAACCCCCGTAAGCTAGGAACTTACGGGGGCTTGTCATCAAAATAGATATCGCTTAATACGCTCTAATTATAACAGATATTTTTTTAAATTGCAATAAAAATATTATAGTGGTAAACTAAAAATGATATAACAAACCCAAAACGAAAGGAAATATTTATATGACAATATTAGAATCCATGACGCATTACAGGGAAACGGTGCATACCCCTTTTCATACGCCGGGGCATAAGATGGGACTATGCTTGCACCCGGAGCTAAAGAAACTTTTGTCGGAAGAGGGCTGGCGGCAAGAAGTAAACGTCACGGACGCGCTCGACGATTTAAATTCGCCGTCTTGGGCGATAAAAGAAGCGGAGGACAAAGCCGCAAAATTATACGGCGCAGACGAGGCTCTCTTTATGGTAAACGGCACTACAAGCGCGATTCAAACTATGATACTTGGTTCGCTTAAAGACGGCGATACCATACTTGTCCCAAGAAACGCGCATCGTTCGGTGTTCGGCGCGGCGGTCTTGGCGGGGGTAGACATCGTTTATATGACGCCCGAGGTCAACGACGATTTTCAGATTATTGAAGAACTTTCGATAGATACCATAAAAAAGACGATCGCGGAACACAAAGACGCAAAAGCCGTTCTCATAACATCGCCCACATATTACGGCAGATTTTCGGATATTGAAAATATAGCTAATGTAGTACACGAAGCGGGAATGTTGTTATTGGTTGACGAAGCGCACGGGCCGCATTTGCCGTTTTTGCCGGGATACCCAAACAGCGCGATTTCAAGGGGCGCGGATATGGTGTCCTCCAGCACTCATAAAATGCTCGGCGCGATAACGCAAGGCTCTATACTCTTTGTAAACAAAGCCAGAGTAGACTTTAGAAAAGTGGCGCAGACGGCGGCGCTACTCACCACAACAAGCCCCAACCAGTTAATAGTGGCGTCTTTGGAAGCGGCTATGGAGCAAATGGCGGAACACGGCGAAGAATACTTTACAAAGTTGTTGCCGTTAGTCAACGACTTACGAAAGGAACTGAAAGAAGCGGGATTCGAGTTATTGGAAGGCGCCCTTGACCCAATGAAACTCACCATTCGCATATCGGATTTCGGATTAAACGGAAAACAGGCGGATAAAATGCTGCTTGAAAAATACGGCGTAGGCGCGGAACTTTCAAATTTGCATAATCTGCTGTTTTTAATAACTTACGCGGATAATAAAGACACTTTAGAAACTTTAAAAACTTCGCTAACAGACTTAATAAAGGGCAGAACAAAACGCAATCAGGTAATGGAGTTTCCGATAGTGCCAAAAATCCCGCCGTCTAAGATATTGCCCCGCAAGGCGTTTTTCGGCGATATAAAGGAAATTCCCTTTAAAGACAGCCAAGGGGAAGTGGCGGCGGAGGAAATAACCTCGTACCCGCCCGGAATACCGTTAATTCACCCCGGCGAAGTTATTACCAAAGAGATAATAAAATACGCTAAAGAAGTGCATAAATTGGGGATAAAATTGGTAGGGTTCAGCGATATGACGTTAGAAAGCGTGAGAGTGTTAAAATGAGCGGCAAGCTAATCGTAATAGAAGGCGCGGACGGCGCGGGAAAAGCTACGCAGACCGCGCTGCTAACCGAAAGATTAAAAGGAGAGGGCTATAAAATAAACGCCCTCTCTTTCCCCGATTACGAATCGGACAGTTCCGCGCTTATAAAGATGTATTTAAGGGGCGATTTCGGCAAAGACGCAGGCGCGGTTTCGCCCTACGCCGCATCGCTGTTTTATGCGGCGGACAGATACGCTTCTTATCAAATGAAGTGGAAAGCGGCGTTTGAGGCGGGAGAAATTTTTTTGGCGGACAGATATGTAACGAGCAACCTCGCTCATCAAGGCATAAAACTTCCCAAAGAGGAACGCGAAAACTTTATAAAGTGGCTCTCAGATTTGGAATATAATAAATTAGCCTTGCCGAAGCCGGATATGGTGCTGTTTTTGGACGTACCGCCCGAAATATCGTTAAAATTGGTAAAGGATAGGGGCAGGAGCGATATTCACGAAAAGAATAGCGATTATCTAAAAAATGTGTATGATATATACAACTTTTTTTCGGAAAAATTCGGCTGGAAAAAAATCGAATGCGCAAGGGAAGAAGCTATTAAAAGCGTTGAAGAAATCGGAGATATGGTGTATAATGAAGTAAAGAAGATTTTGTAAAAAGGGGGGATGAAAATGGCGGAAGCTATCGACTGGATGGAGGTAAGCCTGAAGGACTGGCGCGAGGAGATGCGGACGTTTAGGGAAGAAATGCGAGAAGCTAACAGAAGAATGGACGAGTATAAACGCGAAACAGACGCTAAATTTGAAGCGGCAAGACTTGAATCTGAGAGAAAATATGAAGAAACAAGAAAAGAGTGGCGAGCCGAATTTGAAAATACCAAGCGCGAAGTCAGAACAATGACTATGACATTTACTTTGGGTGTCGCCGCTATGATAGTCGCCGCGATAGGTTTGATTTATAATATGCCAAAATTATGGAGTGTGAAAAATATGAAATCGGAAAAAAATAAGGAGTGGGAATTTGATTCCGATCACGCCGAAACTGAAAGATACATTCGAATGTTAATAATATTATTTTTCATCGAATGTATTTATGTAATTTATACTACGGTAAAATGATTAAAGAAGTAATAATAGTAGAGGGGAAGATGGATATTATAGCCGTCAGCCGCGCCGTTAAAGCCGATTTTATAATAACCGACGGTTTTCATCTTCGCAAAAACACCCTTGAATCCATAAAAGCGGCTTACGAAAAGCGCGGCATTATAATCCTCACAGACCCCGACCCCGCAGGCGAACGCATCCGCGCCTTCTTAACCAAACGCTTCCCCAACGCCAAACACGCATTTATCCCCCTTGAAGACGCTACGGCAAACGGCGATATTGGCGTTGAACAAGCGTCGCCTGCGGCTATTTCGGCGGCTTTGGCTAAAGTCCGAACCAATTCGCTAAAACCTTCCAATATTTTCTCATCGAAAGATATGGTTGCAAACAACTTGACAGGCAGCGAGAACGCAAGCGAAAGACGGGCGAACTTAGGCAAAATTTTAGGACTTGGCGCGGCGAACGCCAAAACATTTTTAAAGCGGCTTAATAATTACGGAGTTACGAGAGCGGAATTTGATGAAGGGATAAAACGATTAGATGAATGAAGAGATAAATGAAAAATTGCTGAATATAACCAAAACCCCAATAGTAAAATCTACACGAGAAATTTTAAGACATTTTAACTTGCGGGCTTCTCACAGATTGGGGCAGAACTTCTTAATCTCCGAAGAAGTTGTGGACGACATTGTAAACTCCGCCGATATAGTTGAAGGCGAAAACATACTTGAAATCGGCCCCGGAATCGGCACGCTCACGCAAGGATTATTGGAGGCGGGGGCGAAAGTCACCGCCATAGAGCTTGACAAGAAATTGCCGCAAGTTTTAAACGAAACTTTAAAAGGTTACGACAAATTTACTTTAATAAGCGGGGATATTTTAAAAGTCGACTTATACGAGATTATGGGCGACGCTCCCTATAAAGTTGTAGCGAACCTTCCTTATTACATAACGACCCCCATACTCTTAACGCTGCTTGAAAAAAAACTTCCCATAACGAAAATAGTCACGATGATACAAAAAGAAGTAGCCGAACGCATAACGGCAAACCCCGGCGGCAAAGACTACGGCGCGATTACTTTGGCGTTTAAGTATTACACCGATACGAAGATAATAAGAGAAGTTTCGCCCAAGAATTTTTACCCCGCGCCGGAAGTGACAAGCGCAGTTATAGCGTCGGACGTTTTAGCAGAACCCTTTGTCAAAGTAAAAGACGAGGAGTTATTTTTCAAAGTTATACGCGCCGCTTTCGGAAAACGCAGGAAAACCTTGTCCAACGCCTTAAAATCGGTATTTGATAAAGACAGCGTAACGTTGGCTTTGAAAAATGCGGAAACAGACGGGGGAAGGCGGGGCGAAACGCTCTCTATCGAAGAGTTTGCACGGCTTGCCGATTGTATGATTTAAGGGGAGTTATATGATTTTTACTTGGGACGAAAATAAAAATATGATGTTTTATTATGGCAATAATCACTAAATATAATTTAAACACAAAAAAACGCGAAGCCAACGACCTCGCGTTTTTTGTGTTAGCCCGGCAAAAATCTAGGGGAAGAGAGGAACAGCGGACAACGCAAAGGTTCGCCTCTTCTTTTGGGGCAGGTGTCCATTTTATCGCACCATTCGTTTAGAGGCTTGTTTCTCCAAAAAACCTTATTGCCGTCGGTTTCGGTATAGAGAAGCTCTATTTCCTTTTGTTCGTGATCAACGGGGCAAGTGGCGTGATGGGTAAACTTTTTATCTGCCATGGTAACACCTCTGTAAATCATTATTAGTATGACTTATTCTATACCGAAAGGCAAAATCCTTTTTATTATTGAAGAAAATTAAAAAATAGGATATAATGAGAGAGAAAATTGATGATGGGGAGCGATATTATGCCTATAGTAATTGACTTGCCGCAAAAAGATATTGATTTTATCGAAGAACAAGCAAAAAGAGAAAATACATCAAAAGAAATTTTTTCAAGAAAAGCCATAATGAAAGCCGCAAGGAACGCAGCTTATGTGGCGCGTATTAAGCAAGCGAAAAAGAATTTAGACGAGGGCAAGGGAGTTTATTTTACAAACGAAGAATTGGAGGAATTGTTCAATGGGGGTATCGTTCGAGGACGACGCATTGGAACAGTTAATGGAATGGATTCATGAAAACCGAAAAATCACAGATAAGATACATTCGCTTATAAAGGATATTCAGAGAAACGGCGCGGATAAAGGACTTGGCAAACCCGAGCGTTTAAAATACGGCGATGGTTGGAGTCGTAGAATAGATCATAAAAACAGACTCGTATATGATGCTGATAAAAATGGGAATGTGCGTATTATTTCTTGCAAGGGGCATTATGAAGAATAAAATAAAAAAGTCTAGAAGTTTCAAAAACGAAACTTCTAGACTTTTTTTCATTCCTCGTCCTTCCAAAATACCCCTCTTTGAGCGGGAACTTTTTTTATTATCAAAAACATAATAAGGCTAAGCGCGAAAATTCCCGCTATAAGCCCATAAAGCCCGTTTTCAAAGATACCGCCCCATAGATACCCGAAAGCCGTACAAAACGACACCGCGCCAACATAGGGAATTTGCGTGGTAACGTGTTCTATTACGCCGCAACCCGCGCCTGTGGAGGATAATATCGTTGTGTCCGACAAGGGCGAACCTTGATCGCCCGCAACAGAACCCGATAAAATCGCCGCAACTGTTATGGATAACATATTCATATTTGAAGCGTCTATTAAAGTTACGGCTATGGGAATCATTATACCGAACGAACCCCACGAATTGCCCGTTGTAAGGGATAAAAATGCAGTGAGCAGGAAAAAGATTAGCGGCATAAGGTAGAAAAAAGTATCTGATAAATCTATGGATTTTGCCACAAAACCGCGTAAATTCAGATAATCGTCGCTGCAAAGCCCCATAAATGTCCAGTTTAAGACGAGTATAAAAAGCGCGGGGGTCATAAGTTTAAACCCGGCGGAAAATCCGTTGCAAAAATCTTTGAACGATACTACTTTTCGCGGCAAATACATGGCGGCGGTGAGTAGATTTGCCATAAACCCGCCGAACATCAAACCGACCGTAGCATCGCAGTCGTTAAACGCTTCAACTATCGTCTTGCCGTCGTGTATCCCGCCGGTATAGAGCATACCGTAGAGACACCCTACTATTAACGAGAGCAAGGGCAAAACCAAGTCTAAAATATGCCCCTTGCCATTTTCCCCTACTAGGGCGTTATAATCGTCGTTTGCTATATCCGCAGTAGTAATGCCGCGAAGACGCGCGCGGCGCACAACTCCCCACATCGGACGCAAGTCTTTTCCGGTAAACACTATAAAAAACAAGAAAATAAGCGTAAGCCACGCGTAAATATTATAGGGAATCGTAGACATAAACACATGAAAACCGTCCACGCCCGTATCGCTGGGGAACGCCGCGGCTATCGCCGCCGACCAGCTTGAAATGGGCGCGAGTATACAGGTAGGCGCGGCTGTTGCGTCTATTACGTAAGCGAGTTTTTCTCTCGCTATCCTGAACTTATCCGTAAGAGGGCGCATAACGCTTCCCACCGTGAGGCAGTTAAAATAGTCGTCGACGAATATAATCAGCCCCAAAATAGGCGCGAAGAGTAACGCTCCTCTATCGCTTTTGATGCGTTTGGCGGCGAAATTACTGTACGCCTTGCTTGCTCCGCTTCTTGCAATTTCGGCGACCAATATCCCCAAGAGTATTAAAAATATCAAAAGACTGGCGTTTTCGCCGACTTTTTCGCTCATTATTTTAAACATGGTAATAACGGCGGGAAACGGCGTAAAATTCTCAAACAAGAGCGCCCCCGCGCATATCCCCAATATAAGCGACATATACACCTCTTTTGTGAGAAGCGCGACTATTATGGTAATAACGGGCAATAACATAACAAAACCGGACTCAGCCATAAATTTTAAATCCTCGTTTCTGAAAAAAATATGGTTTTTGTTATATAATATCACGCATTTTTTCATATTGCAATATAAAGTTTATGTTTTACGAAAATTTACCCCTTCAACGCCTTTCTTTTCATAACATAATTCCAAACGGTAACGATAGCGGTAGCGAATATCTTTGCAATCATGTAGTAAACGCCCATCAAATCCACAAAAATCCACATACATAGCTGATTTAAAAAGAGTCCCGCCACGCTTGAGCCAAAGAATAGTATTTTGTCCTTTTTGGTTCTGCCTTTGGCATGAAATACGAACACCACGCAGAGATAATAGTTAAAGAGTACCGATATGGTAAAAGACAGCCCGCTTGCCCACAGATAGGGCATATCAAAGTATTCGACGAACGCATATAGAAGTCCGTAGTCCAATAAAAAAGACGCGCCGCCAACAATGGCAAAGCGTATCATTTCAAGTAATCTTTGGTTAAGCATTTTATCACCTCGAAGAATATTATTAACAACGAAAAGCCGCCATAAGGCGGCTTCTATACCTCCGCGAGTGGCTGACCGATGTTGCTTGAATAAACCGTAACCATCTGCATTAAGTCATTTTTTCCAAATACCTCAACGCCGCCGCTTCACTCTCTTCAATAGCAATTTCAACCGCTCTCGTAGCGGCTTTCAAGAGATTCTTACTTTGCTCATATAAAATATAAGAATCATTCAAAAGCTTTTCAATACCAATTTGGATATTTTCTGACACCAATGGTACCACGAAATTGTCTATATCTTTTGGGTATAACTCTTGCTGTGCAGAACCAGTACTTATGCGTTCCGTCTGTAATCTGCCAATCATTGAATTTAGAACAAAGGCTATATACTGTGGATGTTCATACTTAATCCGTAAAATATTAACATGGTTACTGGCTATGGCAGGTAAAGTTTTTTCATATATAGCAGTTCTGCCTATGTTCGCACCTGTAGTATAGATAAGAATATCATCTTTTTCGATATGAGCGTTGGGATTTTCCTTCCATAAATGACTACTAGTAGAACTAAAATTTTCATAGTCAAGACCATTTTCAAGGATATTCTTGCTATTTACAACAGCAATTTCTCCATTATCTATATACTCTGGTTGTATGCCGCGACGATTTATGATACAGATTTCATTTACAAGTATAGTTCTTTCTGCTTGAGAATGTAAACGCTCCAATAAATCGTCATACTTCGCCTGATAATATTCAGCGTCAAGCCGCCCGCTTGCAAAAGTTTCCGAAAAACTTTTTACGCTTGTGTTTTTCGTTGACGGGGTGAAGTTTTGGAGATTTAGGGAGGTCAGCAGGAGAGTTTCGGCGGCGTGATAAGCCCTCGATGACTCATTTCTTAGAGAAATAGCTTTTAACAATAATTTTTGAATACTTTCCTGAAAAATATCATTGAAAATTGGAATAAAAAGTTTTTCTTTGCACTCCGTAAGATTGAGGTGCATTTGTATATTGCCTGTAAATCTACGTTCCATAGCCGAAATTCCGTATTTAGTATTTAAGAATACTGTCAAAAATGCCGAGCGTAATTTAGATGACTTTTTTAGTTTAATTGCAACCGTATCTTGTGAAACATTACATTCTGATAAATTTACAAATGAAGCTGTAGCAATGGCTGTTTTGGATAAAATAACATCTCCATATTTTAAATGAGTATTTGGATAGAAAGCATCAACATTTTTGGGTATGTACACTATATCTGAATCATCTATTAGCATATCTCGTAAATTAGAAATTCTTACAAAGGGAATCCCTTCGCTAGTATATATTGAAGCGTTTATATCAAATATTCCTTTACAAGTTTTAGAAGATTCCTTTTGTAATGATGAATGATTTACAGTTTTTACCCATCTATCAAAATAGGTGTATTTCTTTTTAAAAAATTCCGCATCAATACGAAAACTTTCTTCCAACTCACTCATCATCACTTCTGTGCACTCAAGCCCGCAAACCAATGCTTGGTATTTTTCCTCATCAAACGCCTGCGGGCTATTCAAAAAAAACTCAACTTTTCCTTCTTCGCAAACTCTATAAATGCTTCGGCGATACCGTCTTTCGTCAGTCCGTCGTGATTATACAAATCGTGCTTAACTATTAAATGTCCGTGCGTGTCTAAAATGGGTTTATTATCTTTCGTTTCGTAAATCTTATCCCCTGAATTATCCTTACTTGGCTCCTGCATTGTAGCGAAGAAAATAGGATAATCGTCTTTATGAGGGCAAAGTTTATCGTCCCACTTTTGCACAAAAAGCACGCTGGTCTTTGTTCCCGTATGAGGCTTAAAAACATTTCCATGCAAGCCTACAACCGCAAGTATTCTACACTCTTTGGCGATAAAATCGCGAATATACTTATCGCTGGAGTTGTTAAATCTGCCTTGCGGAAGCACGATAGCCATTCGCCCGCCCGGTTTAAGCATATTTAAATTGCGCTCTATAAAGAGAATATCGCGTCCAACTTTTGACTGTTGCTTACCCTTCGCGTTTTTGCCCAGTTCGTACTTTGAAATAATACGGCTCTCTTTGATGTCCCCCGCAAAGGGGGGATTCGCCATTAAAACGTCAAAATTATAAAATTGGTCGTTATCTTTTTCACGGCGGAGCTTGCGAAGTTTTTTCCAACCTTCATTATAATTATCCGTCCAATCTCTGTCGGAAGTATCTTCGTTCCAACGGTCAAAATCAATGCTGTTAAGGCGAAGAACATTAGTCTGCCCGTCTCCCGCTATAAGATTCAGCATACGGGAAACACGCACGCAGTTTTTGTCAAAATCAATGGCGAAAACGCGACTATTGACGTAATCGGTACATTCCGGCGGCTTCTGTTCCGATGTGAAGAGATGGCTTTGCGGTATACCCTTTTCTGCAAGAATCTTCTTCCACACATAAAAAATATTATGAATGGGGAAT
>ODAJ012123293.1_pt1 | contig 10246 bp, 8 predicted proteins | sample 1539241 | NCBI WGS metagenome assembly ODAJ01 (sample SAMN02144231, study PRJEB22623) | gut metagenome | biome: sheep rumen | host: Ovis aries | place: New Zealand
GCTGCGGGTAAAAAAATTGTAGTGGAACTGCAGGACTCACTGATGGCGAATACCACTTATACCATCGACTTCAGCGATGCCATCAGCGATAACAACGAGAATAACCCTATGGGTAGCTATACCTATAGCTTCTCCACAGGCGAAAAGATTGATACCTTCGAAGTATCGGGCTATGTGCTCGATGCCAGCAATCTCGAACCCATCAAGGGCATCATGGTAGGCTTGTATAATGATCTGGCTGATTCTGCCTTCCAAACCAAACCTATGCTGCGTGTATCGCGTACCGACAGTCGTGGACACTTTGTAGTAAAAGGTGTGGCTCCTGGCACTTATCGCGCTTATGCCCTGCAGGATGCCGATGGCGACTTCCGCTTTACACAGAAGAGTGAGATGATTGCCTTTAACCAGCAGACCTTCGAGCCTGGCTCTAAGCCCGACGTGCGAACCGACACCGTTTGGCGCGACTCGTTGCATATCGATGCGCTGATAAAAGTGCCTTACACCCACTTCCTGCCCGATGATATCACACTGTTGGCATTCACCCACGTGCTTACCGATCGTTTCCTTATCAAGACCGAACGCGTAGAAGCCAATAAGTTCTCGATGTACTTCAGCTATGGTCATCCCGACCTGCCAGTTATCAAGGGTTTAAATTTCGACAGTAACGATGCTTTTGTAATCGAGACAAACGAGAAACAAGACACCATCCATTACTGGTTGCGCGATACCACACTGATTAATCAGGATACCCTACGTATGGAGATCAACTATCAGATTTCCGACTCTACAGGTATGCTCATTAACCAAACGGATACCATCGAATCGCTGGCTAAAACCCCATACGCCAAGCGACAGAAGGAAAAAGCCAAGGAGATTGACCAGTGGATGAAGGAGCAGGAAAAGAAAAAGAAACGTGATATGCCTTACGACTCCGTATGGCACGAGAAACCCCTGGAGCCCAAGTTCGATGTGCCATCACAGATGGATCCCGATAAGGTCATTAAGGTTGAAATGCCTACACCTTTGCAGCATTGCGACACAGCTGCGGTTCATCTCTATTCGATGATCGACTCTGTATGGTACGAATCAGATTGCCGCATGGAGCCTATACCCCATCAGATCAGAAGTTACCAGATTCTGGCCGATTGGCGACCAGGCATAGAGTATAGCCTTGAGATAGATTCTGCAGCTTTCGTAGATATCTATGGCAAAGTATCTAATGCCTATAAACAAGGCATCAAGGTTAAGGGCGAAGACGAATACGGCACGCTGAAACTTAACATCTCGGGTATAGAAGATTCTGCCATGGTAGTTCAGTTGCTTAACGGTTCGGATAAAGTAGTAAAACTGGCCCGCGTAAATAACCATGTGGCCGAATTTAAATTCCTTAAACCCGAGAAGTATTACGTAAGTGCCTTTATCGATAGTAATGGTAACGGCATCTGGGATACAGGAGACTATGCCGAAGGCCGACAGGCAGAGGCTGTTTATTACTATCCCAAAGAGATAGAAGGCAAAGCCAAATGGGATTTGAATCTTAACTGGAATGTAACGGCTGTACCCGTGTACAAACAAAAGCCAGAGAAGATTACCAAACAGAAACCAGAGGCTGCCAAGAAACTAAAGAACAGAAATGTAGAACGCGCCCGCCAAATGGGTATAGAATACCTGAAGGATAAGGGCATAAATGTAGATAGCAAGAAATGAAGAAGATAATTCTTTCGCTGATGATTATGCTTGGCACAGGCCTCTCGGCCCATGCCCAGTGTGGAATTGCCAATACCGCCTTTAAGAGCGGCGAGAGCCTGGAGTACGACCTTTACTTTAACTGGCAGTTTATTTGGGTAAAGGTTGGATCGGCCCAGATGGATACTAAGATGACCAAGTTTGAGGGCAAGGATGCGTGGAAATCGTACCTGATTACACGTGGAAACTCTAAGCTCGACAAGTACTTCACTATGCGCGATACCTTGCTGTCGTACTGCAATCCCGATCTTTCGCCAATGTATTTCCGCAAAGGCGCCCGTGAAGGTAGCAGATACTATGTAGATGAGATATGGTACACCTATCCTAACGGCAACTGTCAGCTGAAGAAGCACCGTATTGATGCCGATGGCGAACAGCATTGGAAAACCAGCACCTATCGTAACTGTATTTACGATATGATGTCGATCTTCCTGCGTGCCCGCAACTTCAATGCCACCAAACTGAAGAAGGGTCAGGTTATCCCCACCCCTATCAGCGATGCACGTAATCTGTCTAACTCGTGGTTGGAGTTCCGTGGTCGCGAAACCTTCAAGATGAATGGTTCAAAGGAGAAATTCCGTTGCCTGGTAATGTCGTTCTATGAGCGCGAGGACGGAAAAAGTCACGAGCTTATCCGCTTCTATATCACCGACGATCAGAACCATATACCAGTACGCCTCGACATGTTCCTTTCGTTCGGAAGTGCCAAGGCCTACCTGAATAATTATAAAGGTGTTCGCAGCGCGATGACCTCGAAAATCAAATAGGGTTATATCTCTGTTTCGAGATAATCAATAAAGTCAGAAAAGCTATATTGATTGGGGGAGGTGCCTGTTACGTTTAAGCCAGCCTCCTCAGCGCATCGTGTGGTGTAAGGACCAAACGAGTAGATAGGCACGTTAACAGGCTGGCCCTGTGTTTCGGCAAATTTCATAATTCTTGATAATACGTAGGCCTCGCCACCACTGGTGAGGGCTACAGCGCTTATATTACCGCTACGTAGGGCATCGGCTGTTTCGGCATAGTACTCATCACTCATAGCTGTGGTACGATAGCAATATACATATGATACGTCGGCACCTGTTGCGCTTAGGGCATTCTGGAAATTGGTGATCGTTGGCGGAACAGGCAGTCCGCTATATTTAGGCCACAGCACAGCAATACGCTTCGACTGTAGTGCCTGTTCGCTTTCCAAAGCCTCGATAATCCCCATCAAACTGGGTTTGGCATGTGGTAATGCCACTGTAACACCCAGAAACTCCTGCACGACTTTCTGATCTTTACCTATGGCTACTACCTTACCATCAATAAGCGATCTGTCGACACCAGCAGAGGAAAGTGCCCTGACGGCCATGATGCTTGTGCAGATAATATAATCGTACGATGCCAACTGATTACAGAACGGCAGGAAAGTGCCACCAGGGGGCAATAAGGTACTGCTGATAAAAGGCACAAACATGGGATGGAAGCTGCATGTGGGGCGTTTGCCAAAAGCCTCGTGCAAACTTACATGATAGGTGTCGGGAGCTGTAAATAAAATACGTTTTACCATTTGGCCAGCATCTGATTAGGTTTAAACACACGAATTACATAAATCAGACTTACGAGCGCAATGCCTAGCTCGATGAGATAGAGGCCACGATAGTCGAGCCACTCGCCAACGCCACCCGAAATAATCGATATGAGCGACGAACTGAGATGAACCACAACCACCTGGATGGTGAAATCGGTTCCCTCACGTCCATCGCGTACACAATCCATCGCTGTGGTATAAACCACAATCGACGCAAAGGCATGACATGTTTTTACCAGCAGCAAACCACCTACCAATAGGGGGAGTGTAGGCGAAATAAACGTTAGCAGCAGGAAATATAGCGGAGCTGTAACAATCATGAAGGCCACCATCAAGCGAGCTCGATACATACCGATACGACGGATTAGCACATGGGCCACCCAAGCCATCACAAACGATGTGGCTGTACCCACCATACCAAACCACACACCAATCTCCTTCATGTTATAGCCCAAGTCAACCATATAAGGGCGCACATTGGCAATAATGCCGATGATACCCATAAAGTAGAGCAACAGGAAGATCACGTGTGGGATAATTTCCTTGCGCGAGAAGAACCACATAAAATCCATCAGCTTGGCACGCTGTTTGGGCGAACGTGGCTCGATATGTATCTTCTTATTAAACTGCAAAGGCACCACCATGAACCAGGCCACCAATCCCAACAGCGGGAAAACAACACTCCAACCAAAATGGTCGAGCATCACGATAAAGATACCACTACCTAAGAAAGCACCAGCGTAACGTCCCATCGACTGCATACTATTCACAGCACTATGATCACCCTTACCAAAAGCCCTCACCGCCAAACCATCGGTAGCAATATCCTGTGTAGCCGATGCAAACATCGATATAAAAACTAACACAAAGATAAAGTAGATATCGGAGGAGATATCCAAGAATCCGATACACATGATTGAAAGGGCATAGACCGACTCCATTAGCAGGATGAAACGGCGATAGCTGGCCAGATGAGAACACTGGCGATCTACCATAGGGGCCCAAAGAAACTTAACGAGCCAGGGGATATGCACTAAGTGTAGCAGGCCGATAGTGGCCAGACCATAATTGGCCTGGCGCATACTTACCTGCATGGCAGTAGTGATAAACGTTGAAGGGATGAACTGCGCTATGTAGAGACAGAAAAACGTGGCGAGATTCAATCTCCTTACATTATCTACGCTGGTGGTTGTTGCCATGAAACTATTATTGGTTTAGAAATTTAACTCGATAGTGGTTCCAAACATCAATGGCTTGCCTGCCTGGGCATAGTTGCCGGTAGATGACTTAAAGCCGTAAGCCATATAGTTGGTATCAGTCAGGTTCTTACCCCATACCTCCCAGGTAACAATACCCTTGGTTAGGGCTACCTTGGCGTTGAGTGTGGTATAGAAATCCTGACTTACCAGATTATCCTCGGCCCAGTAGATACGACCCAAGCCACGCAAACCTACATTGAACATCACGCGATCTAACCAACCTGTGGGGTTAATGGTGTAGTTAGCATCAAGACTTAGCGTGTGGTTGGGCACCATGGGCAGGCGATTATTAGTATAATCTACTGTGGCACTCTTTACATAAGAGAGGAAACGGGCATAAGTATATCCGTAGTTAGCTGTGAACTGAAGGCCCTCAACAGGACGCACGATTACATTCAACTCAGCACCCTTGCTATCTGTATGACCAGCATTGGTGGTGATATTACCCACGCCTGTAATGGTAGAAGTAATCTGCATGTGACGCCAATCGATATAGAACAGGTCGGCACTCAGGGTAAGCAGATTGTTCAGCAGGTTAATGCTGGCGCCAACCTCGTAGTTCCAACTGTATTCCGGCTCGTACGAACGCTCATCGAATGTAGAGAACGACTTATTGAAACCACCTGGTTTATAGCCACGAGTAACTGACACATAGTAGAGGTTATCCTCGGTAGTAAGATACTGAAGCGTAAACTTAGGTGTTACCTGTGTAAAATCCTTGCTGCTCTCGAAAGATTCGCCTGTAGCCGAAGACATCTGACTGGGATCAACCAACGTAAAACCTCCATCGGATAGTGGCGAGGCTTTTACTTTTAGATTATCATAGTTGGTCTTTGCATGCTCATAATCAAAACGGATACCAGCTGTAGCCGAAAGTCCCTGCCAGATGTTGTAGGTACTCTGGTGATACAGGGCCAACGAACTGGTTGGAACACAATAGTTGGTATGACTGAGCGAGCCTGCTGATGGTGAGAAGTTATCAACTGTACGATCCACATGCTCCATCATGCCAAAGGCACCAACCACCCACTGGTAACGGCTATCGTTATTCGACTTGAGAGTAAACTCCTGCGACACCATATTCTGGTGGCGGGCATTCTCTACAAACGACTTGTCGTTAACAGTAAAGTCCTGATCGATAGCCTGCTTTGAGTTGATATACTGGAACGATGTCTGGCTATTAAAGCTAACCACAGGACCATTATAGGTAATACCCAGACCATTGGTGCTGATAAGGCGACGGAATGAGCTATATCGGTTATAGTTGATATCCTGCAACGTATTGGTTTCAACATTCACTGGGGCATAGGGATAACCTCCCTGATCGCTGTAGGAAAAATGGCTGGTAAGGCGTATCAACCAATTATCAGATGGCTTATAATACAATCCTATACGCTCCTCGGTCTCGTTCATCTTATCTACCTTCTCGTTCAGATAGCTATTACGGAAGGCGCCATCGTTATGATGATAGAGTGCACCAAAGGTAAAACCGAACTTATCCGATATCTTGGTGTAATTAGATATCTGCGTGCGCAAATCGTTATATTTACCATAGCCCAGACGAACACGGGTGTTCTGATACTCCAATGGGTTACGGGTACTGATGTTTACAATACCACCGATGGCATTTCTACCATACAATGTACCCTGCGGACCACGTAGCACCTCAACCGAGGCCACATCGCCCAGATCGCAATCAAACGAGAGGGGCTCGTAGAAAGGCATACCATCTACATAAAAGCCGATACCTGTTCCATCCGACTTATTACCCACACCGCGTACAAACACGGGGCAACTGGCTCTCGAACCATAGTCGGGCATATAGAAATTGGGAATAACGGCAGTTAACTCCTTAAGTCCTGTTATCTGCTGATTACTGAGCTGACGAGCCGACAAAGCCGAACGCGATGCAGGCACCAACTCGTATTTGTTTGTTTTAAACGCACTAACCACCACTTCGTCGAGCTTGTACGAGCGGGCTGTGGTTGTGTCGGCGGGTGTAACCTCTGGTCCTTCAACCACCAACATAGTTGATAATAGTAATCCTAAAAACATACCTTTTGTTAATATATAATGATTATTTTTGTGTTTGTCTGAACCATTCGGTTACGAACTGTACATTCTCCAATGGCGTATCCTTGTGAACGCCATGTCCCAGATTAAAGATATAATTGGGATGCTCTCGGAAGAAAGCCAGATACTGCTGCAGATGCTGCTCGATAACAGCCTGAGGGGCAAACAGTATACGTGGATCCATATTGCCCTGAAGACCTATGGCCGGATTAACCAGATGACGAGCCACCAACAAGGGTGTCTGCCAATCGATACTTACAAAATCACAATCCTCAGGGGTGAGCATCTGCAGGCCAGCCCCAAATCCCTTGGGGAAGAAGATAATAGGCAAGCCATGCTGCCTTACAGCAGCTGTGATACGGCGCACAAACGGCATAATCATGTCTTGATAAAGCTCGGCAGATATCACACCAGCAAACGACTCGAATATCTGGAAGGTATCGATACCATGAGCTGCTTGCAAATGCACATAAGTCTCGCTGGCGCTGGTGATGGCATCGAGCAACTGGAGCGATTCCTCGCGATGGGTGTAGAGATAGCGTACCACATCGGTAAACTGCATCGTCTTGTCGCGACCACCCAACATGTAACACAAGCAGGTAAGCGGGCCACCACAAAAACCAATCACAGGTGTATCGGCCCTTTTCTGGCCCATAATCTCATCCAGCGTATCAGCCACATGATTAAGATGCGAGAGGTTAAAGCTTAATCCTGCTGCAGGATGCTCTACATCCATCAGCGGATGGGGGAAAGCAGGCCCTTCGCTGGTCCATTCCACCTCTACGCCCAGCGCCTCTGGAATCACTAAGATGTCGCTAAACAATATGGCGGCATCCATACCCATATCGTCAATTGGCATCAAGGTAACCTCGGCAGCCAGATTGGCATACGACATGATGGTACGGAAAGGCAGCATCTTAGTGAGCTGGCGATAACGGGGTAATACGCGACCAGCCTGTCGCATCATCCATACTGGAGGGCGACAGGCTGGTTGGTGATTGATAACCGCAAAGAAGGGATTGCTATACATATATTATTAATTTTTGTGTTCCTAAACACCTTTAACTTATTTCGGGTGCAAAGGTACGACAAATCAAAAAGCTGTGCAATCCCTATAAATATGGATTTTTAACAGATGTTACTTGTTTTCTGCTTCAAAGGCGGCAATCTTATTTTTATAATATGTACGTAGCTCCTGCCAGTTATAGTAAGGCCACTGGTTGGTCTTGATAGGCAGATAGGCCTCGCGCTCGTTCAGCAGGGCCTTTACAAGAATATCGCCAGTCTTTCCCTTTTTGGGGCGATAGAATATCAGCTGGATATTGCAGCCCATGGGGAAAATGCGATAGTTACGCCAATACTTATCGAGTTCATCGAGATTGTTCACAACCATGCCGCAGTTATCCAACTCCAACAAACAAGCCAGAGGCATTACACAAACCTCGTGGCCAAATCGCAAAGTGGCCTGTGTCTGAGTAACGGTGTCGGCAGTAGCTATGATGTTCTTCAGCAGATTAAGCTGACTGAAAGGCATCTTACCACCCGAAACAGGCGATGCACCATAATCGAGATACCAACCTACATTATTCTGGCGCCACTGGTCGTAAACCTCCTCATCGGTAAACAGCGAGAAGAGCTCCAGATCGGTGTCGTGACTCTGCATATTGCAAGCCACATGGAACAGCTGGCGCATCAGCGAACCTGCATTCACATTATTATATACGTAAGCCTCGTCGTTAAACAACGCTTTCATCAAGCGCTCTGGGTGGGTGTACTTATAGGCATATTCGCGCTCTTCCTTATCGCCAGTGGTGCGTCCAAGTTTCTCTACCAGTCCGTCCCAAGGCTGATTGAGATAGTACTGCAGACTCTCGCTTACATCGTTATGAATCTGGGCTGTAGGATTAGCAGCAGCCAGCTCTTCGCACTCAGCAATCATCGACAGAATACAACGGTTCACCGTGGTGCTACGGGCATCTATCTTCAGATTCTTGGTTTTGAAAATCTCAGGAAAATGCTGCACCATACGCTTTCCGATACCATGATGCTGACGTTCACCGACAGTAGTCAAATCGCCTAAACGTTTATGGGCTGTAGCGTAGATAGCTTCGATAGTTGCGAGTGTTTTCTCACCTAATGGCGTAAGTTTCCCTTGCTCCTTAGCTGCCTTCAGCGTTGCAAGGGGTTTTGAGTAATTGCCATCGCTGATGAGCCAACGCGATCCATGACGACCATAATGACTCATATAGTAAGGTTCATAATTCTTAGGAGCGGGCGTCAGCGCCTTGTCAGTAAGCTGACGATCGTAATCCAAATAGTTACTACCTGCCAAAAAACGATTTGTTGCAATCTCATCTTTAGCCGAAGTCTCAAAAACAGGTGCCTGCTGGGCCTGCATAGTCATCGAAAATCCGATCGCCAGAATTAATAGTTTTCGTTTCATATTCTTACATCATTTTAATTATATTGTTGCAAAGGTAAGATTTTTTTTGGATATTATGTGCATTCATTCAAATTATTTAGTACTTTTGCAGGCGTGAAGAGATGGGTTCTTAGAATATGGCTCATTGCTGCATTGATTTGTGGCTACTCTTACTCGCATCTGTGGGTAAGAGGCGATAGTACTATGCCATATAACAATGAACGCCAAGAGTACACAAAACAATTCGACAGGCAGGCGAACTCGCTAATTGAAAAACAACAACAGCCCTTTGGCGAGGCGTTCATCAAATCGAATTCGCCACAAAACATAAATGCCTCGAGACCTACCCGTTTATTACCTACTCACGGAGGTAAACCTGGTAAAACATTTGGGCAAGGAACTTATTGTAATCCGTCAAACCTTTTAAAGTATTTTAGCCTTTGTAAGTTTATCTGGTTTTGCAAAACTTACATAGGTGCTGCGCCTCCTCGCCTTTACTATGTTATCGCGTTGAGACGCATTCTTTGTTAGCGATATCATCACCCCAAAATGAAGGGAGGATACAATTCGCATTAGTAACAAAGAAAAAAGAAAACAATGGCAAATATTAAGAATCTGCAGATGTGGAACGACATCTGTGCTGATAATCGTATAAGCATCAGTAAATCATTATTTGGTTTGAAAACCATAGTAACTTACAATAAAACTCAGAGCAAGGTTAGTGCACGAACCATTCAATTATCGCCTTCTGATGGTGAACACCTAAAGCGTTTCCTTGAAAGGTCAAAGAATGATATAGAGAATGTCATTGGCAACTTCCATCCAAAAGAGGTAGCCAATGGAAACTATATGCTGGAATTGGCACTATCGGAAGATGGTAACTATTTGGCTCTTTTGTTACATCAATTTACCCAATTGAGTTATGAGCCAGTAACCCAAATGCTGACATTTGAGGGCAATGAGGCTCAAACCATCAGCAAACTGTTTTAACATGAAATCCTCGATTCTTCCTACAGAATCGGGGATTTCTACTATCATAAAATCATCATTTCGCAAGAATTTCTTGGATGTATCGACAAATTGTTGTAATTTTGCAGCCAAATATTATTAAATAGGTATAGCATGATACAATCGATGACAGGCTACGGCAAGGCGGTCGTGGCATTTAAGGAG
>ODAJ012160833.1_pt1 | contig 10244 bp, 15 predicted proteins | sample 1539241 | NCBI WGS metagenome assembly ODAJ01 (sample SAMN02144231, study PRJEB22623) | gut metagenome | biome: sheep rumen | host: Ovis aries | place: New Zealand
ATGGTAGTTCCCGATGAGGACAAATCTCGCCACATTATAGCTTCTTTGTTTGTCAATCAATGCTATAACGCATTAGTCGAATATGCGTCTAACTTCACAGGTCAGAAATTACCGCAGAGAGTTCATTTCATTCTTGATGAGTTCGGTAACATGGTACCGATCCCTGCAATGGACACGAAAATTACTGTCGGTGCCGGAAGAAATCTTCTGTTCTCGATGTTCGTGCAAGATCTTAATCAGCTTGATACCAAGTATAACAATGAAGCAAAGACAATCCGTTCTAACTCCGGTAATCAGATATACATTAACTCTCTCGATAAGGACACAAATGAATACTTTAGTGCGATACTCGGCAATAGAACTGTTGAGTACATGACCTACTCGGGAGATTTACATTCATTTCTTTCACACAAGCAAGGTGCTGTTGACAGCCGACCTCTCGTTTCTGCCGAGGAACTCGGTGAAATGAAATTTGGTGATGCTATAACTAAGAGACAGCGTTGTTTCCCTGTCAGAACGCACCTAAAGCCGTTCTATGAATTTGGTGTTGAGCCTAAGTCCATAGATGTCATATCATCAACAATGCAGTTGATACATAAGCCCCTATCTGAAACGATCTATCCGCTTGAAACAATATGGGAAGTGCTTTTCAAGCCGATGACCGACAAAGACGGATTTATGTACAAGCAAGAAACAAATGCATCAGGTGAAGTCAGAAGATATAGAAAATTGGCTAACGATAGCAATGCACAGTGGTCTGAAATAAACCCGGCTGAAAGTGCATTAAATGCAAAAATTTATGAAGCTTGCACAGCGTTGATTTCCTCAGACGGAAACAGCCGTACCGAATGGGATACTAAAAGACTGAGTTTATTGGAAAAGAAAAAATCAGAATTACCCCCACCAACTACCGATAATACTGACTATACCGACAACGTTGATAAGGGTGAAAACTCAGTTTTAACGATTGCACTTGAGAAAATCAACAATGTGCCGTTCGCAGAGATCGGTGCATATACCAATTTCATTAACAATAAAAACTACGTTTCTGCCAAAAAGCTTGTTGCGAGGGCGGCTTCATCGGGTCACATCACAGCAGCAGAGCGTAACATACTTAAGCATAACATCGAAGGATACTACAACAATTAGGAGGAATATAAAATGCCTAGACATAATAACCCCAAGGTGATAAAACAGTATAAACCACAGCTGATAATTGATCTCGAAACTTTGAACTCTAGGAAGCTTTCCGCAACCGCTATCACATATTACTTTCGACTTAAATCAAAGCCGAAAGGGTGGAATTTCTCGATAAGAGGACTAGAAGCTCAATACATAGAGGGTAAAAGCTGCATTCAGAGAGCACTCAACGAGCTTGAAGAGAATGGATTCCTTATGCGTAGACAGGTATTTGATAAAGAAACAGGGCGTATTGTAGATACAGAATACATTATATTTGACGAGCCAAATCCCGAAGCTATTGAAGCATACAAGCAGAAAATGGCTAAAAAAGCAAAGAAAAGTGATAAGAAGCCTAAATCTAAGGTCAAGAGCAGATCTACAATAAAAAACAAAGCAGAAACATCAGAAGAGAGCAAGAGTTCTTGCACTCAGAAGCCTGTTAATGCTATCAGCGAGGTTAAGGAGACAAGTCAGCCGCAAAAGTCTATTGCAGATAATCCTGTTAAAGAAGAGAAGCCTAAGAAGTATAAGCTTGAAAAAAGCTCTGAGAAAAAGGTAAAACCCAAGCAGAGTAAGTTCTTAAACAAGGCTATCGAAAACACTGTAAAAACGCACTTTTCACCATGTACCGAAAACCCGTATACGGAAAACCGAGACAATAAGAATATAATATATAAAGATAAAGAGAATATTATATCTTATCAATCAGATCAAGACAGATGCGAGAACAAGCGTTCTGAAAGTGTGGCAGATAGAAAATCAAAATCCGAGAAAGCTCTAAAATGGAAAGAGTGTCTATCTACTGTTCGGGCTAATATCGGTTGCACAGACGATAACGAAGAATATAGCGAGGTAGCCAAGATAATTACAGACGTACTATGCTCTGACAAGCCTCATGTGCGAATAGGCAGGCGAGAACTGCAAACTGATGTGGTCAAGCGAAAGCTTTCCAGTGTCCGAAGAGAGGATATAGAGTATCTGTTCGACAGCATAGCCTTGTGTAATTCAACGATACATGATCCGCAGGCATACATACTCACAAGTCTATATAACAACTCTGCTCGGAACAAAAAGCTTGCAGAGATATGTTCAAACGCTAAAAAGCGAGAGATACGTACAGCCATTGTATCTAAGAAACCAAGTTATGATCTTGACGAATTTGAGAAATTTGCTCGGAACTTTGATTTAAGTAAATCTGTGAAATGTAATATCTGAAAAAGGAGAAAAGCAAATGATTAATTTACCGAAAAATGACAGGTTAGTTTCAATTAGTAAATTTGCAATTGACGATTGTAATATCAGCGTAAATGCTCTTTTTCTGTATATCCGACTCTGTTTCTTTGCCGAAAAAATCCCGGAATTCGATATTGATTTTTATGTAGAAGAGTATAACGAGAAATTGCAGAATGTGAAAAAATCAATTGATGAACTGGCAAAACGTGGCTATATTATGCAGATTAGCGATGATACAGCCATGCTTTATGACGAGCCAAATCCTGAAGCTATTGAAGCATATAAAAATCACGATAGGCTCAACATATCAAAAATTAAACATCTTACTAGGGAGAAATGATTATGATTAAGTTTGAAAGAGAATATTATACTAAGCTCAGAGAAGCAGCAAAGCTGTCTAATGTCGCTATTAGTGATATGACAGGGCTTGAAAAGGGCAAGCTAAGAAATTTTGAAGAGGGGAGCGAAGTCACAACAAGTGAGATCGTTAGTTACTTCACGAAAATCGCAAGCATTTTCTGTGTTACACCCGGAGATTTGATGATATACGAATATGAGTATCAGCTTGCAAGACTTGATTTCTACGGGAAAGTGGGCGAAAATGATGAGTAAACTAAACGAGTATCTATTTCCCGAAGAGTCGGGAACGTTCATCGGAACGCTGGAACACAAAACTCACAAATCAGATCGCAAATGCCTAATGTGCTATTTCCGTACCGATGATAACCGCAAGATCGTTCTTCCAATATGGGAAGATAACAAAACAAGTAAGTACACAACGCAGAATAACAAGGAAACGTGTTTTTTGAACGATGTACAAGAAGGAAGTCGGTGGAAGTGTGAGTATGAGGTTGTCAAAGACAAGGGCTATACACGTTTTCTCAATGCAACCATGATAACAAAGAGCAAGGTTGAGGTTGACAACAACTACTACATCAAGAGCTTTTTTCTAATGCTTATCAAAAGAGCATTTCCTCGTCAATTGATTGCTAACATAGAGTTCGTTAGGCTTAACGCTACATCCGAGAAAGAACTCTGTGCCTTAAAGGATAATCGTATTACATACCGCATATACAGACAAGGAAATGATTACTGTATATATCGTGACAGATACGGAGAAACAAAGGAGAAAACTGCGAAAGTTCTTGTAGACGGAGCTTCTTTTGATGTAATTTCCAAGCTGTTTGTCTGAGATTTTGTCGTGCGACAAAAAGAGCATAGGAGAATACCTATGCTCTTTTTTGAGAAGTGTTTACTAAATCAAGCAAATCATCATCAGTTAATTTGATATTGCCTTTTTTACAAGAAATGATGTTATTATCAGAGATTAATTCAGCTATTGCTTCCATAATATAACCTCTGCTGAGTTTATATTACTTTTTACACAGTATCACAATATTGGTACGATGTCAAGTTTATGTATTGCGTTTAAGTCTACTCAAACGCAATATTGAAAATATGTTTCATTTAAGTGTTATCTTTAGTATTGACACATACCGGAATGTGTGATATACTTAAAAGCAATAAAACTAATGCTGTAGGTGAATTTATGGCTATAATAGGATATGCAAGGGTATCAACTGCGGAGCAGAACGAAGCTCGGCAAATCAAACAGTTAAACGAACTAAATGCAGATAAAATATTTCTTGACAAGATGTCTGGTTCAAATGATAACAGACCGCAGCTTCGGGCATTGAGAGAATATATTCGTGAGGGAGATACAGTCATCGTAACAGAGTATGCTCGACTTGCAAGAAGCGTAAGAGATCTTCTGAGCCTTGTTGACGAGTTTACATCTAAAGGTGTTGGAATTGTCAGCATAAAAGAAAATTTTGATACATCAACTCCACAGGGAAAGCTTATTCTGACAATTTTTGCCGGGCTTGCGGAGTTTGAACGTGAAATGATACTGCAAAGACAAAAAGAGGGTATAGAGATCGCAAGACGAGCAGGAAAGTATAAAGGTCGCAGACCAATTCCCATTGATGAGGACAAATTCAAAAGAGAGTGCGAAAAATGGGTTAAGGGTGAGCAAACAGCGGTCGAAACTATGAAAAGGTTGGATATGCTGCCTAACAGATTTTATCGTCATGCAAAAAAATACGGTTACAGCAAGGAGCATAATAATGGATAAACAAAATGAATTAAACTGGGTAGACGAAGATCGAGAAATCTTTAAGAGTTATAACTTTCATGATGGCATGAAAAGGTTAGCTGACCGATTTTTCGATGCAAAAAAGAATTTTCTGAATGATGAAACAGCGGAGAATCTTTATCTGTTAAAAACGCTGTTTTTGGAGTTGCATAGCTGTTTGAAGAGAGATTGTTCTATGAGAAGAATATCAAAGAAAGATTTTGATACCCTCTCAGAACTGATTTGGAAAGGGATATAAATGGATTTTATTAAATTTAATCATCATATAGTTGCTACCAAGCTAAACGTTTACGGAGGCTCTGAAAAGAAAAGAACTGTTATATTGGATGACGGATTTCAATATTTGCTTAAATTCCCCGATCCGATCAGAGAACATAACCGCAATGTTTCTTATGTAAACAATGCTTTGTCCGAGTATATCGGGTGCAGAGCATTTAAGCACACAGGCTTTTCAGTTCAAGAAGTTATTTTAGGTGAATATGTTGATGAAAATAACAAGTTGAAGATCGCTTGTGCGTGTAAAGACTTCTGTCAAAATGGTGGAGTTTTACATGAAATCGACAAAGTTGAATTAGCTTCATTAGAAAAAAAAGAAAAACTATCTTTCGACTCAGTTTATGATACATTAAAAAGCATAGACGGGATAGATGCAGCATCGGTTTTTCAAGAATATTGTGATAGATTTATTATTGATTGTCTTATAGGGAATCCCGATAGACACAATGGTAATTGGGGTCTACTGGAAAAAAACAACAAACTGCAATTAGCACCAGTATATGATTGTGGTTCTTCACTTTCTCCTTTGTTAAGTGATGGAGAATTATTGCAGAACAACACTATCAGAAACGAAGCAATTAACGCAAAATCTGTTTTTGAGGGTACGAATCATAACACATTAACATACAGAGAGTGCTTGAACACGGATAATTTGTTTGTACAACAATCAATAAAACGCATTGTCCCCTTAATAAATCTTGATGTTATTAAGCACACAATAAACAGAATCCCATATATCAGTAATGAACGAAAGCTGTTCTATAATGAATTAATAAAGCAACGATATGATGATATATTATTATCAGTGCTTGAAAAGCAGCTCGGGATTCAAAAATCGACAGAATACAAAAAATGGAACGCAGACACTATTTCATTTGTTTATAAAACATATATTGCTCCCTTTGCTTCTGAAAATAAACTAGATAAGAAAACAAACAATACCAATGACATTTTACCTAATTATGATTATACGATTAATAATCAACACGTTTTCTTAATGAAAAACAATTATTGCGTTGGTATATTGTATTTGGACAAATCAAACCTCAATGTTTGTAAATCTATACAATCACTACGCTCCATAAATATTCCCGTAGATACTAAAATCACAGATTTTATAGAGAAAAAAAGAATTGCTAAATTATTTCCAAATACTACGCTTGCGAATGGTGATAGAAATTGTGAAGATGAACCCATAGACAAAACAAATAAAACAGTATATGATTAAGGCAAGACCCCTTTGAACAGGAAGTGATACCATGTATGTAAAAACATTTATAAAACGTCACCCTGCATTAAGGATAATAACCATAAAAACCGATATATCGGCTATCACCTTTAATGTTACACTTCAATCCGATCTGAGTGCTTTGCGAAAATTTGAGAATGCAAGGGTAAAGCGTGTAGCTATCAGCAAGAACGAATATGTACTATTTATATAAGAACAGAGTGTAGGAGTAAATCCTGCACTCTGTTTATTTTTTTATCTTTTTGTGATATAATTCTTTCCATAAATTTTTGGGAGGTTAGCAGAAATGATAAAAAGAAAAACATCTGCAAAATTCAAAACGATAGCCGAAGAGTGGTTCGATGAGTATGCCGTTCTCAATCTTAAGAGCACAACTCTTGCAAGTATGCGACAGCGTTCGGCGAAGGTATACGAGCTTTTTGGAAAAAGAAGCATACGCAGTATCAGTACGAGAGATATTCAGAACTTTATCAATTCTCTTGCTAAAGACGGGGCAAGTGAAAAAACAGGAAAGCCCTATGCTACAAAAACGATAACACACTACCTAAGCTTCATAAGTGATGTTTTCAACTATGCTGTAAGAATGGATATTGTAAATGATAATCCGTGTCGGAAAGTAATCGTTCCTAGAACGGTGAAGATTGAAAAGGAAATATATTCTCAAGAAGAGACAGCACTACTGTTTACACGGATCACAGGTGAGCCGTTAAAATATCAAGCTTTCTTCTTCCTTGTAGCATACAGCGGATTACGCAGAAGCGAAATGCTCGGATTGGAATGGAAAGATATTGATTTTGAAAACCGCATTATCAGTATTAAGCGTTCCTCTAATTACACAGCAGAAAAAGGCATATATACGGATACTCCTAAAACTAAATATTCATTGAGAACTATAAAAATATCCGACTATATTATTGATATTCTCAGACAACTTAAAATCGAACAGGATATGCAAGCTAACAAGTGTAAGAATTGGATAGACTCTGATCGTTTATTTGTCAAGAAAAACGGCTCGCCAATGAATCCGGGAACACCTTATGACTGGCTGAAAGAGTTCTGCTTGAAAAATCAAATACCTTTTCATGGTATACATAGTTTCCGACACTTCACAGCTTCAGCTCTAATTTCCGCAGGGATTGACGTAACAACCGTTTCGAGAATTTTAGGGCATTGCAATCCCGGAACAACTTTGAACATTTATTCCCACGCATTTCAAGATGCTCAAGCAAAAGCTTCGTCTGCTATGGATAATGCGTTTTTATTTTTGTCGCAAGACAAAAACAAAGATGTTGCTGACAGCGTATCTAAAAAAGAGAAAAAAATCAATGTTGCTGACAGCATAAAAACACTTCAAGGTCTTGCCGAGCAAATGGGCAAGACCTTGAAGATCGAATTCGTCTAACCAAGCAAACCCCGGCTATTACAGTCGGGGTCATTTTTTTCTTTTTTTGAAGATTATATTGACAAATGCATAAGTACAAAGTATACCAATCTACACTCTGAGCTTATATGCTATCCTTAGCAGAGATACTAATCTTATGTTGCTCCCAAATCATGCCGTTCTCGTCAGCATAGTCGGGATTGTCACAAGGACGATAAAAAATATCACCACTCCACAACTTCCCGTTAGGATATCTAAAAACAGTCAACCCTTTTTCGTTCGTTCTTTTAAGCCGTACAATGCCGTGTCGGGTAAGTCCAAGCTCCTTAGTGATAGGATTACCATCGTCACAGAGCCACTTAAGCTCGGAGACGAACATTTCCTCCGTGAGATTGGGGAGCATTTCCTGCCACGCCTTAAAAATTTTGCTGTTTCCTTCAAGCACGAGTTTCCTTTTTACATTAATATTGTATGTATTTTCCATAAGATCAACCTCCGAAAATTTTTTATCATTTTTTACTAAAAAATTTCGTCGGGCGTGAGTTCTTCCAGACACTCTACCCAGCAGCCGTCCTCCTCTAAGAGGAGACAGAGTGTACAACCCTCTGCGTTTTCTGCTGTGCCCATATACTTCTTGAAGTGCTCGATTGCATCAGCCTTGTTTTCGTGCCCCTCACAATCATTAAGTACTGTTGTTTGATCGTCCATGATGTACCACTTTTTTGTCATATAAATCAACCTCCTTATATACATTATAACACACATATAACTACTTGTCAAGTAGTTATAACCTTTTTTACTTATCTTCCTTCAAATAAATTGCTGAATTATTATGCTTTTTATTTCCGAGTATGATCTCAAAACGATCATCGGCAAAAGCTTCCATGAATAATTCAACAACAACATTCATCGGTATGTTCATTTCTGCACACTTACCTCTGAACGCTTCCAAAACTTCTTTCCTAACAGGTGTATTGAGGTTTGCTTTTTCTACTCCACTTGATATTCTCATTGGTATCACACTCCTTTTAATATAGTATATAACACAATTATCTCTTATAGGCTTACTCCGAGTATATCAAGTATCATGTCTCGGTCACTCTGATCGAGGGCGTACAAAGCCTTATAGAGCTTCTGCCCTTTCGTGTAGAGAGATTGCAGCGTGTCGCCATTGTCTGACGCTATCTGTTTTATAAGTTCACGCTCCCCTTTTGGCACCTTAACTTGTATACAGTCATAACGCTCTCTGCGATAATCTATTGTATTCGCCCTTTTAATGTCACGCTCATGAACAAGCTGACAAGTAGGACACCGTTTCTGATCGGATAGCACTGCATTGAAAAGCTTACCGCATATCACACAATCAACAAGTCCCCTCTTGGCTTCTTTCTGCTCGTGCTTGCGTTTCTCGTAGTATCTATGCCGTGTCTGAGCTGCTCTCTTCGCTTTACACTCAGGACAATATCCATCCCGGCTGCTGTGTGCTATGTAGCTTGTTCCGCAGCCTATACAGTTTACTTCATACTCCATGCCATTCATGTTCAAGGCTCCTTTCTTATGGATTTTTGTCTTGCGACAAATTTTTCTTTGGCGTTTCTTGTAACATTTTATCACTGTTATTAGTCACGTAAGCTGAAAACTCTATATCAACAATCTTTCTGCCCTTCTTCTTAGGTTCGTATGTAAATCTTAGATCTGTTTTTTCTTCTAACTCTTTTTTTACCCTTTTGAGTATAAGGTCATTAAAACGATAATACTGAGTATACGTTTCTGATGTGCAACCTAACATCTCTTTTAATTTTGAAAACTCAATTTTCCAAGGAGAGCGATAACGATTATCAAGCAAATATAAAAATAGTATATAGCTGTATCGTGACGTGAGATTAATTATGTTTTTCAAGCGATACTTTAGATAACCAATATTATCAATATTGAAAATGTATTCCCTCGCCGCAGTTGTACAAGATAGAGTGATTTGCCACTGTTCGTTTTCATCTTGTTCTGCTTTTGCTTCTTCAAATAAGCTTATTAGTGTAAAACCATTATCCTTACTTTCGTCTTTTATTTCTATCACTTGAAATAAATGACGTAACCTCTTATCTAAGTCATCCTTTAGAATTCTTGACAACCCAAGAAGCCGTTCAAGTTCGCCTTTTTCAAAGCGAACACTTTTTTTATTAGGATCATGGCTATCTATCCTCGCTAAATAAGCATCCAGAATCTTAAATTCCGGAAGAGTTAAATCTGTTTCAGCCAAAGACTGTAAAGGTTTAGACTTCTGGACACACATATTTTCAGAATCACAGTTAAGTCCGTTGTAATCAACAATTGGAAGCTTATCTCTTTTTGGCATATATATCACCTCATTAACATTATATCATATCAACATAATTTTGTCAATAGAAAATATGGTCATAAAATTAAAATATAAAATATGGTGTTTTGTGAAAAAGTCTATGGTGCTACAGGGTGGCAAAACACGATAGTTAGGGCAACAAGCACATTCCGTAATCAAGTATATAATCAAGAGTAGTAATCAAGACTATCTAAAAAAGAAAAGAAAAGTATATAGTTACTTATAGTACGCTTAAACTTATAATTGAGCGTACTTTTGTTTGAAAAGGTTCGTACCTTTAACGATCAGCACTCAGATCGTCAGCCGTTTTTCATCTTTTTTAGATTATTTTATACACCATGATTTGTTACTTGCAAATTATGTTGTTCCGTGAAAAAGTCTATGGTGCTTTATTCTTCAAAACAGATTTACA
>ODAJ012166159.1_pt1 | contig 10244 bp, 7 predicted proteins | sample 1539241 | NCBI WGS metagenome assembly ODAJ01 (sample SAMN02144231, study PRJEB22623) | gut metagenome | biome: sheep rumen | host: Ovis aries | place: New Zealand
TATTGGAATTTTCAGGGTTGCATTGCTGTTCATTTGTCAAGGTTCAGAGTGCTGTTCGTTTACGCGACAGCTTGATAATAATAACACCCCGTATATTTCTTGTCAACAACTTTTTATCATGAAATCAAACGAATTGTTCTTCTTCTTTTTCGGTAGTATAATAAGCACGAATCAAAAGAAGGTCGAAAGAAGTATGTATGCTGTTTTTCCGTTTTTAAAATATCTCTTTCCCACACTGGAAACGCTTATCACTCCCATGCTGATCGTGGTAGTGTTTTTGGTGTTGCGAAAACTATATTTTAAGGAATGGCGTAAAACGATTCTTTATATTCTTTTTTCCTTATATCTTGTAGTGGTCTATCGTGTTACGGCTCTGCCGGATTTAATGTCCTTTGAATTTAATCCCCGTTTCTGGCTGATTCCTTTTTACGGAATGCATGACGATGCCTTAAACTGCATGCTGAATGTTTTCCTTTTTATTCCGCTCGGTGTTTTCCTTCCTGCCCTCTGGCGGGATCTGTTCTCATTTAAAAACACGATGATCTGGGCTTTTTCCATTACGCTTCTGGTCGAACTGATGCAGATTTTCTGCCCGAGACTGACGGATATCAATGATATCATTACCAACCTTACCGGTGCCTTTATCGGTTTTTGCATCCTCCGGCTGATTACAAAGTTCTTCCCGAAACTCTTTAAACAGAAGTTTAAAAAAAGAGAGCTGGTCATGGTCTTCGGAAGCACATTCTTTCTGCTGTTCTTCTTCGATCCCGTGCTTCAGCACCTGATTAACGACCTTGGAAACTCCGTTATGAAAATGCAAAAATAAATTCACATTCAAAAAGCCTCCGCTCGGGAGGCTTTTTCTTTCAAAGAATTTTACTTCATTTCTATTTTAATTCCACCGTCTGAATGGAATCATGGGTTACCAGAACGTATCGGTAATTCACGCCCGTGGGAAGCATGGCAAGCACGCCGCCCTCTAAGGGACCTTTGTATTTATCGATGCCGCCGATCACATGTACCAGACATTCGTCCGAACTGTAGATTACCACCTGGTTGCCCGAAAACATGATGTCCTCGTAGGCAATGTTAAAGGAGATGGTATCACGGATTTTACCGGAACGGTCGTAGATTCTTGTGACGTATCTGTCATCTCCGTCCGAATTATTGAAAACGAGCGCAACATACTGTTCGCCATAGTACACTGCTGCGATTTCCTTCTCCACCAGTACTTCCGCAGAGCTGACCGGTTTCTGATCGCCGGAATAAAACATCAGCCGGTTGTCCGCCACGGCTACGGCATTTCCGTTATCGATGAACCTGACTTCCGGCACGATAGCGTTGCTGTACGTGTAGCCGCTCACAAGATTATCCGTCTGGTTCTGTCCGACCTCACCGAAGTTATAAAATGCAACGTCCGTTTTATAGGAAGTGTTATCTACATATAAATAGGAAACCGCGACCACATATCCGCTTTCGGTGATGGCAATGTCGATAGGATATCCGGAATGTCGCATACTGGTTGAAAAATATGCGATGGTATTTCCCTGCGTGTCGTAGATATGAATCGGCGTAATGTCGGAATCGTCCAGGATGGCAATCGCCAGTCCTTTCGCCGATACGCAGAACTTCCGAATCGGCATACCGGTATTGATGCTTCCGAGCTTTCCGCTCTTATTCATCATATAAATGGTACTGCCGTTGTAATCCGCAATGCCGACCACATCTCCGTTAACGTCAATCATCGGGTTCTGCATCTGAAAGGATTCGTTCCATACAACTTCACCTTTCTCGTTCACGCATTTCATACCGTCATTGCTGTATACCAGAATACTGCTTCCGAAACGCATGACCTCCGAACCGAGCGTAACCACGGAATCCACTTTTCGAATCACGTTGATTCGTTCGTATTCTTTATTCAGATAGCTAAAATAGAAGAACCCCGTTGCCAGAAGAAGAACAACCGCCACGATTCCGACGCGTATCAAAATTTCCGTACGGTGTCTTAGAATCCGGCTCCATAAATCCCCGGAGGATTTCTCCTTCTCCCTTTTCGAATCCTGTTTCGGCGTAAACCGGCTCAACGGTTTTGATTTCTTTGCGCCCGGAAATCGCAGGGGTTTCTTTTCCTTCTTGTCTTTCTTCATCTATCCTGTCTCTTTGTTTTTATTGTGATACTCCGAACTGATAAATCGTTGTGGAGTCAAAAGGCTTGTCGGGCCCGAAAAGAGGCTTCGGGAATCGATCCTCATTTGCGCTGTTCGGATAATACTGTGTCTCTAAGCAAAGTCCCTGACGGGGGCCATAGGATACACCGCCCTTTGCTTTTTTAACACCGACCCAGTTGCCGGTATAAAACTGCACACCCGGCAGATCCGTGAAAACCTTCATCCAGATACCGGATATCTCATCCGAAACTTTGGCAACCTCGCGGACATTACAGTCATAATTGTCCAGAACAAAATTGTGATCGTATCCGTTTGCCAGTTCAATCTGGGCAAATCCGTAAGTAAAATCTCTGCAGACTTCTTTTTCCTCTCTGAAATCCATGGGAGTACCTTCCACGGAAGCAATCTCACCCGTAGGAATACCGCCTTTTACAATCGGTGTATAGGACTGTGCGTTAATCTGCACCTTCTCATGGAAAATGGCTCCGCTGTCATGACCGTTTAAATTGAAATAACTGTGATTGGTCAGATTGATGTAGGTTTCCTTATCCGTGGTTGCGTAATAATGAATCACCAGCTCATCCGCATCGGTTAATGTATATGTCACAGACACATCCATATTTCCGGGATGTCCCATGGCCATATCCTTTTTCTTTATGGTAAATGTAACGCTGTTGTCTTTCGCTTTCCCGGAAAACAGACTCTTTTGGAATCCCTTTTTCAAATGGGTATGAAGATTGTTCTCTCCGTCATTTACCTTTAAACGGTATTCCTTGCCGTTTAATAAAAACTTCGCTTTCGCGGTACGGTTCGCAATGGGACCGACGGTTCCGCCGAAAACGTTTCCGTCTTTTAAATACGGCTTTGCTTCATCAAAACCGAGAACCAGATCCTTTACGGTTCCCTCTTTGTCCTTCATGCGAAAAGCAACCAGAATGGCACCGAAGTCGCACACATCCGCCTCCGTGCCCTTTGCGTTTTTAATCGTGTAAAGTGTAACCTTTTCCCCTTTTTTTGTAGTGCCGAATTTTCTGTACGTAACGCTCATTTCCACACCCCTTATGTTTAGTCTTCTCAGATTTCGGTTCTTCCGTCCAGTGCGCGAAGTAACGTCACTTCGTCAATGTACTCCAGATCTCCTCCGACGGGAACCCCGCTGGCAATTCTCGTAACCCTGATTCCGGTCGGTTTAATCAATTTGCTGATGTACATAGCCGTGGTCTCGCCTTCCAGGCTCGAATTGGTGGCTATGATAACTTCTTTTACATCTCCCTCCAGACGGTGAATCAGTTCCTTTAACCGGATGTCCGCCGGGCCGATACCGAGCATGGGAGAAATCGCACCGTGAAGTACATGGTAAACACCTTTGTACTTTCCGGTTTTCTCATATGCCGCCAAGTCTCTGGAATTCTCCACCACCATAATGGTCGAGTGATCCCTTTCGGTATCCGCACAGACACTGCATTTATTCTGATCCGTCAGAGTACAGCATTCCTCGCAGTAGCGGATGTGCTCCTTCGCCTGCAGAATGGCGTTCGAAAGTCTCTCCACACGTTCCTTCGGCATTCCGATAATGTGAAACGCCATTCTCTGCGCGGATTTGCTGCCGATTCCGGGCAGATTCTCCAGCTCTTCAATTAATTTTCCGATATAACCGGAATACATTTCGCCGGAACTCATGATCAGAATCTTAAGCCTCCCAGATCCAGTCCGCCGGCCATGTTACCCATGGCTTCTCCGTTCGCTTCCTCCACCATGCGAAGTGCTTCGTTCATGGCCGCAATCAGAAGATCCTGTAAGGTTTCAACATCCTCGGGATCCACCGCATCTTTATCAATCTCAAGCTTCTTGACTTCTCTTGCTCCGGTAATGACAAGACGTACCGCTCCGCCGCCTGCGGTGGCTTCGAATTCGCGGTTCTCCATCTCCTTCTGCTGTTCTTCCATCTGGCGCTGCATTCTCTGCGCCTGCTTCATAAGATTGTTCATGTTTCCCGGCATTCCTCCGGGATATCCTCCACGTTTACCCATAGTGTCTCCTTTTCTAAATGGTATCGTCTTTTATTACGAGATCGCCGAACATTCTCTTAATATCCACAAAATGATCGCCGAATTCTTCTTCCTTGCCGAGCACCCTGATTTCCACAGGGATTTCTTTCTCCACGCTTTCGCTTATGGCCTCTCTGACCTTGTCCAGCATGCCTTCTTTCTGCAGATATTTGGCGGAAAGCGGCTCCGTCGGAACAATCAGTAAAACATCATCGTCGTTGATGGAAAGTTTGCAATTCTCCAGAAAATTCTGCAGAGGACTCTCGATGGTTTCACGAATGGCATCCCAGGTCGCCACCACTTTCTTCACATCATCCGGGAGCGCCTTCTCGCGCTTCGGCTTCGGTTTGGAAACCGGCTGGGAAAAATTCATATTAACCGGCACACCCGCGGAAAGCGGAATCACCTGCGCCGTCGTGTATCCTTTTTCCAGATCCCGGATTCTCTCCGCAAGAGAATCATGGTCCGTCTCCATCTGCGGCTTGCACATTCGGATGATGGCAACCTCGAGAAGAATACGTTTCTGATCCGAATATTTCATGTTTGCCCCGAGATCGGACAGGATTCGGATATAACGCATAATCTCCGGCAAATCCATTTTCAGGGCAAGATTCTTTAACCGTTCCAGATGCTCTGCCGTAATCTCCAGTTCCTCCGCCGTTGTCTCCGGCGTGGTCTTTACAAGCAGGGCATTCCTCAGATACCACATGCAGTCTCCCACAAACTGGGACAAATCGCGACCCTGCGTTACCACGTCACGAATCAGGTTCTCTGCCGTGTGAACGTCTCTGGACGCAATTGCGGAAATCAGTTTTTCAAAAATCTCATCGTCCACTGCGCCGAGAACATCGAGGGTTTTTTCGTATGTCAGTTCCTCTCCGTAATGGAACGCAATGCAGCGGTCCAAAAGGCTTAAGGCATCACGCATGGAACCGTCCGCCTCTTTCGCAATGAAACGGAGAGCTTCTTCCTCCACCACGGTACCTTCGACCGCGAGCAGTTCCTTCATGCGGTCCATAATGGTCTGCAGGGAAATCCGCTTAAAATCGTACCTCTGGCATCTGGACATAATTGTGATGGGAATCTTGTGAGATTCCGTGGTAGCCAGAATAAAAATCACGTATGCGGGCGGCTCCTCAAGCGTTTTTAAAATCGCATTGAAGGCTGCCGTGGAAAGCATATGCACTTCATCGATGATGTAAACTTTGTATTTCCCTTCCGAGGGGGCATACGTCACCTCATCCACAATCTGGCGGATATCATCCACGCTGTTGTTGGAGGCCGCATCCATTTCCACAACATTTACGGCGCTTCCCGAAGCAATCGCCCTGCACATGGGACATTCCCCGCAGGGTTCCCCGTCCTTCGGATTCTCGCAGTTTGCCGCTTTCGCAAGGATCTTGGCCACGGTGGTTTTACCCGTACCTCTTGTCCCGCAAAAAAGATACGCATGACCGATGCGTTCGCTCTTTATTTGATTCTTCAGTGTCGTTACAATCGCATCCTGCCCTTTGACATCTTCAAATGTTGCAGGACGGAATTTACGATACAGTGCTACATATGACATAACCGACTCCTACCGGTTTTTTTACTTTCCGTCACCGAAGCAGATGCCGAGCATCTTTGCTTCCTTAACGATTCTCGCATCGGGAGAAACGCTCTTTAATTTGCCGGCAACTTCTTCAAGAGGGACCTTTACGATTTCTCGATCCCTGTAACCGACCATGAAACCGTACTCACCCTTTAAAATCAGGTTGGCCGCTTCCGAACCCAGACGGGATGCGAAAACACGGTCATACGGGCAGGGACTTCCGCCGCGCTGGGTATGTCCCGGAACCGTCACACGTACTTCCTGGCCGGTGGCCTTGCCGATTTTATCCGCAAGTTCGTAAGAAACACTGGGATAAGGACTTTCTTTTAATTTCTTTGCATATTCCTTTTTGGAAAGTTTTGCGTCTTCCTTGGAAATTGCACCTTCCGCCACCGCAATGATTGTAAAATGGCTGTTCTTCTTTCTTCTCTCCACTGCGGCAACAATCTCTTTTAAGTCGTAGGGAATTTCGGGAATCAGGATGATGTCCGCGCCGGACGCCATACCAGCATTTAAGGTCAGCCAGCCGACCTTGTGTCCCATAACCTCCACGATGAATACTCTGCTGTGGGATGCCGCTGTCGTATGAATGCAGTCGATGCAGTTTGTTGCGATATCCACGGCACTCTGGAAGCCGAACGTCATGTCCGTTCCGTAAAGATCGTTATCTATTGTCTTGGGAAGCGTAACAATGTTTAAGCCTTCCTGTCTTAACAGATTCGCGGTTTTATGCGTTCCGTTGCCGCCTAAAATTACCAGGCAGTCCAGGTTCAGCTTGTAATAATTGTGCTTCATGGCTTCCACTTTGTTTAAGCCGTTTTCGTCAGGGTCCTTGATGGTTTTAAACGGGGTGCGGCTGGTTCCCAGAATCGTGCCGCCCTTTGTCAGAATGCCGGAAAAATCCTTTCCGGTAAGCATGCGGTAGTCTCCGTAAATCAGTCCTCTGTATCCGTCCAGAAATCCGTAAATTTCCACTTCTTCATCGTTAAAAACAAGCGTTTTTACCACACCGCGCATGGCAGCATTCAACGCCTGGCAGTCCCCACCGCTTGTCAGCATTCCGATCCGTTTCATAGCAATACCCTCCTTTATTTGGAAGTTCATAAAAACCCTCATTTATCATAATACAAAACGCCCTTTTCTTCAAGTTTATAGTTTGTTGTGTAAAGCCCCAAACTTTGGTATATTAGATGTGTATGGGCTTTATTCGAAAGAAGAGGAATTCGATATGAAATACGATGCTTTTATCAGTTACAAACATGCTCCTCTCGATCTTGAGGTGGCAAAAAAAGTACATAAAACGCTGGAGAACTATCACATTCCGAAGGCAGTCCAGAAAAGAACCGGTATGAAACGGATTAACCGTGTTTTCCGTGACCAGGAGGAACTGATGGTTGGAAGCGACCTCGACGGTAAAATCGAGGAGGCACTGAAAAATTCCGTTTACCTGATTGTCATCTGCTCCCCCCGCACTCCCGAATCAATCTGGGTGCAGAAGGAAATCGATTCCTTTATAAAACTCCACGGCCGTGAGCGTATTCTGGCAATTCTTATTGAAGGCGAACCGAACGAAAGCTTCCCCAAAGCCCTTTTGACGGACGACAACGGAAAGCCTGTCGAGCCGCTGGCTGCCGATATCAGAGGCCGTGACAAAAAAGAAAGAGACGGCAAATTTAAAATTGAATTCCTTCGTCTTGCCGCTGCCTTAATCGGTTGCAGTTTTGACGATTTAAAGCAGCGTCACCGCGAGCATAAAATCCGTCAGACCATGTTCATGATTGCGGGAGCCGCCGCCGTACTGGTAACCTTCGGCGCCGTCTTCTCCGTATACAATGCCGTCACCGCAAAACGTATGAAAGCTCTCGCGGAAGAACGTAAGACCCTGATGGAAGAAACCGAACGCCTGGCCGACGATTACAAAAAACAGCTTCTCGCGACCCAGATTAACCAGTCCAAGTTCTATGCAAGAGAATCCTCGGATCTTTTAAATAACGGAAACCGCGAGGATGCCGTTTTGGTTGCTGCGGAAGGTCTGCCCTCAGCCAGCAAGCCCAGACCCTTCGTTTCCGAAGCGGAATATGCTCTCTCCAATGCTCTGTTTGCATATTCGGACGGAAGCTACTGGGACTTTGACCGGATTCTTCCCCATTCCGCAACCGTAAACAAAAAAAATATCAATCCCGATGAAACCAGACTCGCCACTTTAGATACCACAAACACGGTCAGAGTCTTTGATACTTCTTCCTGGGAGTGCCTTTTTGAATTCTATCCCGGCTCCTCACACGATGCATTGGTCAACGCGATGGCAGGCGGGGAAAAGTGTGCCTATATCGGCTGCGGAAAAAAACTGAACTGCTACGATTATGAATCGAATCTTCTGTACGAAAAAGATTATTCCGACCGGATTGTAAGCATTATTGCAGACGAAAACGCTGACCGAATTTTTGTAAACACCGCTTCCGGATTATCCGTTCTGGAAGCTTCCACCGGCAAGGAACTGATGTCGTATGATGCAGAGGGTGAACCGGGTTCCTATCTCGGTGAAAACACGGTTTACGATGCGCTTTTGAATCTCTGGCTTATTCCGCAGAACCGCCCGAATGAAGGAGGTACCTATTACCTTCTGGTCCATACGGACACCTGTGAAGTATCCAAAGTCGGCGTAACGGGCGATGATATTTACCGAATGACGGTCAGCACGAACGGAACCATCGTTACCATATCCGGTAATATGGTTTTAAGCGGTAAAGAGATAAAATCGGTTACCGTGGATGCCTTTACGCGCGACGGTGAGAAAAAATGGAGCCGGAATTTAGACATTGATATCGTAGACCTCATGTCTTTCTCCGTAACGCTGAAAGCAAACAGCTTCACCTACGGCGGAAATACCAGTAACGAAATCATTGCCATCGTGGAATATTTAAGTTTCTCCCTGAACGAAGAAGACGGTTCCGTTGTACGCTCCATCACACTTCCCGGTTCCGCAAGGGGAATCTTCTTTGATGAGAATACCTCCGTCGGAAACGTTCTGATTATGGGCGGAAGCCTTGTTCCCGTAGACTTTGACAGCGGAGCGATTTACGACGGCCGAGATTTTAATATCGGAAATTCTTCTGCCTCCCTGACCGCCGCCGGAAAATTTCTGATTCTGCAAACCTACTCTTCCGACCTGATTATCATCACCGATCATGTCGGAAAGAACTACAACGTGGCTGCATATAATGCCACTCCCGGAACGGGACTCGGCACGGCACCCGGTGATAAATACTTTGTGCAGCAAAGCAGTTACAGTTACAAACAATTCAATTTCTACACCATGGACGGAAAAGAGATTTACACCACAACCGCGGATATTCCCGGTGTTCCTTCGTTTTCGTTCCGGGATGAATTTTTCTATATCTTAAAACCGTCCGTCTGCTACGAAATCAATCCGTTAAACGCAACCACAAAAGAAATTTCTCCGGACAGTTACGGAGTTTTATACGGCACTCAGAGCGGAATTTCAAATAACGGAAAGTATCTTGTCTTTTTAAACTACAGCGGCAGTTTTGCGGTAATCGATTTGGAGGATGATTCAAAGAAAGCGCTCCTGAAGGGAGAGCTCTCAAAAGAATACTTCTCGGCTACGGAAAGCTTGGGAAAAAATTTCGACCGGATCCTGATATCCGACGATGGAAACACCCTGTATCTTTTTGCGTCGGACAGTCCCCTGATTAAGGCTGACTTACAGACCGGCGAGGTGAAAGAGCTCAAAACGGAAAAATATTTAAAGGGCGACAGCTACGCAATCCCCACAGCCATGTCCGATGACGGAAACTATATCGCTTTCAGCTGTGAAAAGAGCGTGGTTACCGTTTTTGACACAAAAAAGGAGGAACCTTATGTTCTGATCAGTTCCTCCCGAATTCCCGAATATATGAAATTTGTAAACGGCGATTCCACCCTTTTAATTCAGGGCGAAGACACCACAATCCATTTTTATGATATTGCTTCAAAAGAATTCATCAATTACTTCCGCCCGGGTGATTCCGTGACGGCTGTTACCGAAGATCTGAAGGACGGCCTTCTGGCAGTCTGCACGGGTTCCGATATGTATCTGTTTAACGAAGAAGACTTCGGTGTTCTCGCCTGCGTAAACCACGGCACGGCATTCTTTACGGAAAGCAATCTTTTCTTCCTCGGCGGTTCCAAAACATTCGGAACCATCCCGTACAAGAACTACAAAATCCTTTTGGATGAAGCCAAGGAAGCATTCCCGTTCTCTGCATTAAGCGACGAGAAAAAGGTAAAATACAACATCACTTAATTTACGGCCCTTTCCTGCGACCTCAAAGATACGGTATATTGAAACGGAGTTGGAGGGATTCGAACCCTCGCGCCACTTGCGCGGCCTGCCGCATTTCGAGTGCGGTCCCTTACAACCACTTGGGTACAACT
>ODAJ011376219.1_pt1 | contig 10243 bp, 12 predicted proteins | sample 1539241 | NCBI WGS metagenome assembly ODAJ01 (sample SAMN02144231, study PRJEB22623) | gut metagenome | biome: sheep rumen | host: Ovis aries | place: New Zealand
CTTACTCATCAAGAAAGCATCCTCTGAGATATTGTTATAAGCTATCCGGGGGGTATCCGCTTTTCTCTGATCTGTCATAAGGGAGAGCTGATCTATGATTATCAGATCTGAGCCGTGTTTCTTTGCCAGTACCTCCAGCTCATCTACTGTAGGCTTTCTCCCGTGGAAATCATCCGGGGTAACAATCACATAGCCGCTCTTTTGTGAGAGCTGGTTTATGTAATTCTCATAATCAGCCCTGAGGAGCTTTCCCCCGTCTGTATCCGGTTTCTTACCTAAGATCCCTGAGCCATTCAGGAGCCCCATGTTAGAGTAATGTTTATTCAAAGTATCAAACCTGAAACCTATCATCTCCACACTCATCTCCCCTGAGTAGTGGAGCACTTTATAACCAGCGTTCCAAGCTACAGTACCGAAAAACTCAGCTATCCAGCTCTTACCTACATTGGTTCTCCCGGTTACTACTACCAGCTCCTCACCCCAGAGCCAGCCATTTAAGATATCATCCAGCCCGGAGATCCCTGTAGGTATTCCCATCAGCCCCTTGAGCTCACATCTTTTGATATAAGAGCTGAGCCTGTCTCTTGCATTTGAAATGATATCCACGCCGCTCTTGTTTGCTGTGACCGGGCTATCTTTGTTTATGCTCTCTATCTCTCCTCTGAGAAAGTCCATAGCTTTCATACTATCCTCTCTCAGGAGCTCCCCGGCTTTAGTGATCATGGGTACCATTTTGGTATACAGGAAATTTTCTTTTATCCGTGTAGCCAGATAATCCATACTCTCAGATACATCAAGCATCTGAAAATCTTTGAATTTCTGGAGAAAGATCATCTTATCCGGGAGCTGTTTATATTGAGCCCAGTGAGCCTCTATAAACTGGATCTCATCTTTACAGGTGAGAAACATAGCACTTGTGAGCCCATGCTCCCGGTATACATCCAGAGAGCTCTCATCCAGCAATCTACTGATATAGCTCTCCTCTATCAATCCGTTAGCCATACTCACCGCCCCCTCTTATCTTTCCCTGTAATATGTACCTCATGAGTAGAGCCCTTTATCCTACTCTTGATCCTCTCTCCCATCCTTGCACCCAGCTCCTCAGGAGAGCAATTTGAGGTATAAATGGTACTGAGCCCTTTCATCATCCGGGTATTGATCACACTCAGGAGCCTCTCATTTACCCACTCAGTATTTTTCTCAGCCCCTATATCATCCACGATCAGGAGCCTACAGTTAGTAAGCATATCCATGAGCTCTATCCACTCAGGATCAGGATCTTTATCATAGCTCCCCCTCAGCTCATCTAAGAACGTGGGGAGATAGATATACAGCCCCTCATTTTCAAGCCCACTCTTAAAAGCTATTTTCCTGAAATAGTAGCTCAGGATCTTACAAGCCCATGAGGTTTTACCATTCCCACATCTCTCACTCCAGATATACAGCCCATCCCCGGCATCTACATGATCCTCTATTGATTTCATAAATTCATTGAGGTACTCAAAACTATCAAGATCACTGTTATCCGGTACCAGAGGGATATTATAGCAATACCTCTCAGGGAGCCTACTGAGCCTGTACAGAGCTCTCAGGAGCCTGTAAGCATCACAGTGATCTGAGCACTCTCCCCGGATCTTTCTCTTGCAATACTTTTCTGCATAGCACCGCACACCCATACACCTCCTTTCTCAGTGATAACGAAAAATAAAACAGGATTTAGGCAAAAAAAAATGAGGAGCCTTTTACAGCTCCTCAGCGGTTAATATTCTACAGGGTTTCCATGCTCATCTAATACCGGGGCATCATCGGTATTATCTTCCTCTACTCCCCTGTTTCTGGCACTTTGTAAGTAACTCTCAAACTTGCTACCAAACACTGTATCAGGACGGAGGTAATCTCTCATTTTCTTGTCATATTTCCAAGCCGCTACCCTACCATCAATCACAGCCTTGAAATCATCCAGCCTGTACTTTTCTTTCCACCGGGCTCTAATATGTTTCTGAGTATTTACAGCATTTGCCCGGTAATTAGTACCAGCTTTCTCATTGAAGTACTCAATAATCTCCTTATAGGGGATATCATCCTCAGGGAGATCCTCTGTTACTGGAGGCGGCATACACTGAGAAAACTCCTCCTCTGATACCGGGATCTGAGCCCTGTAACTGTTATAGGTGATCCCATCCTTTACAGTGCTCCTCCTCAGTATCAGCCCCTTGTTTTCCAGACCATTGAGGATTGAGAGTACCTCTGATCTGGAGATACCAAGCCACTCACAGAAATAATTGATTGAGGCTGTAAACTCCTGATTACCAGCAAGGGAGCACCCGTAAATGATAGCATACACTATCAGGCTGTTACCTGTGAGCTTGAGATCTGATACCATCCACATCTCAAGCACTACATGAGCTCTCCTCTCAATCCTCAGCTCCATCAGATCTCCTCCAGCATTTTCTCAATGTTATCAGATACCTCATCGAAAGCCTGTTTGATAATAGCGGCTCTCTGAGTGGGGTTAGTGCCTCCATCAATCATCAGGTTCATTCTCACTGTAGGCTTGCACCATACACCGCCCTTACTCTGAGCACTCATCCCCAGCTCTACCTCAATAGCCGCTACCCTTACCTGTTTCTTTTCCTCAGCCATTATCCTTATCCTCCTCATCATCAAACAGAGCCGCTACCAGCTCACTCACCAGAATAGATCCCAGCATCATGTTAATAGCTCCCATCATGGGATCTTTCTCCATGCTCATCTGAGTGAATTTCCCTGAGCTGATAACCTCAGCGGCTCTCCTCTGAAACTCATCTCTGGAGATTACAATTTTCCGATCCGTGGAGCTACCCATAGCTCCGGGCTTTACGTTTTCTCTCTTGCCCCCCCCCCTGTTTTCAGGAAACGGGATACCAAAACCGAAACCAAACATATCACTCATCTTTGCTCTCCTTTTCTTTCTTGAAAAATCTCTTGTTAAGTTCCTCCAGAGAGATCCCCATTTTACGGGCTACCACCTTTTTCATGGGGAGCTCTCCCTGTTTTCTCTTTATCTGCCTCTTTAGGTTTCTCATACCGCCCATGAGTTACTTATCCTCAGGCTTATCAAAATAGGTACCCAGATACTTGTTAAAGTATTCCAGATTGTACCGGGCTTTCTCAAGGTTCTCCTCAGCCTCAGTAATCTTTTTCTGGAGGAGATCCACGGCTCTCTCCTTTGTGAGCTTGATAATGGGATTAGCCTTTGTAAGCATCTTCACGCTATCCCCGGTATCATCAGTGATCAGGATAGTTTTTACATCCACTGAGCTATAAGTGTGATCCACATACACCACCTGTACCGCTGGCTTATCATCAAAGGGGAGGATCTGAACCACTACACCGGGGAAAGTTTCCCAGCTATCATAGCCTTTCTTGAGGATCTGTACCTCATCTCCCACCTTGATCTCCTCTGTAACAAACATACTCTCATCCACTGAGTAGGTGATCCCGTTTACCTCAATCTGTTTCATAGCTTACCTCACTTTCTTTCTGAGCCCTCAGGCTGTAATTTTCTTGACACTGAGTAATAACGGGATACCCTGAGAGATTTTAGGCAAGAAATTAAAAAAAAATCTGAGCCATTTTCTGCCCAGATTTTCCGCTTCTCGACACTACCCTAACAATCCATCTATTTCTCTTTTTCGGCTATATAATCCTTTAACCCCCATTACTCCTAAATCTAATTATATATAATTATAATAATATAATAATTAAGGGGTTAATTATAATGGCACATCTTATACAGGTTTTCAAAAGTTTCTACTTGAGAGTAGAAAAAAAAAGAGGGCTCAGCCCTCTCTCTTTTTACTCATGTTTCCATAGCGTTCTTTATGTGTTTTCCCGGCATATGCTTTTATAGTCTCAGTATCCTCAGCACTCCAATACTTGTAACCATTCTCAGCCACATAGGGAGGAGGGATCAGCCGCTCCTCTCCAGCCTCAGCTTTTCGCTCACTTGATTTCATCCAGTTCTTTAGGCTCTGAGTAGAGATCCCACACATAGCCGCTACCTCTGTGACCGTATAGAACGGGCAACCATCAAAGATTTTCATATATTCCTCACACTCCTCAAAGGGCTCTCAGATATTCCTCAATATATCACTCATTTGCGAAAACCTATATAACATCCTATCATGAGTAACTCACATTTTCAAGATTTTATACAGGATCTCTTTAATATCTTTTGTATTGCCCTTGCCCTCAATAACCCTATCAAATAGCTCCTTGTTATCCCTCAAAAGCTCCTCAATGCTCTCATCTACAGTACCCTGAGCCACTAAAGAAATTACATTCACAGTATCCTCAGTACCGATCCTGTGAGCTCTATCCTCAGCCTGTCTATTCTCAGCATCCCAGTATTTTTTATCCACAAAGAACACATAAGAGGCTTTATTGAGAGTGAGCCCGGTACCCATTGCTCCTATAGTTCCTATGGCTACCTTACAGGAGGGATCACTCTGAAACCTATCTACCTCTCTCTGTCTCTCCTCAGGATCTACAGCACCCACGATATAAGCCGGGTTATAGGCTCTCAGAGCATCTCTATACAGCTCTGTTACTTTCTCCCACTGAGAGAAAATGAGGGCTTTCTTGCCGCTCTCAGTGATCTCCTCCAGCATATCTACCACTCTATCCAGCTTTGCATTATCCTCAGTGAAAAGCCCTCCTGTGAGCTGTCTGAGCCTCAGGGTACACACCATAGGATTAGGCAAGGTTACTATCTCATCCAGCTCATCAATGATCCCCTGTCTGATCTCCTTATACTTGAGCTCCTGTTTCTTTGTGAGCTCTATGTACTCTGTCTGATAGATCTTAGGCGGTAAATCCAGTACCTCCTCTTTCTTTCTCCTGAGCATCACGGTATTGAGTTTCTGGTTGAGCTCATCAAGGTTCTTATGCCCTACTACTTTGTAGCCCCCAAAGCCTCCATACTCACAATATCTATGAGTAAACCTCCAGTAGGTACCTATATCCTTTACTCTAAGCCATGTGAGGATATTCCATAAATCCTCAGCCTTATTCATGGGAGTACCTGAGAGCCCTATCCTTACCCGGCTCCTCAAGTTTCTCACAGCCGCTCCCTGAGTACAGTTTCCATTTTTAGCCTTATGGATCTCATCCACTATGATAGCCCCTATGATATTATTCTGGCATCCCTCCCAGATAGCATCCATGAGTTTCTCTATCCTCAGGCTCTCAATATTGATTATCCCAAAGTAAGCATCACTGTTTAACCATGCCCGGATCTGATCCAGCCTGATATCAGAGGTTTTCCCGTCTATCATTACTGAGTGCTCATCTGAGTGAGTGAGGATCTCTTTTCTCCAGTTATATTTTACGGAGTTTACCCCACACACTATCAGGCATTTACCCAGCTCCTCCTTACGGGCTACAGTAATATCAATACTTTCCTTTGTCTTTCCTAAGCCCTGATCATCAGCCAGCAAAAAGCTATCCCTCTGATACCCTACATTGAAAGCCTCAATCTGGTGAGGAAATGGCTTTGTTTTGAAATGGTAATCCACTATAGGCTTTATCCCCCTGAGCCTCTCCTTTGTATCCTCATAAGCCTCAGAGATAGCCCCAGCCTCTTTCCTGATCAATCCCTTGAGATACTGAGCCTCAATATTGATATTCTCTATGCCAAAGATATCCACCAGATTGATCAGCTCACTTGAGGGGATCTCCCAAGCTCTTTCCTCCGGGAGATACCGCCTCTGAGATAGCCTTTTAATTTTCTCTACTGTTTGAGGGCTATACCGGAAAGATACCCGGAAAGCGTCCGGGAAATATACCCCTTTTTCAACCTTGTCTAAATTGATCATATAAAAACCTCCTTTACATTGTAATAACGTAAAGGAGGAAAGATATTAGGCAAAACCTATAAAATATTTGCGGAAACCTATATACTATCTATTAAGCGGCAAGCCTCAGCTCTACCTCATAATCATTTACCGTTTGTACAGGTATGTGCATACATTCCCTAACATACAGTAAAAAATTTTCCCCGGCAAGTATAACCCCTCCTATCAAATCCAACTCAATAATTAAATGCTTTTCCTTACTCACTGTAATCCTCTTAATGTGCTCCAGTAGAAAATCTATTTTACTCTCCTCAAAATCATTTGTAAGCATCCATTTATCCAGCTCTCCATCAATATTCTTGAGGATCTCCTCAATATCTTTGATATCCTCATTCTCCTCAGCCGGGATCAGTAATTTTTCATTTTCAGAGATTTTCTTTTCAATTTCAGAGAGTTTTCTTGCATAATCAGCTTTCTGTATTATTCCATCCAGATAAGCATCAGTAAGCCTCTCTTTCTTCTCACTCAGTCTTTCTATCTCAGATACCGCCTGAGAGCTTGTATCTGCCTCTGAGAGTCTATCTTTGAGTTCACCTAACCATTTTATCATTGAAGCCTTTACAGCGGCTCTATTGACCTCCAGAGAGCCTATGAGAGCACTCAGGATTTTCCTTAGCTTTACCTGAGATATTGATACAGGCTCTTTACAGCCTCCCTCATCTCTTGAATAGTGGTTACTACAGTACCAGCTTGTATACCCGTTTGCTTTATGCCTCCAGAGCACTCCTCCACAAGAGGCACAAAAGAGCTTTCCTCCTAAGGGATCACGGCTTACTTTTCTCCCTCTCTTTTTTCCCACCTTAGACCTGAGCCGGGTATTTACTTTCTCCCATGTTTCAGGATCTATGATAGCCTCATGAGCCCCCTCAATAAGTACCCATTCCTCCTCAGGATTTTTGATTACCTTTTTGAGATCAAAATCTCTGTGAAACCTATTGAGTACAGCTACTCCCTTGTATCTCTCATTTTTGAGTATCCTTGTGATACTATCCGCACAAAAGCACCGCCCACACTGATTTTTTATTCCCAGATTATTTAGAGATCTGAGCACCATCCTCACGCTATCATGTTTCAGGTACAGCTCATAGATCAACTTTACAGTTTTGGCTTGCTCCCTGTCTACTACCCACGCTCCATCCTTAATATAGTAACCATAGGTAAGGTTAGTACCCATTGCTGAGACTGGCTCCCCAGCTTTGGCTCTTTCAATTCTTCTCCTGTTTGCATTATTCAGTTTCTTTGAAAGATCACGGCTGTACTCCTCAGCTAAAATAGCCTTTATCCCGGTAATGAGGGCATTATCTGAGGTATAAAATCCACCATCCAGATAAATATACAGCCGCTTACCGTGAGTTATCATTTTATCAAGGAAAAGGTACCAGTCTTTCACATTTCTCATGAGCCTATCTTGAGACTTGATTACAATGATATCAAACTTATCCTCCTCAAGATCCTCAAAGAGCCTCCTGTACTCATCTCTCCCTCTAACCTTTGTACCGCTTTTACCCTCATCCACATACTCACCTACCAGAGCCCAGCCCTGAGCCCGGATACAATCCCGGCACTCCTCCACCTGTTTACTGAGAGCATTAAGCTGTTTCTCCTCCTCAGTGCTCACTCTGGCATAAAATACCGCTCTTTCCATCCTGTTCCTCCTGTGTTCTCCTGTTGAGATATTTTATAGGTTTTGCAAACTATCTCAAACATATTATACAGCTTTTTGAAAGAATGTAAATACACCTCTTTCACCTGAGTGATAACGGTATTTCTCCTCACTTTTTAGGCAAAAAAAATAAGGGGAGATTGCTACCCCTTTAATAGCAATCTCCCCACTCTTAAAATAACCTTTTGGATTATAAGAGTATCAGATCCTCTTTCTTGACCCAGCTCACAATATCACTCAGGAGGCATCTATCAGATTTCACCTGAGTAACAAAGTAAGTAGAGCCCCTTACAAAGCTGGCTATATTCTGCCCTGTGGCATACTTCTTAGCCGTTCTCTTGACCCTTACCCGGCATCCCTTGAAGAAATCCCCACTTGTGGGATATTTGATTTTCTGCCCCACATTGATGATATCCGGGTTAGGGATCTTATTCAGATCTACAAGTACCTGTACCGTGGTTTTCTTAGCCTTTGCAATAGCTGAGAGTGTATCTCCAGCCTTTACAATGTAAGTCTTAAAGGATACCCCCTCAGAGCTCTTATTTGCCTTTTCCTGAGGCTTTTCCTCCTTAGGGGTACTCTCCTTAGCCTCTGAGTATTTAGGCACCGCAAAGCCCCGGATATAGCCCCAGCCAAAGGCTACAGTTCTTCTACCGACCTTGCCGCCCATGTTACCCTCAATTACTGTAAAGGTTTTCTTAGAGGTATTCACACTCTCCACAACACCAATATGATCAGCATACCCATCATTAGGCTGTGTACCATCATCCCAGTTATACAGGACAATCCAGCCCGGAGCCGGGGTAAGAGTACCATCCTCTTTCCAGATCCCTTTATTCTTGAAAATCTTGATATGCTCCTCACAGCCGCACTCTACACCGCCGATAAGATCCACGGCATTATTTTTGATAAATGCCGCTGATACCGTGGTATCACAGAAAGCATCTGTATAAGTTACCTGATATCCTCTCCCGGCTCCTGAGTGGGCTCTGATATAAGCATTATAGGTATCAATGATAGGCTTATGGCTCCTATCAGCCCGGTTAAGCCCCAGCCAGCTTATCATTGTATCTATGATCTGTTTTGCTGTAACACCCACGTTACTCACCTCTTTCTTACTCTCCTGTTTACCCTCTACTTTCTCTTTGAGGGTATTGTAAACAAATTTCTGCCTACTCCTGTAAGCTCCTACCTGATTGCCTGTATCAGTGCTACAAGCGGCATACAGGTGATCAAGGGTATAAGGCTTAGCTGTCTTACCTACTACCCTTTTCATTGCACTATAGCCGCCGTGGTGACGGAAATTAGCACACATCATAGCCGCCGCTACATCTGTTACACCCAGAGCCTCAGCCTCATTCACATAAACGATCATCTGAGCATCCATCTTTTTATCCTGAGCGGCTTTCCCCTCTGGAGTAGTGATAATAGCTTTGATCACCTTAGCCTTTGCCCCGGTTTTGCTCAGATTGTACTTGCTCCAATCTTTGTTAAGATCCTCCTCAATACCCTGAGTATCCAGCTTTCTAAAGGTATTAGGAGCTACTGTGAGGATCTCCTTTAAGAGCTCTCTTGCCTCATTTGCGTACCACTGACCAGCTCCAATAGTGATAGCTTTCTCATTAGGTGTATTCGTACCAGCGGAAATTAAAGAGCTGTAATCCGCTCCCCCGTATACCTGTCCACCAGTCTCCACGGCATACATGATTTTTCTGAGTACCTCAGCCTGATTAGCTGTGAGTTTCATGTGCTCCTCCTTTCTCACGCACTAAAAAGAGGAGCACCGCCGCTCAGCAATGCTCCTCACGCTTTTCTCATAATTAGTCCTTGTTTACAGTCTGTTTGATAAGCTGGTTAGTAAACACCGTTACCCCGGTAACAAGAATACCCTGAATAATGGCATCCGGGATAGCAATACCAGCCCCGGCACCAATAGCAATAGCGGCTACAATACCGATCACCAAAAGCACCCACGGGATAATCCAATCAATCACCTTAGGGGTACTCTTGAGTAACATACCGATAATGTACAGTACCGGGATCAAAATAAGCATCTGCTCAATGAGATATTTCTGAAAATCCATAGCTTTTTACTCTCCTCTCTGTGACATAGTAGAGAAATCCGGGCGGCTATTGCCACCTTTCACCGCCCGGATAGATAAATGGATCACCTCCACTTACTCAGCATCCTCTCTATGCTTACTGAGCTCATCAATTCTATGATGAGCTGATTTTACTGATTGCTCTACCACAATCAGCCTCTCAGAAAGAGCGGCAACATCTTTTTTTACAGTACCCATATCCTGTTTAATATCCCGGCAATCCGAGCCTATCTGATCCAGTTTGATATTTACTGTAGCCTGTTCTCTTGCCCTTGCCTCTACCTCTGAGTTATCAGCTCTCTTATCCTTTTTAAGCCCTGTATAAATGGCAAACAAAACGGAGGCAATGCTGATCAGGGACATTACCTCAATCGTCATAACGATAACCTCCGTTTCATTATTCCGTAACAATGATATCCTCATAACCATCCGTGATCAGGATAGTATCTACATCCGGTTTCCACTTTGCATAGATAGAGGTTCTAACAAAGTAGGCTCTATACTTAGCCTTGCCCTGTTCCTCTGATCTCTCAGCGGCTTGCTCAATCATTCTTGCAATGAATGTACTCATACTGTTACTC
>ODAJ012003189.1_pt1 | contig 10242 bp, 8 predicted proteins | sample 1539241 | NCBI WGS metagenome assembly ODAJ01 (sample SAMN02144231, study PRJEB22623) | gut metagenome | biome: sheep rumen | host: Ovis aries | place: New Zealand
GTCATGTTCGGATACATGTTGTTGCCGACGATACGGTCTTTGCGAGTCTCCGCCGCCTTGAAACGTGCCGCCAAAACGTTAGCAATCTCATCTTGCAGATAGTTGCCCTTGAGAGCCTCGACGATACCGCCCTTGCCCTCGACTGCTTGGAACTCCGCCCAAATCTTTTCCTTAATTTGCTTAGTCAAAGTCTCGACAGCCCACGAGCCGCCAGCCGGGTCAATCGGTTGCAGAAGTCCGAACTCCTCTTGCAAGATAATCTGCATGTTGCGAGCGATACGGCGGCTGAACTCATCGCCCTTGCGAACGGGTTCATCGAACGTCGAATTCTCGAAGCTGTCGACGCCACCAACTACGCCGCTGAAAAGTTCGGTCGTGTCGCGGAGCATATTGACGTAAGGGTCGTAAACGGTCTTGAAGAATTTCGCGGGGCGTCCGTGAATGTGAATCTTTTGAGCCTCTTCACTGCCGCCGAATGCCTTAACAATCTGCGCCCAAATCGGACGGACTGCACGGAGCTTAGCAATCTGCATGAAGAAGTTCGCGCCCATCGAGAAGCCGAACATAATTTGCGACGCCGCCTCGTCAATCGTCAAGCCACGGTCAAGCAAAGCCCTAAGATAAGCGACGCCCGCCGAGATTGTGTAAGCGACTTCTTGAACGTCATTCGCGCCGCCGTTGCTGAAGACGTTGCTTTTAACAAAAATAGTCTTGACGTTCGGGGCGTTCTTGACTGTCCACTTAGCAACGTTCGCCGCCTCGTCGAAGAGTTTATCCAGCGATTGCGTTAAGGTGCCGTTCGCGGCGTATTCGGCAATGGGATTGGCTCCGATGACGCCCTTAAGCTTGGAAACGTCGCCGCCCTGCTTCTTAATAGCCGCAATGATTAGCGCGAACAGAGGCAGGGAACTTTCGCCTGCGTAAACATAAAGCGGATAGGTGTCAAGCTTGAGACCTTTAAGCAAAGCGTCCACGTCGCCGAGGGTCGTCAAGCTCACGCCGCCTTTGCCGATGTGTTTGCACTCGCGGGCATCCTTAGCCTTGCGGGTCGCGCAGTCGACTTTGACATTGTAAATCGTCGAGCCTTTAGCTATTTCGTGCTGAAGCAGTTCATTGTTCTCGGCGGGGAAGGTCTCGTCGCAAGCCTGAGCGATACCCCACGGCGCATTGACGTAACCATTAGCCGTAGTGCCCCGCAGATAGTCGCCCATGCCCGGATACGACTTCGCCGGTTGAATCGGTTCGGTGTCGGCGTGGAAGTACATCGGGCTAAAGGTTATGCCCTCGTAAGTCTTGGTGAAAAGTTTCTTCTCGAACGGCGCGCCCTTCAAAAGCGCGATACATGCCGCCTTCCACTCGTCGTAGGTTGGGATTGCGAATTCGTCAAGCGGGACTTCGGGGAAATTTTCTTGCGCCTCTGCCTTCTTGATTAAGGCTTGGAGGTCAAGTTCTGCATTGCTCATAAAATTTTTTCCTCCTGTAAAAGTTTTGTTGACTGCGAAAAGTTTTTTCTCACTCCTCCTGAAAAAGTTGACGTGATTATTGTTATGTATTGACGATATTAATACAACTAATGCAGACTGTCAACGCGCCGATTTAAAAAATTCAGCTGTCCTCGTATGGTCGCACACGCAAAGTCAAGCCGCGTTCGTCGCAAATCTTTTGGCAGGCGGAAATCTCTTCGGGCGGTGTCACGTGGTCAACGACGGTCAAGACGACATGCGGCACGAATCGTTTCATGTGCTCGGCGAACGTCAACATTGCCTCGAAAGATTTTATCCCGTAAGCCGCACGAGTCAGCTTGAAATATCTTTCGGCGGTCGCGGCGTTCAGGCTGATTGACGCCGTGTCCAGAATGTTTTCAAAGTCCGCCGCCATCGCCCGTCCGTGATAGAGTTCGCCTAAGCCGTTCGTGTTTAGCCGCGTCGACATATCAGGACGAATCTTTTTGACGTAAGCAAGCAACTCGACGAGTTCGGCAAGCCTAATCGTCGGTTCGCCGAAGCCGCAAAAGACAACTTCCTTGATGACTTGCCACGGTGCACCGTCGAGCTCAGCTTTGACTTCGGCAACGGTCGGTTCGCGGTCAAGCCATAAGCTAGACTCCTTCGCCATAGATTTTTTCTGTCGCAAGCAGAAGACGCAATCGCAGTTGCAACGGTTGGTTAAGTTCACGTAAAGTCCTCGTGGCGTCGTCGAATCAATCTTCAAGCTCTCGGCAAGCGGCAGATACTTCCCGCCCTTGTGCGTCGCGTAAACAATCATTTGAATCACTCCTTGACTTATCGTTAAGCTTGTGATAGTTTTTTCCCGTAAGTAAGGCAAGCAACATGGGTGTAGGCAGTCGGTGCTGATCCCGTCGACTCCTTCCCCGTTAATATAGTTTAAACGATTCTGGAGCCGTGGTTACGGCTTATTTTTTATCCTTGAAGTACGTCAGTGCCGCGAAGATGAGGGTTCCGACTTGGCAAATAAGCTCAAGCCACTCGTGAATGTCCATTCGCGTCACCTCCTTCCTTCGAGGAAGAAGCCGACACACCAACTGCCTACAGTCGAGAATATAGCACACGGTCTAAGGCTTTTCAAGAAAATTTCCATTTGACACGCCTTAAGCTTAGTGATAAATTTTTTCCGCTAAGCTTAATTTTTTTGCAGGAGGGATTAGCATGAAGAAGTTGATAAACGCGGTCGACGCCGTGGAGGAGCAGATGATTTTGGGGCTGGTGAAGTCTGCGCCTGATAAACTCCGTAAGCTCGAATGCGGCAATGTCGTCGTGCGTGCAAACAAGAAGTCCGATGACAAGGTTGCGTTGGTGAGTGGCGGCGGCTCCGGTCATGAACCTGCACACGGCGGCTTTGTCGGGGAAGGCATGTTGGATTGTGCGGTTGCTGGAGCGGTCTTCACGTCCCCTACGCCCGATAAAATCTTCGAGGGCATTAAAGCCGTTGCGACTGAACAAGGCGTCCTCTGCATTGTAAAAAACTACACGGGCGACGTTCTGAACTTTGAAATGGCAATCGACATGGCGGGCGACGAGGACATTAAAGTTGATCACGTCGTCGTTAATGATGATGTTGCGGTTCAAGACAGCCTTTACACTACGGGGCGGCGCGGCGTGGCAGGAACAATCCTCGTTCACAAAATCGCGGGAGCCAAGGCGGAGACGGGCGCAACTCTTGAGGAAGTCAAAGCCGTTGCCGAGAAAATTATCTCGAACGTTCGGACGATGGGCATGGCAATTTCCCCGTGCACAGTGCCCGCCGCCGGCAAGCCTGGCTTTGAACTCGCGGACGACGAGATTGAGATTGGCATTGGCATTCACGGCGAACCCGGCACGCACCGCGATAAGATTGCTTCGGCGGACGAGATTGCTAAGACGCTCCTCGATAAGATACTCGCCGACATTGACTACAAGGGGCGCGAAGTCGTCGTTATGGTCAACGGTATGGGCGCAACGCCGCTTATGGAACTTTACATCATCAATAACTTTGTGCAGGATTATCTTAAGTCGGCGGGCGTCAAGGTCTATGATACTATGGTTGGCAACTACATGACTTCAATTGAGATGGCTGGGTTCTCTCTGACGTTGCTTAGGCTCGATGACGAGCTGAAGAAACTTTACGACGCGCCCGCTGATACTCCCGCGCTAAAGAGGTAACTCGCATGGACACGAAAAAAATTCTCGCGATTATCGAAGCCATTGCCAAGAAGATTGAGGAGGAGAAAAATTTCCTAACCGAGCTGGACAACGAGATTGGCGACGGCGACCACGGCATTAACCTTGCACGCGGCTTTAAAGCTGTGGCGGAAAAGCTCCCGACGTTCGCGGATAAAGACATTGGCGCAATCCTTAAAGGAGTCGGCACAGCTCTTGTCTCGACTGTGGGCGGGGCGTCGGGTCCTTTGTATGGTACAGCGTTCATGAAGGCTGGCAACGTCTGCAAGGGCAAAATGGAAATTACGGACGCAGATTTTGTAGCGGCATTGGACGCGGCGATTAATGGCGTGAAGATGCGCGGCAAAGCTGTCGAAGGAGAAAAGACTATGCTTGACGCCCTGTGCCCGGCTTACAAGGCGATAAAGGACGGCATTGACAGCGGCAAGAATTTAATCGACGCACTGGCAGACGGCGTCGACGCGGCGGCTAAAGGCGTTGAGTACACCAAAACAATCATAGCCACCAAAGGACGCGCAAGTTACCTAAAGGAACGTAGCTTAGGACACCAAGACCCCGGCGCGACTTCATCGCTTTACATGTTGCAGACGACGCTTGAAGTCTTGCGGAGTACTTGACATGGTTGGGATAGTAATCGTCTCGCACAGTCAAAAGCTCGCTGAAGGTGTCGTTGAGGTTTCAAAGATGATGGCGGAGACGGCACCGCTTGCCGCCGCTGGTGGACTGGAAGATGGGAACTTAGGCACGAGCTACGATAAAATCTTTGCGGCAGTCGAGGATGTTTACTCATCCGACGGCGTGATTGTTCTAATGGACATAGGCTCGGCAGTCATGACAACGGAAATAGTTCTTGAGGATTTGAACAGACCTAACGTCAAGATGATTGATTGCCCGTTGGTTGAAGGGGCTGTGCTTGCGGCAGTGGAATCAGCTGGCGGTCGCTCCTTAGACGAACTCTCCGAACTAATCAAAGACTCTCGCACGGCGAACAAATTCTAGGCAAAAATCCTCCTCCCCACAGACCGCAATTCAAATGCGAAATCCTTTTTATTAAATCCCTTTTAACGAAAGTTGAGAGGGCTTTTATTTTGTTAAACTTCTGCACGGTAGCGGTAAAATTTATTGTGTACTATTGACAATGTTTTTGACATATAATAGTTTTACGACACCAAAAACTAATCAAATGAGAGTTTGAAATGAAGATAGCGTTCGACGTGGACGTGCTCGCCAAACAAATGAGCATTCGTGACTACGTGCATAAGGTTGCCGATTGGGGCTACAAGTACATCGAACAATCACCGCACCCGCGCATCAATCCGTTCTATAAGCACCCGCTTTTCTCCAAAGAGTGCGAGTCGGAATATCGTCAGGCACTCAAAGAAACGGGCGTGGAAATTTCGTCGTTCATCGTGGTCTATCGTTGGTCGGGACCTACCGAAGAACAGCGTCAACACGCAGTCGCCAACTGGAAAAAAATCATCGAAATCGCCGTCAATATGGGAGTGCCCGTCATTAATACCGAATTCAGCGGCGACCCCAATCAGCAGGAAATTTGCAACGGCATGTTCTTCCGGTCAATGGAAGAGCTCCTGACGATTATCGAACGCGAAGGACTGCGCGTGGAGATTCAATCGCACCCGTATGACTTCTGCGAACTCAACGACGAGACTTGCGACATTGTCAAATCCTTCCGCTCAAAGAACCTCGGCTACGTTTACTCGGCAAGTCATGGTTTCTTCTATGACCAAGGCAAAGGCGACGTTCGGCATATGCTCCGCTACGCTGGCGACGAATTGACGCACGTTCTTTTGGCTGACACGTGGAATCAAACAATCGACTGCCGCTATATTGTCAATCCGCCGTGGCTCAATGGTCGCGGTAAAGCCGATTACACAATTCATCAGCATACGGCTATGGGGGCGAGGGCGAAGTTGACTTCGACGGTATCTTTGAGACGCTCCGCGAAATGGACTTTGCTAACAAACAGCTTAAACCCGATGCCCCGAAAGTCGGCGGCGATAATATTATCTGCGTCAGCTATTTCGGTTTCCCAGAGAAAATGGACAAGCAAGCTCCCGAAGCTCTCGAACGCATTAAACGCGAACTTCTCAGCAAATAACTTCCTCCTCTTGCTCGACAAAAAACGCCTCTCAACAAAAATCTTGAGGGGTGTTTTCTTTTGAGAACCGCAATCGCTACTTATGACGTTATACGCTATGATTCAGCAAAAGATACTTTAATCGGTAAGCAAAGGCTTATCTGCGTAAAAAGAGGCTTTGAACTCAGATTGAACGGCAAGCCTTTCCAAAAAATTTTTTCTTCGCCAAATGACCTAGAAGACTTAACGTTTGGTATCCTATTGCAAGCCGATAAAATTTCTTCCTCCGCCGACGTTATAAAGCTCACTATCAATGATAACTTAATCGCAGTCGAGACTAAAGCAAACGTTCAGCCCGCGCATAAAAATTTTTCGGACGTTAAGTTTATCGCTAAAGACATTCTCGCCTGCGAGAATAAGTTGCTCGGTGAACTCTCAACGACGCACGACAAGGCTAACGACGTTCATAGCGGCGTCACGCTCCTGCACGGCGAAGGCGGCTACACTCGCCAGAGCAAAGAAATTTCATACTGCGTCGTCACATGCCTTGAGGTCAATAAGCTAAAAAAGATTGTTCTTGAGAAGGACGAGCACACCTTTGTTACGATTTATCCAGTCAATGACATTGTCGGCGGTCGCTTTAAGAAGTCCAGACACTAAATTAAAATCCCCCGTCAAACTTTCGACAGGGGATTTTTTTGCCATCATGTTAAGCCGCTTTGATGAGGTCGAGAACTTGTCCATGAGTTAAGTTCTTGCCGTCTTTGCTGTAGTAGTTGTCGCTCTCGCGGAAGCCCGTTCCACCCCAACCAATGCTTATGTTCGCTTTGATTCCGAAACTGTCCTTTAAAATCCGTTCGGCGATACGAGAACCTGCATTGTTCCAGGCTACGGTTCCGATTTGACCGGCTACGGGGATTGCGCCGCCGATTTTCCGGATTCCGTTTGAAATGTCTCCAACTACGCCCATTTTCTTTTCCATCGTGCTGTAGATTTCGTTGAATTCGTCCACCGTGCCGCCGCTGATGTTGTCGAGTTGCTCCATGTTGAGGATTTCTTCGTTGATGATGTTGATGTTTTTCATTGTTATCAGTCTCCTTTTTGTTTTTGTTTGGGATTTTGTTTTCTGTCCCTTATACGCAAGCCGAGCTGATTTGTTACAAAAAAAATCCCCGACTTTTTCATCGGGGATAAAACGTTGTTTATTTATCGAGTTTAACGGCTGGCGTCTCCTTAACGTTGAAGGTGAAGTCGCCGTCAAAGTCAATCTCGACCGTGTCGCCGTCCTTGACTTCGCCCGCGATAATCTTCTTGCTTAACTCCGTCTCGACCGTGCGTGTCAAAAGCCTCTTAAGCGGGCGTGCGCCGTAGTTCGCGTCAAAGCCCTTATCAGCCAGCGTATCGACCGCGCCTTGCGTCCACGTGAGATTGATATTTGCCTGCTTAGCGAGCCGTTCGCCCAAAGTCTTAAGCAGAATCTCCGCGATAGCTTTGACTTGTTCCTTAGCCAACGACTTGAAAACGATAATATCATCAATGCGGTTGAGGAATTCGGGACGGAAGTAATCCTTAAGCAAATTCTTGATAATGCTTTCTGCCTCCGCGAACGCTTTGCTTGTGATGAATCCGATTTTCGCCCGCTGAAGGATTTCCTGTGAACCAAGATTGCTCGTCATGATGATAACGGTGTTCTTGAAGTTCACGACGCGTCCTTTGCCGTCAGTCAATCTGCCGTCGTCTAGGATTTGCAGTAAAACGTTGAATACGTCGCGATGAGCCTTCTCAATCTCGTCAAGCAGAATCACGCTGTAGGGGCGGCGGCGGATTGCTTCTGTTAATTGCCCGCCCTCGTCATAGCCGACGTAACCAGGAGGAGCACCGATTAACCTAGCGACCGTATGCTTTTCCATGTATTCGGACATGTCGACGCGGACAATGCTCCGTTCGTCGTCGAAGAGTGCTTCCGCCAACGCCTTAGCCAACTCCGTTTTGCCGACGCCCGTTGGTCCTAAGAAAATGAACGAACCGATTGGACGATTGGGGTCTTTGATGCCTGCACGGGCGCGGAGGATAGCCTCGCTGACGGCTTTAACGGCTTCATCTTGCCCGACAACGCGTTCATGCAAAGTATCTTCCAAGTGTAAGAGCTTTTCGCGTTCGCCCGTCAACATTTTGGCAAGCGGGATACCCGTCCACCGGCTGACGACACGGGCAATATCTTCCTCGCCGACTTCCTCCTTTAACATGCGGTTATCTTTGTCCTGAGCGGCAATATCTTCTTCCGCCTGCTTTAGCGTGGTCATGAGTTCGGGCAACTTGCCGTATTTAAGCTCGGACGCCTTCTGCAAGTTGTACGCCCGTTGAGCCTCCTCAATCTCGCCGTTCACGCTGTCGATTTCCTTCTTGATTGCACGAACGCGCAGGATAGCTTCCTTTTCCGCCTCCCACTTGTCGCGAAGAACTTTTTCCTTGTCCTTGAGCTGAGCAATCTCCTCCGCAATAGCTTTAAGCTTTTCTTGGGACGCGGCGTCCGATTCTTTGTTAAGGGCTTGCTCCTCAATCTCAAGCTGCATAATCTTGCGGCGGGTCTCGTCGATTGGCGCGGGCAACGATTCAATCTCCGTGCGAAGTTTAGCCGCCGCCTCGTCAACAAGGTCAATCGCTTTATCGGGCAAGAAGCGGTCACTGATATAACGGTCTGAAAGAGTCGCCGCACTGACTAAAGCCGCGTCACGAATCCGCACGCCGTGATGAACTTCGTAGCGTTCCTTTATGCCGCGCAGGATTGTAATCGTGTCCTCAACGCTCGGCTCGCCGACCATGACAGGTTGAAATCGGCGTTCAAGGGCGGTATCCTTCTCCAGATACTTGCGGTACTCGTTAAGGGTCGTCGCGCCTATGCAACGCAGTTCGCCACGCGCCAGCATCGGTTTAAGGATATTGCCCGCGTCCATTGCGCCTTCGGACTTGCCAGCCCCAACGACCGTATGCACCTCGTCGATAAACAGAAGTATTTGCCCGTCCGATTTGGTAATTTCGTTGAGGACGGACTTTAACCGCTCCTCGAATTCGCCGCGGAACTTCGCGCCCGCAATCAACGCCGCCATGTCCAAAGCGTAAAGCGTTTTGTTCTTGAGGGATTCGGGCACGTCCCCCGCAACGATACGTCTTGCAAGCCCTTCAACGATAGCCGTTTTGCCGACGCCTGGTTCACCGATGAGCACGGGATTATTTTTCGTCCGGCGGCTTAGGATTTCAATCGTCCGCCTAATTTCCTCGTCGCGCCCGATGACGGGGTCGAGCTTGCCAGCCAACGCCGCTTGCGTCAAATCCCGTCCGAATTTCGCTAAACTCTGGTAAGTCTCTTCGGGATTGTCGCTCGTGACGTTCTGTTTACGATTCTTCTTTATCGCCGCGTCGATTCGGTTCTTGTTCAGGTTAAATTCGCGGGCAATGTCTTGTACTTCCTTTTTGCCGTCGGTGACGAGGGCAAGCAGTAAATGTTCCGTGCTGATGAATTCGTCCTTCATAGCCGCCGCGTAATCTTTTGCCTTACCCATGACACGCGCCAAATCCACGCCCATTGAAAGCCGCTCTTGACCTTTGACTTGCGGAATTTTATTCAGCTCCGCCTCAAGTCTGACCTTTAGCATTGGCAAATCCGTCTGACATTCCCTAAAGATTGTCGCCAATAATCCTTCCGGCTCCTTAGCCAACGCCAACATCAAATGCACCGAGCTGAATTCCTGATGATATTTCATTGCCGCGAGCTGTTGCGCCGCTTGAATTGCCTCTTGCGCTTTGTTCGTATATTTCTCTGCTACCATGATTATCACTCCTTAGCGTTTCTTTCTAACGTCGCCAATGATAATTGTAAATAATCAAAAAGTCAATACGTCAAGGTAAATTTTTTGTCGAAGGAATTATTACGGGCTTGACGAAAAACTTTTCCAAAAGGAGGCGAGACTCATGAACAAAGATGAATTGCTTGGCTTGCTGGACGATGCTGACGTTCGGAAAAAGATTTTGGCAATCGTGAATCAGCAGGCGGACGACGTGCAAGAACCAATTCCGGAGGCAATCAAAGTTGAATCACAGCGGGCGGATAGACTTTTAGCCGAGGTCGACCCGTGGAAGCAAAAGTTTGACGACGAACGCCAGCGGGCAAAAATTCTTCAAGCTGAACTCAAAGCTGAGGGCAAGCGGGCGGATAAACTTCAACGCGAGGTCGACGCTTGGAAGGAAAAGTTTAACGCCGAACGCAGACGGGCAGATAAGCTCAAAATCGACGGCGACGCCTGGATTAAGCAGTACGAACACCAGCAACGGCGTGCAAATGAACTTCAAGGCAAGCTCGAAACGTGGATTAAAAAATATAACGACGAACAGGAGCGGTCGGAAAAACTTCAAAAGGATTTCGACGACGCGGAAGGCAAGCTTTCTAGGCTGGAGGACTTCACTCGCGGC
>ODAJ012094090.1_pt1 | contig 10242 bp, 8 predicted proteins | sample 1539241 | NCBI WGS metagenome assembly ODAJ01 (sample SAMN02144231, study PRJEB22623) | gut metagenome | biome: sheep rumen | host: Ovis aries | place: New Zealand
TGAAAATATCATCAAAACGATAAGCACATATGATGAAAACGGACATCGCCGCGGCGGTGTAATTTGGCATACCCAGGGAAGCGGAAAGTCGCTCACTATGGTAATGGTAGCGAAATACATTTTACTTGAACTGGCAAAATGCAATCCAAAGGTAGTTATCGTAACCGACCGAAAAGACCTTGATAAGCAGATTGCAACTACTTTTTCTCACACCCGCTTGAAACCGGCAAGAGCAACAAGCGGTAAGAATTTGATTGACATCATTAATAAAGACAGAGCAAGTATCATTACAACCGTTATCAACAAGTTTAACACTGTTGAAAACAGCGGGCTGAAGAATTACTCAAAAGATGTTTTTGTGCTGATAGACGAAAGCCATCGTTCCAACTATGGTTCGCTTGCAACAAAGATGCGCGTTGTATTCCCAAACGCTTGCTATATCGGCTTTACCGGAACACCGCTGATGAAGAGCGAAAAAAGCACGCTTGCAAAATTCGGCGGCATTATTGACAAGTATACCATTAAAGATGGCGTTGACGACAAGGCAATTGTTCCGCTGATTTACGAAGGCAGATTCGTTGAGCAGAATGTTGACCAGGACAATATTGATTTGTGGTTTACGCAGATTACAAAGAAACTGACGGAGCCTCAGATTGTTGATTTGAAAAACAAGTGGAGCAGCATGAAACGACTGTCCTCCACCGATGCAAGAATTAAAAGAATTGCTCTGGACATCAACAACCATTTTGTTGAAGGATATAAAAACACCGGTTTTAAGGCAATGCTGGCTTGTAATTACAAGAAAGATGCGATTCGCTATAAAAAGTGTTTTGATATGTTCGGCGATTTGGAAACAGATGTTATCATCTCGCCTCCCGATATGCGCGAAGGTATTGACGATGTGGATGAAAGCACAGACGATGTTGTTGTTTCCTTCTGGAATAAAATGATGGAGCAGTATACCAATGCTGATGATTATGAAGATACTCTGAAAAACAAATTTGTTGACGGAGAAATTGATATATTAATTGTCTGCAGCAAACTGCTTACAGGATTTGATGCGCCGAGAACGCAAGTTCTTTATATTGATAAAGAGCTTAAAGAACACGGATTATTGCAAGCAATAGCAAGAACCAATCGTCTTTACGAAGGTAAGGACTACGGTCTTATTGTTGATTATCGAGGTTTAATTAAACAGCTCGATGATGCGCTGGAAGTATACAGCGGCTCGGGACTCGAATTATTTGAAGCGGGCGACATCAAAGGTGTTGTCGTTGATGTTATGTCTAGCGTCGCGGATTTGAGAGAACGCTATTCTCAGCTCTGTGACACTTTGGGTACTGTTAAAGATTCTACAGATTCTGAAGAAATTGAACTTTATCTTCAGGATGATGAACGCAGAGCCAAGTTTTATGATGCATTGTGCTTGTTTGGAAGAGCGCTCAGCGTTGTTCTTAATTCAGAAAGAGCGTATCTTGCATTAGACAAAGAAGAAATAAAGAAGTATCAGGATGCATTTATTTACTTTTCAAAAATCAGAAGAGCATTGAAAATTCGTTGTTCCGAATTGATTGATAATAAGGAATACGAAAAACAGATGCAAAACCTGCTTGACACGCATATGTCTGTTGCAGGACTCAAGCAGATTACAAATCCGGTCGATATTCTTGACAGAGACGGAATGGAGCAGGAGTTAAAAGAACTCGGAAGTCTACGTTCCAAGGCTGATGCTATTGTATCAAGAATGACAAAGAGCATAAAAGTTAAGCGTGATGAAAACCCGGCTTACTATGACTCTTTTTCAGAACGCATTAAGAAAGTCCTGGAGGATTACAAGAACAGGGTTATTACCGAAGCGGAATACTTTGAAAAGATGAAGAAAATTCTTGATGATTACGTTGCAAACCGGATATCAATCGCTTATCCTGATAAAATAAAAAGCGATGTTCACGCTCAGGCGTTTTATGGTGTTATTTCAACTGCGCTTTCTGACGAAATTGATATTGCTGCAAATGTTGACATCATTTCAGATATTGCTCTTAAAGTAACTGAAATTATTAAGAAGCACGATACAGTAGACTGGCACAACAATAAAGATATTCACAACAGAATTGCTCAGGATATTGACGACTACTTCTATGAACTGGAAACAGAAAAAGGCTTCACAGTTGATTTTGATACAATTGATAGACTGATTGATAACGTCCTGACTGTTGCACTAAGGAGATTCAATGATAAGGGAAATAACTCTTAACGGTAGATTGGTAAAATATGAGTTAGAAAGAAAAAAAGTTAAGAACATTAATTTACGTATAAAGCCAAATCGGATGCTTTATATTTCTGCTAATGACAGTGTTTCTGACCAATATATTACTGAATTCATTATTTCTAAAACTGACTTTATTTTAAAAGCACTTGAACATTATGATGAGTTGGCAAGATACGCTCCAAAGCCGAAAGAGTATGTTGATGGAGAAACTATTGTTATGTTCGGGCATAGCTTGAGATTAAAAGTCAGCGAGGGTAAAAAGAATACAGTAACATCGGATTACTCATATATTTACCTGACTGTAAAAGACAGAACCGATTATGAATTGAAAAAGAAAACGGTCGAAAAATGGATAAAAAAAGAATTTGTTAACAAGGTAACTGAAATATGCAAATCTGTTTATCCGATATTTGAAAAATACAATATAGAATTTCCTGAAATCCGTGTCAGAAATATGGTATCAAGGTGGGGTAGTTGTCAGCCAAAGCGCAAGATAATTACTTTCAGTATGCCTCTTCACGAAGCACCGATTGGATGTATAGAATATGTTGCAGTACACGAATTTACACATTTTTTGCATCCAAACCACTCTAAAGCGTTTTATCAGCAGTTGGAAGTGTTTATGCCTGATTGGAAACAGCGCAAAGCAATTCTTGAAAAAACCAATTCATTTAGTGAATAATCTTCTGGACTTTGGGGGTGAAGTGTGGTATTTGTTTGTGTTGCAAGGAGGTGACACAAATGCCGATGACGATTGTTGAGACCATTCTTAACCCCAAATACCGGAATGAGTTTAACTTCAAGAGACTTGATGAGAAGGTGCCGCTGTGCGAGGAAATCAAGCGGTTGGAAGCGGAGATTATGTCGCAGCTTGACAGTGAGCACAAGAGGATGTTCTGGGAGTATGCTGAATGCTGGGACAAGCTCCATACAAATCTCAGCCTTGATACCTTCGCTTCAGGACTGAACTTCGCAGAAAAAGATAACAAATAATAGCAGAAACGGGCGTTCGTTTGGACGCCCGTTTGTTTTGCGTGGATTTTGCACCCTCGGTGTAACACTTTAATAGCGTGACGGCGGTTTTTTATCCAGTGTTTGCAAGAGTTTCGGGACTCGGTTTTTCCGCTTGTTGAGTTCTTAATGTAAGTACCCGCCTAACCCCGATTTAAGCCTTGAAAGCGTGACGCAGGGCATTTTAGAGAGCATTTCACACAAGCCAATTAACAGCAATTACTATATGTTGTGGTGTGTATTTTTGCGGCTTGCCGGTAGGTTACGAAATGGGTATCCGCTGTAAAGAATCTTGAGACGAACGAAGTTAAGTATGTCCTACGGAGGAGAATTTTGCACTATTATAAATTTGAAAGAATCGGCTCATTTTGACCACTATATATTGTTTTCAGGTTTATCTGGACTTTCGGCGGCGGTTGTGATATTTGTTGTGGTTGAAAGGAGGGTCTGATATGACCAGAATAGTTTCAATCACAATGGCAATAATCATTATGCTGACGGTAGGCGTACGTAAGAGCGCTACAGACAGTTGCTTCTTCGGTAAATGCAAAATCTTCTTCCCACACAAATAAAAAGAAGAAAAAGCATAAGCACAGTATACACCATTTACAGAGTGGTTTCCATATCACTCTGTATTTTTTTGCACAAAAATATTTGGCTGCCTCACTTTTTTCGTGAGACAGCCCCTCGTTTTGCTGTTTTGTTGCAGGTCTCGAAACTGTATTACCAAGGTTAACAGCCTGTCTGGTTGTAGGTTTGTTTTTTGCTTTTTCTTAACCGAGCTTCGTTTGCAATTTTGACCGATTGGATGATTAGTAAAAGAAAATCTGTCAAAATCAGTCACAAATTTAACATTGTTTGTAACAAATCACAAGAAATAAACGACTGTTTTGTTAAATTAACCGAGAATAACTGCTCACTGTTGACTGATAGTGAAAGAATTTGATATAATAAGACCAAGAGAGAGGTGATTTTTTAGTGCTGACACAGGAAAGACACAGCAGAATCCTTGAAATTATCAAAACCAAGGGCAGTGTTAAGGTTTCTGAGCTATGCGATGCTTTAGGCGCAAGCGAATCAACCATAAGGCGTGACCTTTCAGCGCTGACAGAAGTAGGAAAGATTAATAAGGTTCGCGGAGGCGCAATGCTTCTTTCTCAGGAATTTCTGAATAGAGAAGAAAGTATTAATAAAAAGGTTAATACTAATTATTATGAAAAATCAAAAATCGCCGAATATGCTGCATCGCTTATTCAGGATGATGATTATGTTTTTATTGATGCAGGTTCAACAACATTTCTTCTTGCAACTATGATAACTAATACGAAGGCAACCTATGTGACAAACGGAATTGCTCATGCACAGGAGCTTGCTGCAAAAGGGTGCAAAGTGATAGTTCTCGGCGGTGATTTGAAGAGCTCAACCGAAGCTATTACAGGTGTTGTTGCTGCAAAAAATCTTCAGCAATATAATTTTTCCAAAGCCTTCATAGGCATAAACGGAGTAACCGAAAAACAGGGATATACAACAACCGATATTGAAGAAGCAACCATCAAAGCCGTTGCTATTGAGCGAAGTTTTGTGAGCTATGTTTTAACGGATTCCTCAAAATTCGGCAAGGTGTCTGCCGTAACCGTTGCGCCGATAGATTCATCGTGCATAATCTGCGATATATGCAGCGAAAAGGAAATAAAATCAAAAACCGTAATAAAAGAGGTGGGAGCAAAATGATTTACACAGTAACCTTAAACCCTGCGCTTGATTACGTAATGAAGGTTGGAGCGCTCCGCTTTGACGACATTAACCGTTCAAAGGAGGAAACGCTTTACTACGGCGGAAAAGGAATTAACGTTTCCGTTATCCTTACAAGGCTCAAAATCGAAAACAAGGCGCTCGGCTTTGTTGCAGGCTTTACAGGTAACGAGCTTGAAAGAATGCTCAAAGAAGACGGAATCGACTGCGATTTCAACCGTCTTAAAAGCGGAAGCACAAGAATAAATGTTAAAATCAAGGCTGACACCGAGCTTGACATCAACGCTCAGGGCCCCGACATTTCGGAAGACGAAATAAGCGGACTTCTAAAAAAGCTTGATGAAATCAAAGAAGGCGACTTTCTTGTTCTTGCAGGCTCAGTTCCGAGCACAATGCCTGCCGACATTTACGAGCGGATACTGAAAAGGCTTGACGGCAAGGGTATTAACTTTGTTGTTGACGCAACGGGCAGCCTGCTGCTCAACGTGCTTAAATATAAGCCGTTTTTAGTAAAACCGAACCACCACGAGCTTGGAGATTTATTCTCAGTTAAAACAAAAACCGATGAAGAAATTGAAAAGTACGCAAGAAAGCTTCAGAAAATGGGCGCAAGAAATGTTCTTGTTTCCCGCTCAAAGGATGGCGCAATGCTTATTGACGAAAACGGCGGAGTTTTCAAAATCGGCAATGCACAGGGCAAGCTTGTAAACTCCGTAGGCTGCGGCGACAGTATGGTTGGCGGCTTCGTTGCAGGCTTCACCGAGAAAAACGATTATTCCCATGCGCTCAGGCTCGGGGCGGCATGCGGAAACGCAACAGCCTTTTCGGAAGGGCTTGCTGAGAAAGCGGACATTGACCGCGTATTTGAATTACTGGATATTAGCAAAAGCTGATATATATTAAGGAGGAAAACTTATGAGAATCATCGATTTACTAAAAGTCGACGCTATTGAGTTGAACGCTTCCGTTTCAACAAAGGACGAAGCAATCGACAAAATGGTTGAGCTGCACTCAGGCGCAGGCAATCTTAACGACTCTGCAACCTACAAGGACGCAATTCTTGCAAGAGAGAGCCAGAGCTCAACCGCAATCGGCGAAGGCATCGCAGTTCCCCATGCTAAAAGCGACAGCGTTAAAACTCCGGGACTTGCTTCAATTACCGTTCCCGGCGGAGTTGACTACGGCGCACCTGACGGAATGCCGTCAGATATACTCTTTATGATTGCAGCACCTATTGACGGAGACCTTCATCTCGAAATTCTCTCACGCCTTATGGTAATGCTTATGGACGCTGATTTCTGCGCAAAGCTCCGTGCGGCAAAAACGCCCGAAGAGTATATTGAAATCATCGACAAGGCAGAGGCTGAAAAGTATCCCGAGGAGCCTGTGGTTACAGAAGCACCGAAGGACGGCTATCAAATTCTTGCAGTAACAGCTTGCCCGACAGGTATTGCTCATACCTATATGGCTGCTGAGGCTCTTGAAAAGGCAGCTGAAAAAATGGGCGTTTCAATCAAGGTTGAAACGGACGGCTCAGGCGGCGCTAAGAACGTTCTTACAAAAGAAGAGATTGCAAACTGCGACGGCATTATCTGCGCAGTTGACAGAAACGTTGAAATGGCGCGCTTTGACGGCAAGCCCGTTTACAAGACCGCAGTTTCAAACGGAATCAATAAGCCCGAAGAGCTTATCAATAAAATTCTCAACAAGGAGGCTCCCGTTTATCACAGCGATTCAGCAGACGCTTCGTATGAAACATCAGGCGACGGCGAAGGTTTCGGAAGAAAGGTTTATAAGCACCTTATGAACGGCGTTTCACATATGCTTCCGTTCGTTGTAGGCGGCGGCGTGCTCATCGCTCTCGGCTTCCTTATCGACACAATCGCAGGCAACGCTGACGTTGGCGGAAATTTCGGTTTCACCAACCCTGTTGCAGCCGTTGTTTTCTGGATTGGTAAAGCAGCGTTTGCATTTATGCTTCCCGTTCTTGCAGGATATATCTCAATGTCAATAGCAGACCGCCCGGGTCTTCTTCCGGGTATTGTAGGCGGTTATCTTGCAACAACAGGCGCAACTCTCGCTTCCCCGACAGGCGACGACAAAGCGGTTTCAGGCTTCCTTGGAGCACTTCTTGCAGGTTTTGTTGCAGGTCTTCTTGTAAACTGCCTTAAAAAAGCGTTTAACTGGATGCCGAAGGCAATGGACGGTATTAAGCCCGTATTCATTTATCCGCTTTTCGGAACCTTCCTTATCGGCATTGTAATGCTTCTTATCAACCCTGTTGTCGGACTTCTCAACAGCGGACTTTCAAACTTCCTTACAAATCTCGGCGACACAAGCAGGCTTTTACTTTCAGTTGTACTCGCAGCTATGATGGCTATTGATATGGGCGGCCCGTTCAACAAAGCGGCTTACGTTTTCGGAACGGCTGCTATCGCAGACGGCAACACATGGATAATGGCAGCCGTTATGATAGGCGGTATGGTTCCCCCGATTGCTATCGCTCTTTCAACAACCTTCAACAAGAGCAAGTGGACGGCACAGGAGCTCAAGAGCGGTCCTGTAAACTACTTAATGGGGCTTTGCTTCATTACAGAAGGAGCAATTCCTTACGCTGCTTCAGACCCGCTTCGTGTTATTCCTTCATGTATGGTAGGTTCAGGCGTTGCAGGCGCTGTATGCGCACTCTTCAACTGCGCTTGCCCTGCTCCTCACGGCGGTATCTTTACCTTCGCAGTTGTTGAACATCCGCTTGGATACATCATTTCTCTTGTAGCAGGCTCAGTTGCAGGCGCACTTATGCTTGCAATTCTCAAAAAAAATCAGAAAAAGGCTGAAAAGAAAGCCGCATAAATAGAAAAGGAGAAAAAATTATGGTATCAAAATCATTTACACTTACTAACAAAATGGGCTTTCATATGCGCCCCGCACAGGTTTTCGTAACCGCAATGGCAAAGTATTCTTCCAATATAACTATCACTTTTAACGGCAAGGATATCAACGGCAAAAGCATTATGAATATTATGGCAGCTTGCATGAAATGCGGCAGTGAAATCACTGTTTCATGCAACGGCGCTGATGAAGAAGCAATGCTCAGCGAAGCTTCATCAATGATTGAAAGCGGCTTCGGCGAAGAATAATCAATTAAACGGGCGGGTAACACCGCCCAGTATGAGGTGATTTTATGTTACAGGGTATAGGCGCTTCACAGGGCTACGGGATAGGAAAAGCAGTTATAATCGAAGACATTAACCTTGACTATTCAGCAGTAAAATACACTACTGCAGCCGAAGAAAAAGCACGTCTTGAAAAAGCGGTTGAAGCCTTCACAGCCGAAACAAAAGAAATGGCGGAAGGGCTCAAGGCAAGCGCAGGCGAGAAAGAAGCAGAGATTCTTGAAGGACATCTCACAATGCTTGCAGACCCGTTTATGCTCTCGCAGATGAACGACAATATAGACGGCGGCGCTGTTGCAGAAGCGGCTGTTGACGCTGTCTGCACAATGTTTTACGATATGTTCGCAGGCGTGGACGACGAAATGATGCGCCAGCGTGCTTCGGACGTCAAGGACATTAAGGACAGCCTTATAAGAATTCTTCTCGGCGTTAAAAGCGTTGATATTGCGTCTGTTCCAAAGGGCTCAATTCTTATTGCAAAGGACTTCACGCCTTCAATGACAAGCCAGATAAAAAAGGAAAACGTCAGCGCAATAGTTACAGAAGTGGGCGGCGTTACAAGCCACAGCGCAATTCTTGCCCGTGCTATGGGAATTCCTGCCGCACTCTCCGTTATCAATTCTACTCAGATTATTGAAAACGGCGACACGCTTATTGTTGACGGCTTCAAGGGCAAGGTTTTCACTCAGCCGAGTGAAGTAGAAATTGCTGAATACGAAGGCAAGCAAAAGGCTTATCTTGACGAAAAGGAAGGGCTCAAGGTTTACTTCAACAAGCCCACCGTTACAAAGAGCGGCGTTAAAAAGGCTGTTTACGGAAATATCGGAAAAGCCGAGGATGCGCAGAATGTTATTCAGAACGGCGGCGAAGGCATTGGTCTTTTCAGAACTGAATTTCTGTTTATGGACAGAGACCGTGAGCCAACAGAGGAAGAGCAGTTTGAAGCGTATTCAACCGTTGCCAAGGCAATGGACGGCAAAGAGGTTATCATCAGAACTCTTGATATCGGCGGCGACAAAGCGATTGATTATCTTAAAATTGATAAAGAGGAAAACCCCTTCCTCGGCTTCAGAGCTATTCGCTATTGTCTTAAAAATACAGAGCTATATAAAAAACAGCTCCGTGCGCTTCTTCGTGCGGCATATTTTGGAGATATAAAGATTATGCTTCCGCTTGTTACTTCGCTTGATGAGGTTAAAGCGGCAAAGGCACTGATTGATGAATGTGCCGCAGAGCTTGAAAGCGAAGGCCTATCCTTCCGTATGGCTCCGCTTGGCATAATGATTGAAACGCCTTCGGCGGCTCTGATTTCCGATTTACTTGCAAAAGAGGTTGATTTCTTCTCAATCGGAACAAACGACCTTACGGGCTATACTATGGCGGTTGACAGAGGAAATGCAAATGTCAGCCATTTATATGATGCTTTCCAGCCTGCAGTTCTTCGTGCAATTGAAATGACGATTAAAAATGCAAAGAAAGCAGGAATTATGGTTGGTATGTGCGGCGAGGCTGCTGCAGACGAACGACTGATTCCTAAGCTCGTTGAATGGGGACTTGATGAATTTTCTGTAACTCCTTCATCAATCCCACAGACAAGGCGCAATATCTGCGAATGTGAATAAAAAAGAAACACCGCTGAGCGATCGGCGGTGTTGTTTTTGTTATCTAAACTATCCATAAAAGTAATTATTATAAAATAGCATTTTATGCTCCTAAAAATCGGTCACAACGGTGATGTTCAGAACGAAGCAAAAGATAAATTGTTTAATAACCCTTATAAAAAACCTAATAAAAACAATAACTAAAGGGTTCGGAAATTTATCTGGACTTTCAGGATAAGTTATGGTATTGCTTTTTGTGAGGTGATACGATGACTGTACTTGAAAATCTATCCAATGGCAATATTGAGCCGACCGACTCCGATAGCCTTAAAAACAATGTGAGATACAAGGAAGGACTCAGGCTTGTCGGCAGGTTGCAGCGGGAATTATCCGAAACGCTGAACGAAGAACAGAAGAAACTCTTTGAAAAATA
>ODAJ012191036.1_pt1 | contig 10242 bp, 11 predicted proteins | sample 1539241 | NCBI WGS metagenome assembly ODAJ01 (sample SAMN02144231, study PRJEB22623) | gut metagenome | biome: sheep rumen | host: Ovis aries | place: New Zealand
TATTTTCCAAACTACTTAAAGACAGTAGAAGATTTATTAAATGAAAGATTCATAGCATTTAATCTTAATGTAAAAGATCCACAAAAGAAAATGGAAGATTCTCTTAAAATAGTTGGTTTGAATGAAAACTATTTAGAAAGAGATTTAGTAACTCTATCTAATTCAGAAAAGAAATTAATCTTGATTGCAAGAGGATTACTTTCTAACCCAGACACTATTTTAATAGAAGAACCGTTTATGTATTTAGATCTTAAACAAGAAAAAAGACTAGTAATGTTATTAAATAAACTTAAAGAACAATATAACAAAACTATTGTTATTAAAAGCGAAGATATAGATTCTTTATATAAATATACAAATAATATAATTATTATAAAGAATATGCAAGTATTACTTGAAGGAGATACTAAGGAAGTATTACATAGAGTAGATTATCTAAAAAGAAATGGAATTAGTATTCCAAATGCCGTAAGATTTACATATCTTGCGAATAAAGATAAAGATGCAAAGATAGATTATCATAGTGATATTAGAGATATTATAAAAGATATTTATAAGCATGTGTAAGGGAGTGATATAGTGAGATTTCTTATAAAGTTTTCTTATGATGGTTCAAGATTTTGTGGTTTTCAAGCACAAAAAAATCAAAGAACTATAGAAGAAAAAATGAATGAAGCCTTAACTAAAGTTAATAATGGCAAGAAAACATGTATTACAGCTACAGGTAGAACTGACAAAGGAGTCCACGCTCTTGCTCAATATGGTCATGCTGATATAAATGTAGAAATTAATGAAAGACAATTAAAAAGAGCTTTAAACAGTTTTCTACCAGAAGATATTCATGTAATTAATACAACTGAAGTTGATGATGACTTTCATGCCAGATATGATGCCAAAGGTAAAACATACAAATACATAATGAATCTTGGAGAATACAACCCTATGGAACGCAATTATGTATTTCAATACAATTATGATATTGATGTAGATGCTATGAGAAAAGCAATCAGATATTTTGAAGGAGAACATGATTATCGTGCTTTTGTAACAGAGAATAAAGAAAGAGAAAATTGTGTAAGACAAATTTTTTATACTAATATAGATGAAGAAGATGATAAATTAATCATAGAATTTCAAGGAAATGGCTTTTTAAGATATCAAGTTAGAAATATGGTAGGATACTTGATAAAGGTAGGAGAAGGAAAAGCAACACCAGAAAGTGTTGTAGATGTTTTAGAAAGTTTAGACCGCACAAAATCTGGTAAAACTGCTCCTGCAGTAGGTCTATATTTAGTAGATGTAGAGTTTTAGGAGGAAAAATGATAATAGATACAAGTGCATTAACAACAACTGCAACATCATTAAGTATGTGTGACTCAAAAGAAGACACAATAAGTAGCTTAATTACAACATTAAGTACATATTTAACTATAGGTCCAAGATATGTTGAAGTACGTAACTATCATATGGCCCAAAGTTATGTAGATTCATTAAGTGATCAACAACTTGCATCGCTTATAGAAAAAGTAGAACAAAAAGAAAATAATATAGATAAAATGTCTATAAAAACAAAAGTATTAAAGCAATCATAAGATTGCTTTTTATTATGCTAAATGATAAAATAGAAGCCATTCAAAGAAAGAGAATAATATATGGTAGATTATAAAAAAGAAATAAAAAAATATGAGGCTTTAGGTGCAAAAAGATTTCAAAAAGTAGTCTTTTATATAGAAGAAAAAAAATGGAATTTTATAAAAAAATATGTACCAAATTATATAAAGTTTATAGATAAAAGAATTGAAAGAAAAAGGAAAAAAGAATTAAAAAAAGCAACAACTGATGAAGAAATAAGAGAAGCAAATGATAATGCAATAGCAAGGAAAATGGCTATTAGAAGAGAGTATCATAGAAATGAAAATATAAATTACCATATAAATTCTCATGAACAAAGCATGTTCATAAAACAACTAGAATGGAATAAAGAAATTCATAGAAAAGGTCTAACTAGTGATTTGTTATTCTTACCAGCATCAGTACTTTTAACAATTCATAATCCTATATTTGGGTTATTATTGGGCTATATATCATTTAGCGCATTTATTAATTTTGAATGTATTAATATTCAAAACTATAATATCTGTAGATTAAAAAAAATCGAAGAAATACTAAAAAAAAGAGAAGCAAAAGAAATAAAAAGAAAAATGGATAATTATAGTAATGCTTTTGAAGTAGTGACAAACACAATATCAAAAGAAAATGATATACCAGAAGATGACAAAATAGTAGACAATATAAAAACTATAGAACAAGCAAAGGAACTAAAACAATTCCTAATAGAGATGCAAAAAGAAAGAACAAATGAACAAAATTTACAAAAAGCAAAATTAAAAGATAAAAAATAGTGCAAAACGTTGAAAATAAATAAAAAACTATTGATTTTTTAACTGTTATTTAGTATAATTTTAATCGGTACATTCGATATCCCCACATAAATTAGACCCTGGGAAAGTCTGATTTAATAGGATTAAGGAGAAAAAAATATGAATAGTTATATGCAAAAGAAAGAAACTGTTGAACGCAAATGGTATGTTATCGATGCTGAAGGAAAATCTTTAGGTCGTGTTGCTTCATTAGCAGCTACATATCTTCGTGGTAAAAACAAACCAACTTACACTCCACACATTGATTGTGGAGACAACATCATTATTATCAATGCTGAAAAAGTTAACTTAACTGGTAACAAGTTAGATGATAAGATGTATTACAATCACTCTCAATACACTGGTGGTTTAAGAGAAAGAACTGCAAGAGTTATGAGAGAACAATATCCAGTAGAAATGATTGAAAGAGCTGTTAAAGGAATGCTTCCTCATAACAGACTAGGAAGACAAATGGCTAAGAAGTTATTTGTTTATGCTGGAAATGAACATAAACAACAAGCACAAAAACCAGAAGTGCTAGAAGTTAAGTAGGAGGGTTATAAGTTATGGCAAAAGAAGCAAAGAAATATACTGGAACTGGACATAGAAAAACAAGTGTAGCTCGCGTTACATTAACTCCAGGAAAAGGAAAAATCACTGTTAATGGTCAAGATGTTCATGACTATTTACCTTTCGAAGTATTAGTTATGGATTTAACTCAACCATTAGATGTTACTAACACAAGAGAAACATTTGATGTTGATGCTAAAGTATCTGGTGGAGGATTCTCTGGACAAACTGGAGCTATCCGTTTAGGTATTACAAGAGCATTACTTGCTTATGATGCTAATACTCCAGCTGATTCTGAAAATAGTTTCAGAAAAGTATTAAAAGCTGAAGGATTCATCACAAGAGATTCTCGTAAGAAAGAACGTAAGAAACCAGGTTTAAAGAAAGCACGTCGTGCACCACAATTCTCAAAACGTTAATTTACAGTTTCAATTATTCAAAACTCGTATTTCAATACGAGTTTTTTTTATTAACTAAAAATGCTATAATAAAATTAAATAATTAGAAGGGAGAAAATGTATGCAAAAGATAGGTACTATTATATTTGGTATAGTATTCATTGGAGTAGCGGTGTTCTTATATTATAAAGATATTGATCTTACAAAGAAGTGTACAGAAGAAGTTAAAGCTACGGTAATTGAATTAGAAGAAGAGTATGATTCAGACCAAGAGGGGGCTACATCTTATATATATTATCCTGTTGTTGAGTATGAAGTTAATGGAAAAGTAGTTAAGGCTAGAATGAATAAAGGATCAAATCCACCAGAATATAATGTAAATGATAAAGTAACTATTTTATATAATCCAAATAAGACAGACCAATTTATAGTAAAAGGTGACAACTCTAATAACCTATTTATGTTTATTTTTGGAATTGCTGGATTATTTATAACAGGCTATGGAATATATTTATTAATAAAGAAAGACAACGAAACTGTTACAGTTGAATAAAATAATAAAAAATAAAGAAAATCATTTCTTTATTTTTTTTGTCAAAACATATATTAAGATAGGAGGTAAGTATGATAAGTATTGAAACTATAAAAAATTACCTTTTAATCTCTTCTTTATTAAGTGTAGTAACATGTACATTCATTCAAAAAACAAAAGTTTTGCTTAGTGATAAAAGATTATTAATTATTTATTCACTGTCTATAAATATTTTATTTAGTATATTCTTTTGCATGTCATTTACAAATATTATATTTCCACAGAGTATGTGGGTAGGATTATTCGCATTTTTAGGTGCGGATACATTATATAGATCGCTAGAAGGAAAACTATCAACATATAAAGATTTAAGAGAAAAAAAGAATCCACAATAGATGTGGAAAAAGCAAAAATCAATTACCCCAAATAAGCGACAAACGTATTGATAAATTTAGAAATAAAAGATATAATGAAATATAGAATAGGGTACAATTGGGGTGAATTCAATGATAGTCAGACTTATCAAAAAAAGTAAAATCATCAATTTTAATTTGCCAACAACCATCAAAGGTAATTATTGGATCACTGATACTGATTATCTTGGAAACATCCGTAACTTGATCAACGTAGAAGAATGCGATGGAAAATGGAAAATTAAATCAGACTTTGAAACTAAGATTATGGCTGGTTCTAGAGAAATAGAATCTGCATTCTTAAGTGAATACAGCATGTTCTTCTTAAAGATTAATACAGATAATGAATATGTTATTTTATACTGTTCCCCAAACAGTGATAAACAAATTGTAACCCTAATAACGTCAGATAATACTGAATATATAATTGGTAATGACCCAAAAGCCAATATTAGTTATCTAAACCCTTTAGTATCCCCACAACACGCCAAATTAATTATTCAAAACGGAAAATGGTCTATTCTAGACCTTAATAGTAAATATGGAACTTATGTTAATAACACAGCTATCACACAGCAAAGCTTAGAGTATGGTGATATTATTTTCATTATGGGTCTAAGAATCATAGTAATGAAGAATACTATCGTTATTAACATGATCGGTAATTATGTTGGATACGATGAATCAGTTTTCCGTAAGCAATTACCAACTGTTCAAAAGCAAGTTGAACAAGATAACCCTGATGAAGAACAAATTGAATTCTATAAAGAAGATGACTACTTCTATAGAGCACCTCGATTCAAAACAAAAATAGAGGATGTTAATATTACAATTGATCCTCCACCTGGAAAAGAAGCAGAAGATGAAACCCCAGCTATTCTATCTGTAGGACCTATGTTAACAATGGGTATGGTTTCAGGTTCAACAGCATTCACAACATTAAATAATGTATTAAATGGTAGTGTAGACCTAGAAAGTGCTTACCCAAGTTTAATCATGTCAGGTGGTATGTTAGCAAGTATGCTATTATGGCCATTTATTTCAAAAAGATATCAAAAAGCACAACATAAGAAGAAAGAGGCTATAAGACAAAATAAATATACTTCATATATTGAAGAAAAACGTGCGAAGATTCAATCTGAAATGAAGATTCAACGTCAAATTTTAATAGATAACTACTTACCAATTTCTGCAACTAAAGAAATCTTATACCAAAAGAAAAGAAATCTATGGGAAAGAGAAATGGACCAAGATGACTTCTTAGATTTAAGATTAGGAATTGGTTCGACAAATCTTAGTGGAGAAATAAAATATCCACAATCACACTTTGAAATTGAAACAGATAACTTACTTGAACAAGTTTATAAATTAGGTTCTGAATCAACAATGCTAGAAAATGTTCCTATTTCATTATCTTTCTTAAGAAATAGAATTTCTGCAATAATTGGTTCAGCTAATATTAAAGATCAATTCTTAGATGGTTTATTATTACAAATGTTAACTTATCATAGTTATGAAGACTTAAAAATTGTAGTAATGACAGATGAAAAAAATGTAAATCATTGGAAATATCTAAAGATTGCTCCACATTGTTGGAATAATGAAAAAACAATCCGTTATTTCGCAACAAACCTAGATGAAGCAAAAGAATTATCACTTGCTTTAGAGCAAGATATTCAAGCAAGAAAAAATAAAGAAAATAATGGTAAGATTGAAACTAATACTCTAGATTACCATCACTATAAACCATATTATGTAATTATCACAGATAACTATAAAATGTATCGTGATATTGAGTTAATTAAAGACGTTGAAAAAATGGAAATTAACTACGGATTTAGTTTAATTGTAGTAAGTCCACGTTTAATTAACATTCCTAATGAATGTAAAACATTCATTAGTGTTGGTGATAAAAAATCAGGTATTTTCGAAAATGAATTAGTTTCTAATAAACAAAAAGAATTTACTGCAGATTTTGATCCTACATTAAATATGTATGAGTGCTGTAGAATTTTAGCAAACATCCCAATTGATATTGCTAAACAAAATCAAAACTTACCATTAACTCTATCATTCCTAGAAATGTATAACGTAGGTATGATTGAACAATTAAATATTCAAAATAGATGGAAAACAAATGATCCAACTAAGTCATTACAAGCACCAGTTGGTCTAGATAGACAACATGAATTATTTAAGTTAGACTTACATGAAAAATTCCATGGACCACACGGACTTGTTGCTGGTATGACTGGTTCAGGTAAATCTGAATTTATTGTTACATATATCATTTCAATGGCAATTAACTACCATCCATACGAAGTATCATTCGTACTTATCGACTATAAAGGTGGAGGTTTAGCAGGAGTATTCCAAAACAAAGAAACAGGTATGAAGTTACCACACTTAGCTGGTACTATTACCAACTTGGATACAGTAGAAATGAACCGTTCCCTTGCATCTATTCAGTCAGAGTTACGTAAACGTCAAAGAATGTTTAATGAAGCAAGAGACAAATTAAATGAAAGTACAATTGATATTTATAAATATCAAGGATTATATAGAAAAGGTCTAGTATCACAACCAATTTCACATCTTTTCATTATTTCCGACGAGTTTGCCGAGTTGAAAGCACAAAGACCAGAGTTCATGGATCAATTAATTTCAACAGCACGTATCGGACGTTCTTTAGGAGTCCACTTAATTCTAGCAACACAAAAGCCAAATGGTGTAGTTAATGACCAAATCTGGTCAAATACTAAATTCCGTGTCTGCTTGAAGGTTCAAGATAAATCAGACTCTATGGATATGATTAAAGTTCCAGATGCTGCATCACTAAAGAACCCAGGTCGTTTCTACTTACAAGTAGGTTATAACGAATTATTTGCTATGGGTCAAGCTGCATGGGCAGGAGCACAATACTATCCAACAGAAAAGAGAAAGAAAAAAGTAGACCAATCTATCGATATCTTAGATAACGTTGGAAATAAAATTAAATCTCTAGATACAAAATCAAATGATATTGTTGTTGAGTCACAAGGTGAAGAAATTACAAATATTGTTAAATATATTGTTAATGAAGCAAAATCTGCAAATATTCAAATAGATCAATTATGGCTTGATAGTATTCCAGCTGAAATCTTTGTTGATAAGCTAAGAAAGAAATATAACTATAAGATTGAAAAGAATAATATTAACCCAATAATTGGAGAATATGATGACCCAGATAATCAACGACAAGAAGTATTGACCTTACCTTTATCTAAACAAGGTAATACAATTGTTTATGGTTCTGCTGGTAGTGGTAAAGAATTAATGCTTTCAAGTATAGTATATTCTTCTATCACAACACATGATTCAAGTGAAGTAAACTTCTATATAATTGATTGTGGTGCTGAAACTTTAACAGTATTCAAACAAGCTCCACATGTTGGTGAAGTATTACTTGCAAATGAATCAGAAAAGATTGAAAATTTATTTAAGATGATTTTAACAACAATTGAAACACGTAAAAAATTATTCGTAGACTATAATGGATCTTACGATTTCTATATTAATCATGGTGGTACACAAATGCCATTAATGGTTATTATGATAAACAATGGAGAAGCTTTCTTTGAAAACTTCCCAGATTATGAAGATGCTATTTCACAATTAACTCGTGACTGTTTAAAATATGGTGTTATCTTCATTATCAGTACAAATGGACCAAATACATTACGTTATAAAGTTCGTCAAAACTTTAGTCAAAACGTTGTATTACAATTTAATGATCCTTCAGATTATGTATCTGTTATTCCTGGAGTTCGTAAGAAAGAGCCATCTAAAATATATGGTCGTGGTATGATGTTACTAGATAACATCTATGAATTCCAAACTGCATATCCATATCAACAAGATCAAATGACAGATTATATTAAAGTAGTTTGTAGTAAATTAAAACAAATTTGTACATATCAAGCAAAGAACATTCCTGTATTACCAGAAACAGTAACATTAGAACATGTGGAAGAAGCTTTAGGAAAGACTTCAACATTACCAGTTGGTATCGAGAAAGAATCTCTAGAAGTATCTACAATCAACTTAAACGACAACATAATGTTCAATATTACTGGAGACGATATTACTGCAGAACCAGACTTCTTAGATGGACTTGTTCATGCTATTAATGAAATACCTGCAGTTAAGTCTTTCGTACTAGATGTACAATCTGTACTTGAAGAATACAATTATACAAATCTTCAAAATACTAGATACCAAGATGGAGATGTATCTGAAGCACTAGAAGAATTAGCACAAGCAATTAATGCAGGCATAGATGCTGGAACTAATAATCCAATTATTATTACGATGATTGGACCATTACAATTCCAACAAAAAGCTCAAGATGAACAAAAAACTCAATTCAATTCTATAATTGATGTAGCTAAACAATGTGATAATATTAGATTTATAATTGTTGAAACAATCAATAATATTAAAACTATATCATTCGACCCATGGTACAAAAACAACAGTGACTTATCAGAAGCTATCTGGATTGGTAATGGTATTGCTAACCAATTTACTATTAAAGTTACAACTGCTGCTAAACTTCTAAGAGCAGAAGTAGAACCAGTATTTGGTTATAATATCCACAAAGGTAAAGCTTCATTGATTAAATTTATTACAGGAAAGGAGAGAAACTAATATGAATAATAAGATATTAGTAGAATTAGAAATTCCTATCATAGAAAGAAATTTTGACCTTAACATTCCTGTCAATAAAAAAGTAGGAACAGTAAAAAGATTAATAGAAGAAGAACTTGTTGAATTAACAGAACATGCTTATGTAATTTCAGAAGCAACAAACTTCTATAGTAAAGATACAGGAGATATATACGATGTTAATAAAACAGTTCGTGATACTGATCTAAAGAATGGATCTAGAATAATTCTAATATAGGAGGTTAAAATGACAGATTATAATAAATATGTCTTAGCTGTTAATAAAATATTTGAAGTAATTGGTAAAATTAAAGCAAATTGGACAGATAAAGATAATTTAACCTATATAGCTAATTTAGAGGAATACAAGCAAACTGTAATAAATGGTGCTAAAGAGTTCCAAGCTAAAAAACCTGCAGCACCTGCTAAACCTGCAACACCTGAAGGTCCACAATTACAACCAATAGGAACGGCGGTGAGTGCTAAGAAATGATAGAAAAAATTACATATCAGGACTTAGAAAGTTATTCCAAAGAATTAAAAGCTTCTGCAGAAGTAATAAAAGATCTAGTCAAAGATAAAGACATGGGTAGATTAGATAAATTTGCAGATGACGTTATTAATTATTCCTCATTTCTAGAACGTTCGATAAAAATGCATAAAGATGCAGATGAAACATTAGCTGAATTAATAAAAAATAGAACTTCCTAATTAGGAAGTTCTTTTATGTATTTTTGAATTTTAACTTTAGGAAAATAATATTTCAAAATATTAAAGTAATCAACTCCATCAAGAGCAAGTTCATTTCCACCATATAAACTAAGTCCATAAGAATGACCGAATCCAAATGAAATAAATCTTATGAAGTGACGATATTGTATTATCCTAAAGTTTAATGATTTTAAAGATAATTTTAATTTTAATTCTTCACCAGCAAACATAGTATCATCTATATATAGATTTAAAATACAATTATCTTTACCTAATTTAGCAATACGTATCTTACTATCCGCATTAACATTAATACCTAATAACTCTGATATTTTTTCATAACCATAATCTAATATTTCTTTAGAACTATTAGAAGCTAAGTCCCATAAACTAGGTACACTACTTAAATAAGCATAACTCTTATTAGGATAAGTAGTTCCATTATTACAAACATGAATAAATGGATAAATATACTTATTTTGATAACTTAA
>ODAJ012099386.1_pt1 | contig 10241 bp, 9 predicted proteins | sample 1539241 | NCBI WGS metagenome assembly ODAJ01 (sample SAMN02144231, study PRJEB22623) | gut metagenome | biome: sheep rumen | host: Ovis aries | place: New Zealand
CATGTGGCGGGGTATTAAGGATGGAATAAGAAACAACATCGCCAAATGAAAAAGATTGCCATATACTGCGTCAATTACAAGTCGTACGACGCCCTCTACAATTACCTTCGCTCTCTGGAGCATGCCGTGAGCCACTCTCAAGAGTCTCTCGCCGTCAACATCCTGGTAGCCGACAATACTGACGACGGTTTCCAGCCCATAGTGGCTGACAGCCCTACGGTCAGCATCCGGGTGTTTCCCTTCCATGAGAACCTGGGCTACTTTGGCGCCATCCACAAAATGATGGAGCAGGTTTCGCCTCTCGAGTTTGACTACGCCATCATCAGCAACGTCGATGTGCTGCTTGACGAGGACTTCTTCCTGCGTCTTGCGCACTATGAGGCCAGTGCCGACCTTGGCTGGATAGCCCCGCAAATCTATTCCAACTTGGAGGAGCGCGACCGCAACCCCAAGATTATGCAGCGCTACCCCAAGCGCAAGCTTCAGGTGCTCCAGACGCTCTTCCGCTTCCCTCCGCTCTACAACCTCTACACCCACACGGCTTACAAGTCGAAGAAGCTCGCTCGTCACTCGGCTGGAGAAATCTATGCCGGCCATGGGTCGTTCATCATACTTACCCGACGTTTCTTCTGCGAGTGTGGCATCATCGACTACCCCGTGTTCCTCTTCTGCGAGGAGATCTATCTCGGCGAACAATGTCGCAGCCATGGGCTGAAGGTACGCTACGAACCGACGCTGCGTGTGGCCGACGCTGAGCATGCCTCCACCGGGACCTTCAAGCGGAGCAAGTATTGCCGCCACAACCTGGAGGCCGTCACCTACATTCTTGAAACCTACTACGCCTAACCCCTCCGGGTATGAAGAAAAAACTCCTTCTGCTATGCATCCTGACATTGTCGGCTTTGGGCGTTCGGGCCGACCGCCTGCTCACGTCGCTCTATACGCGCCAGGTGCTTGAAGCCTCCATCGTGCAGCCGCAGCAGTTTGCGCCTGTACCACGGGCCGCGTCCCCCTTCTGGCGGCAGACGGTCAGCGTCTATATGCGCCACAGCTACATCAACAACGGACGGGGCTATTTAGGAAAACCATGGACGCCCATTCCCCCAAGCGTGTTCAGAGAGTATAGCCTCAATGGCAATCGTACCAATTACGAGAGCCGCTCCTTCGCCCTGCGCAAGCAGCTGGCCTGCATGGTCATGGCCGAAATTATGCAGGACAGCGGCCACTTCATCGACGACATCGTCAAGGGTCTCCGTTTCTTTCAGCAGGAAGTGTGGTGGGGCGTGCCGGCTCACTACCCAAAATCCTTGCCCGACCCTCAGCTGCAGGAGGTCGATCTCTTCAATGCCGAGACGGCCAACCTCCTGGCCTGGACGTGCTACATGCTGGAAGACCGCATCCGGCAGAAGGACCGCCGCCTGTGTCAGAACATCAGGAGCGAAATCAGGCGTCGCATTCTCATTCCCGCCCGCACCACCGACTATTTCTGGAAGCGCCACTCCTGGAATCACAATACCTGGACCTGCGCCAACTGGCTCTCCTGTATTCTCTTTTGCGAGGAAGACCGCCAACAGCAAATCAGCGACATCCTTCAGGTGCTCAAGAGCCTTGACGTCTTCATCGACGGCTACCCTGCTGACGGCGGCTGTGACGAAGGCCCCAACTACTGGGACCGTGCTACCGGCTCCCTCTTCGAGAGCATGCAGCTACTGTCGTTAGCCTCCGGCGGCAAGGTAGCGCTGCCCCCTACCGACAAGATAAAGGCCATGGCCAGCTATATCTATAAGATGTATATAGGCAACGGTTACTACGTCAACTTTGCCGACTGCAACAGCCGGCTCACCCCCAACGTCAACATTCTCTACCCTTTAGGGGCAGCCCTTGGCGACGAAGCCCTGAAGCACCATGCCGCTTTCATAGCCCAAAAGAATGAATACTTCGCCCATCCCTGGACGCTGTTCAACCCCAGCGGGGTCTTCCCCTCGCTGAGCCGCGAGCTGTGCTTCCTCCGCTTAATTCCTGCTTTTCAGCGGGAAAAGGCCGAAGAAGCCCACCCCGCCTCTTCATGGCTACCCGATACGGAAGTGTTGACCGCCCGCACCACCCGTGGGCTGTTCCTTGCCGCCAAGGGAGGCCATAACGACGAGAGCCACAACCATAACGACGTGGGCAACTTCATCGTCTATGCCGACGGCGAACCTGTCATCATTGATATTGGCATGGGCACCTATACCAGCCAGACGTTCAGTCAGGGACGTTACGGGCAGCTGTACTGTCGCTCTGCCTATCACAACGTGCCCCTCATCAACGGCTGCGAGCAGCACGAAGGCAGACAGTACCGGGCAAAACGTGTCAACTACTCCACCAGTGGGCAACAGACTACGTTCAGCCTTGACCTTTCTGAAGCCTATCCGCCGGAAACGGCCGTCAGAAAATGGGAAAGAACCATACTGCTGGAGCAAGACAACGGAGTGACCATTACGGAAGACTTTGCCCTAAGCAGGTATCTTCAGCCCACCGACCTCGTCATCGTCTGCTGTGGGAAACCCTCACTGAGAAGTGGAAACGAAATCCTTATCGACAGAGGCAGCAGTTCCTGCCGCATCATCTTTGATCGTCGCCAACTCTCTGCCAGCATAGAGAAGATAGTCCATCAGGACCCCGCCATACGGAAAGCGTGGGGCAACAACGAACTCTACCGCATCAAGCTGAGAGTACTGGGCAAAAAACTGAACAGCAAGATTAGTTACGCCATCAGAAAGGCCTAATCCAGCGCCATCAGGCACAGACTGCGCTTGCCGGTGTGCACGGAGTCGAACGACACCCACCTGCCGTCAGCGCTCACGCGGGGGTGTAGGTCGCACTTCCACCAGTGGTCCTGGTCTTTCGGCACAAACTGCTTCGGACTCTTCACGTCGGCCAGCAGCACCACTTCGTCCGTCTTCCGGTTTACCTTGTATAGCTTGCAGTGGCGCCACTTGTCCGGATACGTGTCCACCAGAAACCAGTCGTCGTCCACGAAGTGCTGGTGCCCGTCACAGTTTATCCGGGGGTAGGCACACCGTTTCCACTCCTTCATCTCCGGCTGTGCGAAATACACGTGCGAATCCTTACCCTCCATGCGGCAGTAGGCCACGATGCCCCCCAGCCGGTTCCATGCGTAGTGCGACACCATGCCCGACGTCGGCGAGGCGTAGAGCTGTCGGCTCACGCGGTCAAAGACCAAGAGCCTCGTGTTTCTCGACGTTCCCCTGTACCACCGGTGCAGAAAGGCAATGTAGCGGTTGTCGTACGAAAACTCTGTATGTGTCACGAAGTGGAAGCACGTGTCCATGTCCGGCTCGTGCCTGAAGTCGGCTATCTGTTTCAGGCTCAGCAGCAGCTCGCGCCGGTTCTCCTTCAGGTCTATCAGGAAGAGTCCCGTCTTCTCGCTCACGCTCTCCTTCATGTAGGCATCCTCGTCGCCGTATAGGTAGCCGTAGCCCGGCATTTCGTGCTGCAACCGTTCGTAGCTGAAGGTGGTAGCATAACAGCCGTCGTAGCTCACAGTGTCAATGGGCCAGCTGACGGTTCTCTTCTGCCCCGTCTCTACGTTGGCCACCTCCGCCACGAGTGTGCCGTCGTGCTGCGTGTTGTAGATGCAGTGCGCCTCATCTACCCACTGCAGGCGACAGCCCTTGTGGTAGTTCCAGGCTCCGCTCTCGCCCACCTTCACCCACTCTGAGAAGTCCGCTCCCGTCCAGTAGCCTACATCCAGCAAGTCGCTCTTCCCTGGCATGCGCAGCGGTATGTGCAGCCTGTACGCCAGCGTCTTCGAGCAGTCGCGGCTGAAGGGGTCCGAGTCGTGGAAACCGAAGAAACTGTCCTCCCTGACCACGATGTCTTTTTCAAATCTCGACTCGTAGTTAGGCAGCAGGTCAAAGAAACCCTGATAGGCGTTCCTCAGCATGGTCTTGACGATGTAATTATTCTTGACGTGATTATAAACAAAGGACTCTAAAGCATTCATATCGTTACGCAAAAATTTTCGGCAAAGGTAATACATTCTAATAGAATTACCAAATCTTTACACTTCAAAAACTTGCGTATCCCAGAATTTATGCTTACCTTTGCAGCCGCAATTTTCAAAAAGCAGTATATGAGAGAGAAGTTAGTATCGGTCATCATGCCCACCTACAACGCCGGCAAGTATCTTGCCGACAGCATAGAGAGCGTGCTCAGCCAAACCCACTCCAACCTCGAACTGCTCATTACCGACGACTGCTCGACCGACAACACACGAGACATTCTGGAGTCTTACTCCAAGAAGGACAAACGCGTCAAAGTACTCTATCTCGACAAGAACAGCGGCCCCGGCATTGCCCGCAACAAGTCGATAGAGCGCGCCAAGGGCCGCTACATCGCCTTCTGCGACTGCGACGACCGCTGGTTTCCCGACAAGCTCGAGAAGCAGATAGCCCACATGACGCGCAAGGACTGCGCCCTCTGCAGTTCCTCCTACCTCATCTGCGACGAGCAGAACCAGGTGACCGGCATCAACATTTCGCCCAAGCACATCACCCTCGGCATGCTCAAGCGCGACAACAAGATAGGCTGTCTCACGGCCATCTACGACATTGAGCGCCTGGGCCACAAGTTCTACATGCCCGCCATTCGCAAGCGTCAGGACTGGGCCCTCTTCCTGAACATCCTGAAGGAGTGCCAAATCTGCTTCTGCCTCACCGAGCCACTGGCCTACTACCGCCAGCGTCCCCAGTCGGTCTCCAGCAATAAGCTTTCCTTAGTCAAGTACAACGTCAACGTCTATGAGACCGTCTTCGGCTACACTTGGCTCAAGTCCTACCTGTACTTCTTCCTGCGTTTCCTACCCACCTACACCTTCAAGGTCCTGAAGCGCAGACACGACAGCAGGGAGTACATGAAGAAGCAGGAACTTAACAAAAATTGAAGATTATTCAGATTTTATGAATGCCGTGCGCAATAAATAGCACTCTTCTGCGTTTAGTAAGCAAAGGCATATCGCTTATGGAGAAGAATTCTACACCAAAATATAAACTCAACACCGATAAAGACGACCCACGGTTCATTGCCGACGGCATGAACGAATTTGAGCGCAACGTGAAGCGCATTGGCGACCTGCTGCTCGCTGCTTTCTGCCTCGTCGCCTTTTCCCCCCTCTTCCTCATCTGCTACATCGCCATCAAGCGCGAGGACGGCGGTCCCGCCATCTTCCGTCAGGAACGCATCGGGCGCTTCGGCCGGCCCTTCACCATCTACAAGTTCCGCAGCATGGTGGTCGATGCCGAGAAGAACGGCCCCGCACTCTTTCAGCATGAAAACGAGACCCGCATGACCCACGTCGGACGCTTCCTGCGCGACCACCATCTCGACGAGCTGCCACAACTCTGGAACGTTTTCAAGGGCGACATGGCCTTCATAGGCCCCAGGCCCGAGCGCAAGTTCTACATCGACCAAATCATGCAGCACGACCCACGCTACGTCTATCTCTACCAGATCAGGCCCGGCGTCACCTCCTATGCCACGCTCTACAACGGCTATACCGACACCATGGAGAAAATGCTCCGCCGCTTAGAGATAGACCTCTACTACCTGGAGCACCGCTCCTGGTGGTTCGACGCCACCATCCTCTTCAAGACTTTTATCAACATCGTTTTCGGAAAAAAGTTCTGACCGCTACAACTCTCCAATCCTAAAACCATACCCCATGAAGAAACTTACCTTAATCAGCCTCCCACTCCTACTGCTGCTCCTACTGACGGGCTGCGAGAAAATAGTGCTCGACGGCGCCGACGGTGTTCAGCCCGACGCGGCCGACGGACAGGTTACCATCAGCGTTGACGGCGCTAACACCAGCTACGCGGGCTTCGAGACACGCAGCAGCCTGCCCGTCGAGGAGGTCTGCACGCGCCTCTGCTTCGCCGTCTATCAGGGCGGCACACGCTTGAAGTACGACAACCAGAAGCTCGGCGATGCCGACTTCGGCACCGCCACGTTCACCCTCGATGCCGGCACCTACCAGCTGCTCATCCTCGGCCATAGCGGCCAGGCCAACCCCGCCACCACGAAGCCCGAGCAGGTGAAGTTTACCAACCTCACCGCCTCTGGCGGCACTGGCTATACCGACACCTTCTACTACTACGGCCAGCTTGAGGTCACTGGCTCCACGCCCCAGCAGCGCTACACCCTGGAGCGCGCCAGCGCCATGCTGCGCCTCATCGTCAGAGACGCCGTGCCCTCACAGGTCAGCCAGTTCTACTTCTACTACACCGGCGGCAGCGGCCAGCTCGACGTCACCACCGGATATGGCAGTGCCAACTCCCAGCAGAAGGTGACGCTGCCCGTCACCCCCGGCCTGCAGCCCCAGCAGTTCGAGCTCTACACCTTCCCCCACGCCGACGGCCAGCCCGTCAAGTTCAAAATTGAGGCCCAGACCTCCACGGGCGAAACACTCTTCACCCGCGAACTCCAGGCCACCATGGAGCCCAACATCATCACCCAGTATTCCGGCAACTTCTTCTCCTCCTCCGACCCCATCACCGACCCCGACCCTGATCCTGACCAGCCCGATACCTCCTCCAGCTCCATCCTCGTCGATACCGAGTGGGGCGGCGTTGAGGAGTTCAGCTATTAGAGAAAGCCTCCAGCCCCCTCCAACCTCCTCTTTTCTCGAGGATGACTTACCCCTTCCCTGTGTTTTTTATTTTTCTTGCAAAAATGCCACACTTGCAACACCGGCTGATTGTCAGTCGGTTACGCGTGGCATTATGGTGGCAAGTGTGGCAAGAAAACTAACTATTTAACGTTTGTTATGACAAAACGTGCCCTATTTTAACTCAAAACCATGCTGCTTCTGACAACAAGGAATGCCGACTTAACCCCGAAGAAGTGGCGTATCTCTATTTGTTCCACCCCATGGAACAAGTTGTTCCACCCCATGGAATAAATTGTTCCACCCCATGGAATACTTCTAAAGTGGCGTTATTAGCAGCATAAAAAGCGCCGTTTTCTGAAAAGAAAGTCCTTCTTTTCTTTTGTTTTGTTCCCGATTATTCGTAACTTTGCAACCATTTAAAAAAGTAAAAAGACTTATGAAAGAGGTAAACGAGGTACTGATGAGGAACGTCGAGGTGCTGGCACGCCACTCGCAGCGTGAAGACAGCATGATGCCGGAAGGCTCGGCACCCATGCCCAACGTGGAACTGGTGGAGCGCATGGTCCTGCTGATAAGGGACATGCTCTTCAGCGACTACTTCCACCGCCGGCAGCCCGACGAGCGGCTCAGGGCCTACCACATCGGCGTGAAGATGGAGGAACTCTACGCTCTGCTCAGGGCGCAGCTGTCAAGGGGGCTGCTCTTCTGCAGCTGCATGAGCGAGGAGGAGGCCATGCAGAAGGCTGAGCGGCTGGCGCTGGACCTGATAGAGCGGCTGCCGGAGGTGAAGCGCCTGCTATATACCGACGTGGAGGCCATGTTCAACAACGACCCGGCGGCCACGAACTATGGTGAGGTCATCTACTCGTACCCCTCGCTCATCGCCATGACGCACTACCGCATAGCCCACGAACTGCACTCGATGCAGGTGCCGGTCATTCCGCGCATCATTACCGAACAGGCTCACCAGCGTACGGGTATAGACATTCACCCGGGGGCGCAGATAGGCGAGTACTTCTCCATTGACCACGGCACGGGTGTCGTCATCGGCGAGACCAGCATCATTGGCAACCACGTGGCGCTCTACCAGGGCGTAACCTTAGGCGCAAAGAGCTTTAAGTACGATGCCGAGGGCAACATGCTCAACGTGCCGCGCCACCCCATCATCGAAGACAACGTGACCATTTACTCCAACGCGTCCGTACTGGGTCGCATCACCATAGGCCATGACTCCGTCATTGGTGGTAACATCTGGCTGACGCACGACGTGCCCCCCTTCTCGCGCATCCTGCAGAGCAAGGCCGTCGATGCCAGTTTCAGCGGAGGTCTGGGCATTTGATTCCCCTCCCGGCCTCCCCAAAGGGGAGGAGGGCCTTCACGGACTTCATCCGAACTTGGCGAATACGTAGATGTAAAGCACAGTGACTTCGACCATGACCACCAGCAGGGCTAAGATAGAGAAGGGGATGAGGGCCACGAGCATGCGCCAGATGGTGTTCCAGTAGCTGTAGCCTGACAGCTGCTTGACGGGAATGGCGATGAGTGGCATGGCCAGCAGGGAGTAATACAACGAAGCCTTTATGCCGAAACACAGAAACGAAGGTACGAGCATGTAAATGCTCAACATGTTGCTGATATAGACCATGGCCACGAAACACTCAGACAGGTGCAGGTCGGGCATGGCCGGACAGTGGCGTATTAAGAGCCAGAGCGGCAAGGTGTAGAACAGCAGCATGATGAGGGTAAAAAATGAAATGTGACTGTCGCCCCATTCTCCTATCACATCTGTTAATCGGTTCACCTCAGCATGCAGCCGTTCGAACTTACTGTCCTTCTTCTTGGCTTCGGGGGGCTCGTCGTCATCCACGATGTTATGGGCTATTTTCTGTACGACTTCTTTCGCTTCTTGCTCTTCTTGCTGCCGTTGCTCGTAAAGGTTGGTGAGCTGTATGTTTAAGCCTGACTCTACCAAGAGCGACAGGGTGAAGAGCAGGAAGAACATCTTGAAGGGCGGAAAATAGGCCATCTGCATGCCCAGCAGGTAGTCGCGTATCATGTAGCCCGGGCGAAGCATGAGGTCGCGGATGGTGCGGAACATGCCCCGGTTGCCGATGCCCCAGACGTCGAGAAACAGCAGAAACGCCTTCTTGAAGGAGTAGCGGCCAATCCTTGCCGACTGACCGCAACGGGGGCAGTAGTTGCCCTCGAAGCGGGTGCCGCAGGTGGCACACTCGTGAGTTTCCTCAGAGAGTGGAGCCACCTGGTGGGGCTGTTGCTCCCACTGCCTGAATTGCCTGTATCGGCTTTTTATTCGGACATGATTCAACCTTCGCATTTCTCTCCTCGCTCTCTCCTCTCTCCTCTTTAATCTTTAGTCACAGTGATGGAGTCGTTAGAGACCAGGTCGTTAGCGTAGGAGTAGCGCTGAGCCACCTTGACGAGGTTGAAGGAAGCCATGGGCTGGCCCGTGTCGTAGTCGTCGAAGTAGCCACGGAAGCGCATGTTGCCGCCCATGTAGTAGGTCTCGAAGTCACGGATGATGACGCGGTAGCCGTCGTCGTACTCAATGTAGATGCGCCCGTTGTTGACACGCCAGACGAAGTTGAAGCGCTGGGTGGTGCCCGACCACGACTCGCGGTCTATCTCGTAACCCGTGCCGCCACGTGAGAAAGCACCGTCCTGGTGGAAGCAGATTTCGGTGTCGTAGTCGGTGCGGGTGACGCCGTAACGGTCGGAGTAGTAGTCGCCGACGATGGTTCCCTGCCAGATGCCGTCCAGGTCGTAGGCCAGGTCGCTGTCCTTGTCGCACGAGGTGAATGTGGTCATCGTGAGTGCTGCCATGAGCACTAAGACGATGTTGGTGTATAGCTTCTTCATAACGGTAAATGTTTTCTTTAGAAGTGAATAACTCTGTTTTTTTTGTCGGTGCAAAGATAAGCAGAAAATTCCACAGGAGCAAGAGTCTTCTCCTATTTTCTGGTAGGGAAATTCCTATTCTTGCTTTTTTCGTCCAAATTCGGAGTCCGTTCAGCCGCATTTGGCGTGTGCATTTGTAATGCACGACAAGAAAAATCAGTGCGCGTCAGTTTGTTTCTTTTAAAAATACAAACTGACGCGGGATAAACCTTTTTGAATCAGTAAATTATGGACTTTGCGTCAGTTTTCCAAGAAATTTCACACTTATTCTCAGAGAATTGCACACAGCATCTCCGTTCAGCCGCATTTGTCGCTCGGCGACGAAGGAGACGCTTGCTACCAACGGGACGCAAGAATGCGGCTGCATTTGGCGTGTGCATTTGTAAATCAAATCGTCGCGCCCCAAAAATCTCTGTAACTAACTATATTTCAGTTATTTCAAAGAGCGCTTAGCGATTTTTAGTGGACAGCAATGAGTTAGTTTGCAAAAAAGTTTGGAGGAATCGGATAATTGTAGTACCTTTGTAGCCGAAATAAGCGAGAACGGGCGAATAGTTCAACTTAAGAACTTAATTAATCGATAGCAGATGCTTTTACAGACAATGACATATCGCATAAAGACAGAATTTACCCCCCCCCCCCCCCCCCCCCC
>ODAJ011743726.1_pt1 | contig 10234 bp, 14 predicted proteins | sample 1539241 | NCBI WGS metagenome assembly ODAJ01 (sample SAMN02144231, study PRJEB22623) | gut metagenome | biome: sheep rumen | host: Ovis aries | place: New Zealand
TACCCAGAGGTGAATAGCTCCAGCTGTTGTTATTGTAAAAAATGGTAATCTGGTTTCCCTGATAGAGCATGATGTCGCCGCTCTTTGTCGCAGTCTGTCTGTCGCTTCGGGGAAGGGAAGTGCCGAGGGATCCCACCTTTTCAAATCCTCCGTATTCATTCAGCTTGACGGTAAGAGGGCCCTTTTGCAAAAGTTCGTAAAATGCCTTGGCTGATGAATTGTCATCGAGAGTTGCGGTGAGCTTGTGTTTTTCACTTCCGCTTTGAATTTGAATTTGGATTTTCATGGCTTCTCCTTTTTGTGTGGAATACTTTTCACCCGCCGCAGAACATGAGAGTGAAAAAAATAAAAATGTGATTAAGAATAAGATTGATTTTTTCATCTGCACCTGTCCTCATATTTGTGACGTTGTGTCACTTAACTGAATTGTATGCTATAAAAATTAACTTGTCAATACTAATGTTCAAAATAAATGACAAAACGTTACTTATCCCGCGGACACATTGTTTCGGGAAAATTGAAAAAGCTTCTATATTAAAGCGCGTCTTTAATGACATAAAAATTGTTTTGTGATATATTATGATTAACAGGCTCAATTTCGAGTTTTATAAGATCATGTCATTGCCGGACTTGATCCGGCAATCCTTTTAGCAGATTATCGGGTCAAGCCCGATAATGACAACAGGTGGCCTGATAATGACAGGATTCCTTGAAAAACTCGACTTTCGACCTAACAATGAAAAAGCGTTGAAGCGACGCGAAGTTGACTTTTTGTCAGCTCATCTTGCAAGGAGGTTTAGAAATGAACGCAACGAAAAAATCTAATTTACATCTTCATTCCGTTTGCGAAGAACATTCACTGCACGAATGTCATTTTTCTGAACATCATTGCCATGAACATGAGTTCGGTATGGTAAAGTCAATTTTTGCAAGCGGAGTTTTAGCGTAGAAATTAAAGCGTTGGACTCCGAAAAAGGAGCGACAGCGTGAAAACAACATTTCTAAAACCTGTGCTTGATTTAAAAGCCACGGGAATCAAAATCAAAGCGACAATGAAACAGAAGGGCATCTCTCCCCGCCAGCTGCAGGCCATCATGGATTTTCCATACGTGCAGACCGTGTACAATTGGTTTTCGGGAAAGAACATGCCCACCATCGACAATCTGATTGTGCTCTCCCAGATTCTAAAAGTCCCCATGGACAGCCTTGTTGCGACCAACTTTGTAGAAACGGAGATTGAGGCGGATTTTTTCACGGGAGAAATGAAAGCGAGCTGAGAGGTAATTTCATGTGGACGTTGGCGGAGCGGTTAACGCGCTTGACTGTGGTTCAAGATTTCATCAGTTCGAATCTGATACGCCCACCTTTTCGGTCCGTTCGTCTAAGGGCTAGGACAGTTGGTTTTCATCCAACAAACAGGAGTTCGACTCTCCTACGGACCTTTTTTACATTCTCAAGTTACCTATTGCTAATTATTTTAAAATATGATACTCTGTTCCCGTGGTGTTAGGATATGCTAACCTAAGGAGTACAAAAACACTTTATGGGAACAATCGTTGTAACAATAATTCTTCTTGCCATTGCATCTCTTGCGGTAAAAAGCGTCGTTCATAGAATCCGGCATGGTTCTTCATGCTGTGGTGAACGTGATGCTCCTGAAAAGAAAATCCAAGTCAAAGATAAAAACAAATCGCACTATCCTTACCGTTACAATCTTTCGGTCGATGATATGCACTGCTCGAATTGTACGCGCCATGTGGAAAATGCCTTGAACTCGCTGGACGGTGTTTGGGCCACTGCAAATCTTGAGAAAAAATCTGTGAGCGTGCTTTCAAAAAAAGAGATGGACGAAAAATTTTTGACCAGCCAAATCTCTGGGGCAGGATATACGGTTCTGTCTTTTGCTCAGGAATAAGGTAATTGTTTATCAGGAGAATATAAGATGAAAAAGCTTGTTGAGCTCGAAAAGGATAAAAGCGGTGTGGTCGCATCGGTTAATGGTGACGCACGCTTTGTGAGCAGGATTACATCAATCGGAATCACTCCGGGATGCAAAGTCACAATCGTAAAAAATGAAAGCCGCCGTCCGCTCTTGGTTTATTCACGCGATACGATGATTGCGCTGAACCGTAAAGAATGTGAGAACATCATGGTGGAGGAAACGGCATGACAGATAAAAATGAAATGGTAATAGCCCTTCTTGGACAGCCCAACTCAGGAAAATCAACACTCTTCAATGCTTTGACAGGACTCAAGCAGCATGTCGGAAACTGGCCTGGAAAAACAGTTGAAAAAAAAGAAGGAAGTTTTGAGCACAACGGCAGAAAATATCTTGTGGCGGATTTACCAGGAAGCTACAGTCTTTCTGCAAACTCAGATGAGGAAATCATCACACGGGACTACATTGCTAGCGGAAAGGCTGATGTTGTCTGTATTCTGGCTGACAGCTCCCAGTTACAGAGAAGTCTCTACATGCTTGCGGATTATGCGGGCATCACACTTCCAACTTTTCTTCTATTAAATATGTGCGATGTCGCGTCGGAGCAGGGAAAGAAAATCGATGCGGCTTCAATCTCGGAAAAACTCGGAATACCGGTCGTGCTTTTTTCTGCCCAGGACAAAAAAAATTATGATTCGTTTTATTCGGCACTTGAGGAAACAATCAGTAAAAAATCTACCCTGAGCATTTCATCTTTGGAAAGAGAATTCGAGAAGATTGACTCGTATAAAAAAATCAAGAATCTGGTTCCGGAAAATGTGATGCCCTCTTATTCCTCTTTCTGGCTTTCTGTCAAGGCGATGGAGGGCGACCTTCCTGTGACCGCGAAAATCAAGGCGAGGTTGGATGGAACAAAACGGATTGATTTTGAATCCGCCGTAAAAGATTGCAAGAATGGGATTCTTCGTTCGGGTGAGTCGAAATTCAAGTGGATTGATGAAATCCTTGAGGGAAGTGTCATCTCAAAATCAAAGGAAAGAAAACTCGGAAAATTTGACCGGCTCATAACACATCGCATTTGGGGTAAGCCCGTCGTTATCCTTACGGTTTTGTTTGGCTTGATTGCGTCATTTATTCCGGCGCTTCCTTTTATGGGATTAGGCGGTGCTGTGGGAGCTCTTGCAAATCCGATTACAAATCTTTTGAACGGAATCAACTGTCTCTCTTTTGTTACGGCAATCGTCTGTGATGTCGTAATCAACTCACTCAGTTTTATTTTCAAGATGCTGGGCTTTGTCTTTGGAGTTACGCTCGTCTTTGGCCTGCTTGAGGAAGTCGGTGTCATGGCGAGGATCTCCTATGTCTTTGACAACACGATGTCGAAGCTTGGCCTGCAGGGAAAATCAATCATGCCGTTCCTTGTCAGTTTTGGATGCACGATGGGAGGTGCCGCCGGTGCCCGTGTCATTGACAACTGGGGACAAAAGGTTCTGACGATTGCGCTTGCATGGGCCATTCCCTGTGGTGCCGCTTGGTCTGTAGTTCCTATGCTTTCTTCAGTCTGGTTCGGTGCAGCCGCTCCTCTTGTGATTGTTGCAATCCTAGCCGTAATGATCCTGCACATGTGGGTTACATCAAAAGTATTCGGACGTTCTCTTGTTAAAAAGGAAGACCGCTGCGGAATGATTATGGAGCTTCCTCCCTATCACAAGCCGAAGTGGGGAGCTCTTTTCCGCTATGTTCTTGGACGCACAAAGGATACCTTCTTCCGTGTCTTAAAGGTTGTCCTTCTGGTTTCATTTGTATTCTGGCTTTTGACCTTTACTACAAGCGGTTCCATGGACAATTCGATTTTGTACAAGATAGGAAAGGTGATTGAGCCCGTCACAAAAATCTTTGGACTTGGATGGAAGACATTCATGGCATTCATCGCCTCTTCAATTGGAAAGGAAGGTGCCATCGGTGTGTTGAGCACAATCTTTACCGACCACAGCATGCTTACCGTAGGTGGAACCGTTGCAGGTGGAGCGGTTGCAAACATCAATGAGCTTCTTGTCGCCAATGTTGCAAAACCGGAAGCCCTTGCCTTTATCTTTGCAATCACATTCAACATGCCCTGTATCGTCGCCCTGGCCGCAACATATCAGGAAACTCATTCCGCAAAGTGGACTGCCTTGATAGCGGTTTACTACACTTTGGTTGCCTTGCTTCTTGCCTGTGCCGCCTATCACATCGGTCTCTTGATTTGGTAGTATGGAAAACCTATTAAACCTGTTGAAGGATGGCCGCTCCCGCACTGTAGAAATGCTTGCGTCAGAATTGCAGACTACTACAGCTGACGTGGAGAGAAAGATTGATTTCCTTGAACGCTCCGGCATAATCCGCAGGGTTGCGACATCTTTTCCTAAGGATGAGACTCTGCTGACTGCCGGAAAAAATCCTGTTGCCGTTCCTGCATCATGTAATGGACATTGCACGTCCTGCTCCGGCTGCTCCTGTGGAAAGTCTGGAGGCAAATCTGCATGTTCATCCTGTATGCCTGAGGGTGGATTTAAAAACATGGGAAGCATGTGGGAAGTTGTAGGATAAAAAAAATCCTCCTTCAGTCATGTTTTTTACTCCGCATATTGACCGCCGTTATTTTCTGTGGCATAATCCCTTAGTCTATGGAGTGGAATCTTGTCTTTTTTTAAACAGCATTCTCTTGGGTGTGGGACTTGCCATGGATGCCTTTTCGGTTTCCATCGCGAACGCATTGAGTGAATCGGGCATGAAGAAAAGCCGCATGTGCTTTATTGCAGGAGTATATGCGTTCTTTCAATTTGCAATGCCCATGATAGGCTGGATTTGCGTTCATACCATTAAGCTGAAGGCGTGGCGTTTGTTTTACCACAAATCGATTCTTTTTTCTGTCAATTCTGTTTCAAAGGTCTTTATTAAACTTACCTTTTTCAAGTTGCCGTCATATTCATAAAAGTTTACTTTACCTTCATTATATTCAGAGAATACGAAAACATTATTGTCTGTGCATTCAAAATAATAAATTGAAGGTGAAAGCTCCTGAAGATTGCTTCCATCATAGTCAGATATATACAGGGAAATATTGTCCTTGCTGTTCAGAAACTTGTCATTGTTGGTGTCGCTTTTTATTACGGCATAGATGTTAAAATCATGGTCATAGTCGCTGTAGGTATAGATGGAAGCTGTCCCTGGATGAGAGTCGGAATAATTCTTGAGCTCATATTTATAGATAAATGCTTTAGAAGAAAACAAATTTGTTTCCTGACCATTTTTTATAAAAAGAAAATTGATGATTTGTGATGAACCATATCTTGGTATTGTATTTGACATTTCTATGCCTGCAGTTGCAGGAAGGTATAATTCATCTGATTTTATCGCTGATGATGAGACTGAAAAAACATATACATCATCCAGTTTGGTTAGAAAATTAATTGACTCAGTGGTATCTTCTGCTGCTTTCTCATCTTCGGAGTCTACTACCATTATTTGATCCTTCGTTGCCTTTTTATATGGAAGATGGTCTTTAATTATGTTTACGGAAAATGTGATGATTGCAGCTACAGCTATGATCAAAACTAAAATGTAATCGATTTTCTTTATGGTGTCAAAGTTAAAGTTTTTCATTTTTATCTCCTTTTTTTACAAGGTATTTACCTTGCTTTATTATTTCATTCTTTGGAGCAAAAATCAAGGTAATAGTTTGGTCGGTTTAAGATTTTCCGTGATGATCAGTTTATGTGCTTTGCCTGTAAAGTTTGACGAGGAGTAATTTTTGGAGGGGCGTTAACCTAAAACATGAGCTTGAAGAGTTGACAATTATGGAAAAGTTCGTTTATGATTATAACATAGCACATTTGGTGGCGGATAAAAAATATCCTTGGGAATATAAAACACAAGGAGGTTGGACAGATGATAACATTCAAGCAGACATCGAAAGACGGCTCTAAGATTTGTTATAGTTTTTCTGGGGCTGGTTTATATGGCATTATTGTCATTAACACAAAGACCTCTGAAATTTCTTTTGTTGAAGCCAAAGGACATGACAAAGATAGTGAAAAAGAAAAAGAACATTTGCTTTATATAGCAAAGAAAAAAATTATTTCCATGAATTATCCTGAACGTTGCGTTTATGCTACACATTGATTTTGTTTGACGACGGTCAATTTCTGGAGGGTCGTAAACCCCTAATTCTACATCAAGGCTTTCTGGCATGGACTGAGCGAGGGGAAAGAAAAAGCCCCGGATGTCCGGGGCTGTATTACTAAGCAACATCAGCAGCATTCATAATTTTTAACTTTTCTTTGTTGTTTTGTATTTCTTCTAGTTTACCATCCGTTTCTTTTATCATAACAGGCCAACCAAGATACAATCCTTTTTCAGCTTCAGAATTTACCAAATAGACTTTTGAACCATTCCAATTGGCAAGGAATAGCTTGCATGTGTCAAATTTATATGAATAGTTTAAACTGTTAGCAAATCGTAAAATTTTATCCATTGGTTGCCTCCAAAACATATTTTAACACATTTTCATCTAATTGCAAGTCATCAAACCTTAAAATTCTTGGTTGATTATATTTTCCATCAAATATTATCTGTTCGAATAAAGATGAAAAATCATCTTTGTCGAATATAGAGCCTTCTTGAGGATCATAAAAGAACAATTTTCCTCTTTTTGTTCTCATGGCAGAAATAATGTGTCCTTGCCCAGTAGAGGCCCATGTAAACTCCATTACATATCTGTTTGACGACGGTCAATTTTTGGAGGGTCGTCAACCACTAATGAGGGTGAAAGCAATGAGAAGAATGAGGCTGTATGCACTGATGTTAGTGGTGGCAATGCTGCTGACGGCATGTGTGAAACCCAGTAGCAGGGTAAGCGTCACAGAAGGTGTTCCTGATTCAATACCTGAGTATAACGAGGGCCTTATCACTATAAGGTGCCTGGATGGCTATTACTTTGGTTATTGTAATGGAGCACCTGTCGGGGTTTTGACTGAGGACTGGATCTCAGTCGACCCTCCTCTGTTTCTGCAAGGAGACTCTGAGGAGGAGATTCTGGCTCCTGGTGTTTATGAAATACTGGAAGGAGGGTACATTCATGAACTACAATGAGTTTGACGACGGTCAATTTTTGGAGGGTCGTAAACCTTCTACTTGCAAGTTGAATAAAGCTGTGTTAGATTATGTTGTGGAGGCAAGAATATGAAATTGAATGATTATATTGCATTTTCAAAAACTCATGGTAGAGACTCCGCAAAATTCCTAACTATATACAAAGGAAAGTCTGTTTATATTGGAACTCGTATAGGAAATAAAAAAAGAATGACAGGATATCCCTTGTTGATGATAGAACGACAAAATAAAATCATAGCTTTGTCGCATGATGAAATAAATAAAGTTTTAGCATCTATGCCAGATGATGAGTAACCTTCCGCAATTAAAAACAGGCTACAAACTGCATCTCTGAAACTTCATAAAAAAACCGTTTCCGCAAAAAATTGGCGGTGAATATCGGTGAATAATTTTTGGGGTTGACGACGGTCAATTTTTGGAGGGTCGTAAACCTCATATATTCACTGTGAACGTCATCGTAGGTGCAGATTCTTCCGTTAAAAAATGCGCTTACCTTTTGATTTCTTTTTTCAAGGTTGTTTTTGATTTCCTCCCATACCCCAGTTTTCAAATGGGGGTTCGTTCATCACAATGAAAATATCGGTTGCGGCAACTCCAAGTTTTTCACTCAGCAGCCCGCTGATTTTTTCAATTGCACACTTTTTCTGCTCGCGGCTTCTTCTCGGAAAAATCGTGAGTTCAATAATCATAAAGTTTTCGGTTTTTCCTTCCGGAGCTTCCCAGTTCGGTTTGTCAAATTCTTCAATCCGCTGAAATCTGTCCCAGTCGGCAATTCCAAACGAGACAATCAGTCCTTCGTGAATACAATCAAAAACAGTCTTCTTAAACTCGGGAGATTTTCCCTTGAGCATATTGATTTTTACCAACGGCATGAATTTAGTATAATGGGTTTAAGCCGAGATTTCAAGCATTTCCTTCTTAACAAAGCCCATTTTAGAAAAATAGAAATATCAGACGCTGTATATTAGAAAGGTTGATTTTAGGGTACTACTGTGCTATGATTTGATAATAAAGTTTGGAGTTAAATATGAAAAAGTTTACATGCAGTAAAAGAAACGCCCTCATTCTCCTGTCGATTTTTATAGTGGTTGAACTCATTATTAGTGGCTTAAAAGGCGGTTTTCATTTTATACCAATGCTAATAGGCCTTATAATTTTTATTCTTCTTCTGCGGATTCTTCTGGCTCATCAAATATGATGACGTTGGTTTTACTTATACATGCATTAGAAGATACAAGATTGAATATGATGATGTCGTGAGCGTTACGCATTTTAATATGGCAAAATTAGATTCTGTAGAAATAAAAGATTTTGATTATTTTTAGGACAGATGGTGGAAACAAGTTTGTTTAACTCTGTAGAAACAAAAAGAAGGAGAAAATAATATGAAAAAGAGAATCTTCATAATTTTATTGGCAGGCATTTTTGTTGTTGCGGCCTCTGTAATTGCGGTGGCAAATGGACAAAAGGAATATGATGTAAAGATACCGGCCAACCGTAACGAGCAGGCGGAAAATTCAATCAATTCATTCGACTCAAAACTTTTTAAAACACTCTGCAATCAGACGGAAAACGTAAACTACTCCGCCCTTTCCATTTACAACCTGCTTTATGCGCTTTCAAAAGGCTCAGACAAAAACACGGAAAAAGAAATCAATTCGGCTCTGGAATACACGCCGTCCCAGGAAGTTGATGAATACATAAAGAACATGATTTTATCAACGGAGAAAATGTCAAATTCACTCTGGTACAATCAAGACCTTAATATCCAGCCTGAATATAAGGATTTCCTCGTCGACCTTAATTTCAGACAGAACAAGGTTGATTTTTCAGAAGCCGCAAAAACCCAAAGACAGATAAACTCCTTTGTTTCAAAAAATACAGACGGGCTTATAAAAAAAATACTTTATGACCCTCTGCCGCCGGATACAAGGCTGCTTCTTTTGAATACTCTCTTTTTTGAGCAGAAGTGGAGGAAAAAATTTGATAAAGATGAAACAAGGACAGATGATTTTTACATTAAAAGCGATGATAAAATCTATGTAGAGATGATGCAGGACATAAGGAGCGAATTATATTATGAAAATGAAATTCTCCAGGCGGTTCAGCTTGACTATAAAGATTCAAGGTATTCGATGATTATCTTCCTTCCAAAAGATGTTGATTTTGATTTTGCAAACTTTGACTTAAAAGAAAACCTTGATGCATTTAAAGAAGAAAATGAATTGCAATACCTGCTTATAAACATTCCCAAGTTCGAGGCTCACTCCCGATACGATTTAATTACCGTCCTGGAGTCGCTTGGAATAAACGATGCCTTTCATGCCGGAAAAGCGGACCTTTCAAAAATCTTTGCGGATTCAGAAAGACTTTTTTTGAACGGGGCCCTGCATGAGGTCGTGGTAAAGGTTGACGAGGAAAAAACAAAGGCGGCGGCTGTGACACTATTCGGAGGAAAATCAGCAGGAGAGGGTAGCCTTGACCGAGATTATATAACCTTTAGGGCCGATCATCCCTTCTGCTATGTAATCTATGATGAGGTCAACAACATAAACCTCTTTACCGGAATCATAAGAAGGCCGTGATAAAGCCGCTCTAGTTCGAAAAGGGGCAAAACACGATAGCCTAGTGAATTCCAAGTTTCCTTGTAAACCATCCCATCAGTTTTTGTGCGATAAAAATGTTTACAAAAACAAGGATGGCGCCAAGGCACATGAACAAAATGGCAAAGAGGGCGGGATCTGCAATGTATAAAAGACACCTGCAGATAATCAGCGTATTTACAGGCAGACAGATCAAGCTTGTGATGCAGGCCGGGATATAGCGGCGGTAAATGCCAACCTGAATCAAATGGATAAAAAAGTGAATGTCGCAGCCGATGAATGCGCCAAGCCAAATGTACCATAAAAAGTTGCGGTCCAGGAAAAAGGCCAGCGCAGAAATCAAAATGCACAGAATGAGTTCTTCGTAAACGGCAAGGGCAAAGCCTTCGGTGGAAAAGTCCTTGTAGCGGTGGAGGATGAAGGGAAAGCGCTTCTGGAGTTCCGTGCCATTGTGCTTCAAAAAAAATTTAAAGCCGATTATTTCTTCCATGTCGTGGAACATAAAAATCACAGGAAAAAGCCAGACGTATTCTTTCAT
>ODAJ011801820.1_pt1 | contig 10234 bp, 7 predicted proteins | sample 1539241 | NCBI WGS metagenome assembly ODAJ01 (sample SAMN02144231, study PRJEB22623) | gut metagenome | biome: sheep rumen | host: Ovis aries | place: New Zealand
TGGTCGTGTCGCTGTAATAACAGAATAAAACAATGAAGAAATAAAAGGCGAGCACCGCAGTGATCAGAAGGCTCCCGCCAAGGTTCATTCCAAGCAGATACATTCCGCCGAAAGCTGCGCCACTTATTACCAGCGTCGCAAAGATCGCTTTGAGCCACCAGGGAAGGAAATAGTAGCGTGACTCCTTAAGCGCGCGGACGCTGACTTTGCCCGTCTGGCCGTTGACCGCTGCCATCAGGTCTCCCTTGCAAATGTAGTAGACCGGAAGCAGGACCGGCATAGTAATGGCGGATTCCGCAGAGGCTTTGATGCTGACCGCCTTCGTTTCCAGAGTCTTCCTAACCGCAGGCGTGTAACACTCCTCCACTTCCTGACAGACGCGCTGCTCAAGGTCCTTTCCATTAATGTCAGGCGTCTTCACATGGTGTCCTGCCACATATCCGAATTCGAACTCCGTGAGTCCACTCATGTCAAACGGTTCCATCCCGTCCAGGAGAAGGTTGTCCAGCTGCCTGGAGCAGTTGACAAAAGCATTCTCCATAAATCCCTCGCAGCGATAGACGCTCTCCGCATCCATCCTGGACGCCCGCATGTGAACCGGACCGCGGACCATCTCATACGGAAGATAAAATCCCTTGAGCTCCGGGATCAGAGGAAGAAGCTGTTTGGCTTCCTGCTTGCCACGATTCTTCCTGCACCAGTCCTCAAGCCTTTCACACGCCTCCTTCTGAGTGATCCCGAAAGGAATGACACTCTCCGGCATATTTTTCGAACTCAAATAATCGGTCCGCACCAGACTCCGCCCGCAGAAAGGGCACCCCGAGAGCGCTTCATTCTCCTCAAACACTACTTCCGCGCCGCATCCGCTGCAGGACGTACTGAAGAGCCTGTATTTCTTTACAGAGTTCTTGAGCTTCTCCCTCTGCAATTTCCGGAATCCCTGTTTTTCTTTCTGCGCCTCGCTGATGCCGACCGTGCCGCCGCAGTGACCGCACACATACATCTGCCTCACAATGTCAAAATCTGCCAGCGCCCCGCACTGCGGGCAGTGAATATCTGTGATCCTGTGCTCCAAACTTTCTCCCCCCAATTTGTACACAAATTGTATATTGTGTTCTCATTTCATATTTCGAAACATTAATTTCATTCTGTGGTTCATTATGAAACCTTTAATCAATTCCCTGATTTTCTCCCAATAGTATTATAAATGCTTTTATTCTACAATGAACAGGAAACAGACAATCCCCCTATCTATATTTTGACTAAAAGGATTTATTATGAATAATCAGAACAACCCGGAAGCGAATTTCCCCAGACAGAACAACCCGGAGCTGGAATCCCTGCGGATCGAATATCAGAACCTCTTCGACCGAAGCAACAAACTGGACAACAAAGCTTACATCACGGTGACATTCCTTGGCTTCATGTTTGTCTTTATCACCAGCCTTTTCGGAAGCCTCCAGCAGATCCATATGCAGGGGAGCCCTGCCCATGACGTCCTGACTGTCCTGTACATCGTCGTATGCGTCGCCGTGGCTGTCACCTACGTGTGGAACCTGATCTGGAGCATGCGCCTTCTCGCGCCTGAAGGAATCATCCGCCTTGACCCTGACAAAATAGCGCAGGCCAAACTTGACACCTGCAGCATTCCCGAGGCTGAGCGGCGCCTGATCGCGCTCTACAGGGAGATCATCAACGAGGATCTAGTGAAACTGCACACCCGCTGCGACCGCTTCGTCCAGGGCCTTCGATATGTGCTGCTGACATTGATCCTGTCTTTCGTGTGCTATGGACTGCAGGTGTTTTTGAAGATGTTGTGAGTTATCACGGGGACGGTTCTCCTGACACCTTTTTCCAAAAGTTGTCAAAAGAACCGTCCCCATGACATTCCGTCTGCGACTTAGACACTGAAGATATCTGCGGGTTTCGGCACAGAAGCCATCTGCCGGCTTAGACACTGAAGCCATCTGCGGTTTTCGGCACAGAAGCCTCTAATTCCTCTACTCTCGTCCATGCAGGACAGTTTTGATTGATTTGTTCTTGCTGGCCAAGGCTCTATCCTCACATTTTTCGGTACAGAAGCATCAATTTCAGAAAAATGCGTCCATGAACACTCTCGAACACTCCCGAATGTTAGGGTTTCTTAATCATCTTCCCAGGAATCCTGGTTTTCGAGGGACGAGAATATGTTTAAAACAAGCTTCTGTACCGAATTCTTTGACACCAGCCCAGCAAATCGAACAAAACAAGTCATTCCGAATATCTTCCATGGACGATAATTTCCCGGAAACATCCTTCTGTGCCGAAAACCGTCCCGGAAGCGAAACAGAAAACCAGCCCGGAAACCGAACCAAAGCCAACCCCCAAGCAACAAAAAAGGCATGCCACACACGTGACATGCCCCCAACATTTTACACCATAGCCACCGACCTGATCCTCGCTCCCAGCGCCGCCGCGTCCTCTCCCGCCAGCCCGCTGTCCGTGATGAGCGTGTCGATCGCCTCCAGATCCGCGAATCGCTGGAACAGCACGTGGTGCATCTTGGACGAGTCCGTCAGCAGGATGACCTGCTCCGAGGCCGCTATCATCGCGGATTTGATCGCCGCCAGGTCTGAGTTTGCTGTGGTCAGCCCGCTCTCGAGGCTGATCGCAGACGTCGCGAGGAACATCTTCCCGAAATGGTAGTTGCTCAACTCCGCGATCACCTGATTTCCGGCTGTGTAGTGGAATCCGTTGCGGATCACGCCGCCCATCAGATGCAATTCGAAAGATTCCTTCTCTTCCAGGATCCTCAGCACATCAAGGTCATTGGAATACACCCTCAAGTGTGTCAGCGAAGAGGCCGCCAGCGCGCCCGCCAGCGCATGCATGGTCGTTCCGGTGTCGATCAGGATCGTGTCGTTCTCGCTGATCAGCGTCACGGCTTTCGCCGCGATGCGCTCCTTCTCCGCTTTATTCTTCCTCTCCAGAATCAAGGGCTCCCGCTCCATGTTCCCGCTGAGCATAGCGCCGCCGTGGGTCCTCGAGATCACCCCCGTCTTCTCCAGCGCGGTCAGGTCCAGTCGGATCGTCGTCCCGCTCACCTGAAACTGCTCAGCCAACTGATTGACGCTGATGCTGCCCTGTTCCCTCAGAATTCTCAATATTTCATTTCTGCGCTGCAACGTGTACAGTCTGTTGTCTTCCATTCTATCACCGCCTGATTTCATCTGTACTGATATAAGGCTCGCAGCGCGAGCCGCTGCGGCACCTGCAGAGGCGGAACTTCCCACCCGAGTTTAAAACAGTATAGTTTATTTTTCGTAAGTTTTCAACGGCAAATGAAAGCCAAAACATTGACTTGCGAAACTATACAAAATATAATGAACGCAAATAAAACTATACAACGCCAAATAGCAAAACAAAATAAAAGGAAAAGAATGAGGTTCTAAACATGAATATCAGTGTAAAAGAAGTAGCCGCAATGGTCGATCACACAAATCTGAAGGCCTACGCGACCAGATATGATTTCCGGAAACTCTGCGATGAAGCGATCGTTTACGGCTTCAAGTCCGTCGCGATCAACACCTACCCCGTGAAGATGTGCAGGGAGATGCTCGAAGGCACCGAGGTGCTCACAGGCGCGGCTGTCGGCTTCCCCCTCGGCCAGATGACCATCGAGGCCAAAGTCGCTGAGGCAGAGGACGCCGTCAGGAACGGCTGCCAGGAATTCGACTATGTCTGCAACGTCGGCAAAGTCAAGGAACACGACTACGACTACATCGAGCGCGAAATGACGGCGCTCACCTCCGTGGCCAGAAGGGCCGCGATCTGCTGCAAGGTCATCTTCGAGACCTGCTATCTCACCGAAGAAGAGATCATCGAAGTCGCCAAAATAGCGAGCCGCGTCAAACCTGACTTCGTCAAGACCAGCACCGGCTTTGGAACTGCTGGCGCAACTCCCGAGCATGTCGCCCTGATGAAGAAATATGCAGGCGAAGACGTGCAGGTCAAGGCAGCCGGCGGCATCCGCAGCTGGGAAGCCGCAAAAGCCATGATCGAGGCGGGCGCCACCAGACTTGGCACCTCCAGCGGCATCAAGATCATCGAGGAAATGAAAGCGGCCGGCCTCAAGTGAGCCGCCCCATTAAAAACAGTTGAGACCGTCGGCTGCAAGCAGCCCGCCCCGCCAAAAAGTAGTGGCCGCCGGCAGCAAGCAGCCGCCCCGCCAAAACAAGAAAGAGAGCCCAATTTATGAAAAAGAAACTGAAAATATGCCTCATCGGCTGCGGCCGCGCCGGCATGATCCACGCGAGAAACTATGCAGGTAACGTCCGCGGCGCAGAGCTCATCGCCTTCTGCGACCCGGTGGCAGAGTGCCTGGAAGCCGCAACGAGCGAAATTGAAGTCCCCTACGTCTACAAAAACTATACAGAAGCCCTGAAGAACCCCGAGATCGACGCAGTGATCGTCGTAACGCCCACCCGCTTCCACCACGACGTCGTGATCGCCGCCGCGAAGGCCGGCAAACACGTCTTCTGCGAGAAGCCCATGGCGCTCGATGAAAAAGAATGTGACGAGATGATCGAGGCCTGCAGAGAAGCCGGTGTAAAGCTCCAGCTCGGCTTTATGAGAAGATTCGACAAGAGTTTCAGAAGAACTAAAGAACTGATCGACTCAGGCGCGATCGGCGATGTCGCCATGATCAAATCCAACACCTACGGCCCCAGCGAGCCCAGAGAATGGATGTACGATGTTCGCAAGAGCTACGGGCCTGTTGGTGAAGTGAACAGTCATGATTTTGACACGGTGCGATGGTACGCGGGGAGCGAGGTCAAGCTCATCCATGCCATCGGCCACAACTTCAGGAGCCCCGAGAAGGCCGAGGAATATCCGGAGTATTACGACACCTGCTCCGTCCTTCTGCAGTTCGAGAACGGTGTTATCGCGACCATCACCGGCGCGCAGTACGTCAGGTACGGCTACGATTCCAGGGCCGAAGTCCTCGGCACCAAAGGCATCGTCAAAGTCGGCTCCCAGGAGACCAACTCTGTGGAGCTCGTCACAGCTGACCAGACGATCCAAAGGGATTCCATGGACTCCTGGCGGACACTTTTCAGGGATGCCTACCTGGCGGAGGCACAGGCTTTTGTCAACTGCGTCCTGAACGATACGGAGCCCGAAGTCACCGGCTATGACGGAAAAATGGCGCTCATCCTCGTTAACGAGGGGCTGCGCTCTATTTTGGAAAAGAGGCCGATCGAGATCACAAGATAAGGAGGAAAGTTCCATGAAAGCAATACAGCTTCTCGGGCAAAAAAGTCTCCGCATGGCGGAAGTCCCCATTCCCGAGATAAACGAAAACGAGGCGCTCCTCAAGGTGCGCGCGGCGTCGATCTGCGGAACCGATGTCCGCATGTACCTCAACGGCTATAAGGGCGTCACAGAGAAGACTCCTCTCGTGCTCTGCCACGAGTTCTCCGGCGACATCGTCAAGACCGGGGCGAACGTCACTTCTCTCAAACCGGGCATGAAAGTCTCTGTCGCTCCCAATATGGGCTGCGGCACCTGCGACATGTGCGTCAGCGGCAACACACACCTGTGCCGGCACATCAGCTCATTCGGCGTGACTATGGACGGCGGGCTTCAGGAATACGTGAAGATTCCCGCAGAAGCGATCCGGCAGGGAAACGTCATCCTGCTCGATGAAAAGATCAGCTATCAGGAGGCCGCACTGGTCGAGCCCCTCAGCTGCGTCTACAACGGCCAGAAACTCCTCGGCGCGCCTGTCGGGGCCGATACTCTGATCATCGGAATGGGCCCCATCGGCATCATGCACATCATGGTCGCCAGACTCTTCGGCGCAGGCCGTATTCTGGTTACGGACCTCAACATGGACCGCCTCCACAAGGCCAAAGAATTGTTCCCGGACGTGATTGCCATAGAAGGCGACGTTATGGAAGGCCTTCACAAAAACGGCCTCGAAGGCGTCGATGTCTGCATCATCGCAGCTCCCTCTGCCATCGCCCAGGCTCAGTCCCTCGCATATATGAATATGAACGGGAAGCTGCTATTTTTTGGCGGACTCCCGCAGGGAAAGGAAAACGTTCCCATCAACACCAACCTGATCCACTACAGACAGCTCACCATTCAGGGCTGCACCAAGCAGAACCTGGCCGAGTACAGGCTCTGCGCAAAGCTCGTCAACGAGGGGCGCATCCCGCTCGGGCTGATCATGTCCGACGCGTACAGCGCGGACGAGTTCCAGACGGCTTTCGACAACGCGGCGGCCGCTAAAGGCCTCAAGCATGTGATCGAATTCTGACATGCGCCGCCGGCAGGCGCGGCGGCTTTCGTTCTGACGAAACCCGCTGCCGCTGCAACCAGCCAATTTAAGTCATGATCGGAGGTGACTATGGAGAAAATCTACCTTATGGCTGTAGATCTCGGCACAACCTTTATCAAAGCAGCCGTCTATGACACAGAAGGCACGCAGATCTCGTCGGCGCGCGCCGCTGTCATAAGCGACAGCTCCCGTCCGGGCGTCTTCCTGCAGAGCGGAACTGAGATTTATCGCAGCGTTCTCGCAGCCATGAAGAGCGCTTCGCAGACGGCAGGTTCTGACATCAGTGCCCGGATCGGCGCGATCGGCTTCACAGGCCAGATGGCCGGTTTCATGGGCGTCGACCGGGATTGGAACGACATCACATCCTGGTCCTGCTCCCTGGACACCCGCTACGTCCCCTACGCCAACGAGCAGATGCGGACCCTGAAACAGCAGTTTCTGGACATCTGCGGCACTAATGCTCCCCTGATGTCCGCCAAGTGCAAATGGTTTGTCAGCGACTTCCCCGAAGAGGCTTCCAAAGTCGCCAAATACATGCTCATCAGCAGCTACGTGATCGGCTGCCTCGGCAAAGTCGACATTGAAAAAGCTTTCCTCGGCAGCTCCTACCTCACCTGGACGGGCCTTGCCGACATCCGCAGCAGAACCTGGTCCTCAGAGCTATGCGAGGCCTCCGGCGTCAGCCGCGACGTCCTCCCCGAGATCGTCGATTACCACGCGGTCTCCGGCTATCTCGGCGATGAAGCGGCCTCAGAGCTCGGACTCCCTTCAGGCATCCCTCTCGTCGCAGGCGCAGGCGACAAGATCGCCGGCTGCATCGGCGCAGGGATCCTCTCGCTCGGCGACACGATCTTCGAGGCCTCTTCCTACGGCGCGGTCAGCGTCCTCGCGGAGGGCTACGCCCCCAACCCGCAGCGCTACGACTACGACGCGATCCCCGCTGCCGAGTCCGGCCGGTACTACCTGCACAAATACCTGCCCGGCTCCGGAATCACCCTGCAGTGGTTCCTGGATACTTTCGGCGCTCCTGATGTCAAAACAGCGACCGCCGCCCAGGAATCAAACGCTAGCCAGGCGTCGAACTCCGGCCAGGCGTCGAACTCCGGCCAAGCCGTTTTGAACGCCGCCCAGGCCCTCGACGCCTTCCGCGCCATGGAAGACGCCATCAGCAGAATCCCCTGCGGAAGTGAAGGCCTCATGGCAGTCGGCCTCCTTGGCGGCAGCGCAATGCCCTTCGACGGCGAGATCCGCGGCACATGGGTCGGCCACACCTGGAGCCACACAAAGGCCCACTTCTACCGTGCACTCCTCGAGAGTTTCGCATACGAGCTCAGGGGTACCATGGACAGCATCGCCCACATGTATCCCGAGTGGAACCGCTTCGGAGATGTCAAGATCATCGGAGGCGGCGCCTCTTCCGACACATGGCGGCAGATCCTGGCTGACGTGACCGGCTGCGCTTTTTTGAACTACAGCGGGTATGACGCGGCTCTGTGGGGAACCGCGGTACTGGCAGGAAAGGGAATCGGACTGTTCGACGACCTGAAGAGCGCGTCCGGAGCAGCCCGGCTGAAGGGCGTCTCCGCTCCGATCCGCGAAGATCAGATAGTATATGAAAAGTACATGGCAATTTACGAGCAGCTTACCGCGCATATGCACCCCATATGCGAGAAACTTCTTGCCATCGAGAAATAAGGAGGCAGACAAATGAGCGATATTAAAGCAAAAGTTGTACCGATCCGTTTTAAAGAGATCAACGCCCGCGAACTTGGAGAATACAAACAGCAGCTGGAGATCCTGAATGCGATCTACGGCGATGTCGCGGAATTTATGGACACTGTTGTCGCCGGCGATCCCATTCCGGAGTGCGACGCTATCGTTTTCCCTCAGCTGATCGGCGCCGCTTACCACTATAAAGATGTTCTGCGGCAGTACGACAAGCCCATGATCGTGATCACATCCCAGTTCGGCACTGTTGACATGTGGGACTGGGAACTGATCGCCTATATGCGAAGTGCCGGTTTCAATGTTTTCTCCCCCTACAACATCGAACTGGGCAAAGTCATTTTCCGCGCGATCGCGGCCAAAGAGCACATGAAAGGCGCTAAATTCCTCATGTTCCAGGACGATCCCGGCGAGGGAATGCAGGCCTACATCTTCAAGCGCTTCTACTGGTGGGAGAAAGAATGCAGCGAACAGATCGAGAAATTCTTCGGCGCCAAACTGATCTACAAGAGCTGGAAAGCAGTAAATCAGCGCGCCGCTGAGATCGACGCCCAGAAGGCTCTTGACGAATTTGCTTCCTGGGACATCCCCTGCGAAGGCATCACAGAGGAGAATAAGCTCAATGTAGCCCGCCTCTATCTCGCCATCTGCGAAGTTATCGACGAGCTAGGCGGCGTAGACGGCATCGGCGCGAACTGCCTCAACGAGTCCATGTACTCCAACACGACGCCCTGCCTGATCTGGAACATGCTGTTCGAGAAGTACGGCATTATCTGGTGCTGCGAGGGCGACACCCTCACACTCATCAGCACCTATGTGCTCTACCAGTCCCTGCGCCAGCCGATCATGATGACCAACATCTATCCCTTCCTGGTCGGCAAAGCAGCGATCCACCACGAAAAGATCGACGACTTCCCGCCCGTTCCCGATCCGGAGAACTACGCGCTGGGCGTCCACTGCGGCTACGCCGGCTTCGCGCCGAGGAGCTTTTGCTCCAAGTGGAAAATGGTCCCCAAGGTCCTCGCCATCGTCGACGAGAAGGCCTACATGATCGACTGCGAGCTCCCGACCGGCGACATGGTCCTCGCCAAGATCAATCCATCTTTTGACAGGATCACCGTCATTCCCGGCCAGCTCGAGAAATACGTCCAGTTCCCCGGAACCGACGCGCGCAACGCATCCCTCCTCCACTACAGCAAGGGCGAAAAAGTCATGGAAGAGCTTCCCAGCCACCACCAGATGATCATCACCGGCCGCCAGCAGGCCGCCATCACCCAGATCGCCCGCGTATTCGGCTGGGCGTGCAAGGTAATCTCCTGAAGCAACCCGACCACTGGGGTAGTTCGTTCAATAAAGGCGCTCCTTTCGGGGCGCCTTATTTCATTTGATTCCTTACACTAAACGGAATATACTCGTTGTCATGGGAACGGTTCTCCTGACACCTTTTCCAAAAGTTGTCAGAAGAACCAATTCCATGACATTCACAAAAGGAGGAACTTCTCTATGAGCAAAATCAGTAACCTGATAGGCAAATACATGGCATGGATCGTCCTGGTCATAGCCGCCCTCGCACTCTTCCTGCCGGGAACCTGCCTCTGGATACAGACCAAGTGGATCAACTATCTTCTGATAATCGTCATGTTCGGCATGGGCCTGACAATGAAACTGTCTGATTTCACCGTGGTCTTCAAACAGCCCCGCGATGTGATCACCGGCTGCGTGGCGCAGTTTGTGATCATGCCTCTTCTCGCTTTCGGCCTCGGCAAAATCTTCGGCCTGAGCGACGAGCTCCTCGTCGGCGTAGTCCTGGTCGGCACCTGCCCCGGCGGCACGTCCAGCAACGTCATCACATATTTGTCCGGCGGAGACACGGCCCTGTCCGTGGGCATGACCAGCATCAACACCCTGCTGGCCCCCTTCCTGACGCCCGCGCTCACCTACCTCTACCTGCGCACCACCGTCAGCGTAGACATGAAGTCGATGTTCCTGTCCATCATCCAGGTCGTCCTGATCCCCATCGGTCTCGGCCTCCTGATCAACAAGTTCTTCGACAAATACACCCAGAAGATTACAGACCTCCTGCCCACTGTCTCAGTGACCGCCATCTGCCTCATCGTTGCGGCAGTCGTCTCCCACAACAGTGCCAAAATATTGTCCACCGGCCTCATCATCTTCGCCGTCGTG
>ODAJ012189293.1_pt1 | contig 10234 bp, 9 predicted proteins | sample 1539241 | NCBI WGS metagenome assembly ODAJ01 (sample SAMN02144231, study PRJEB22623) | gut metagenome | biome: sheep rumen | host: Ovis aries | place: New Zealand
CCGTCGATCTTGTTGCCCTTGGAGGAGTCCAGGGCGCTGATGCGCCAGGTGATCTGGAAGCCCGGGTTGATGAGCTTGATCTTGTCCTCGGAGCGCTTCAGGACGGGCTGGTCGCCGATCTGCACGAGCTTGTACACGTTGCCGAAGCAGGGGGCGGCCTTGGAGGTGGCGATGGCGTCGCCCACGCCGTAGCTGTCGATGCAGGCGCCCTGACGTTCCAGGTCCGTGATCAGGTATTCGTCCAGGCTGTTGGTCGCGAAGATCTTGCACTTGCGGAGGCCGTGTTCGTCCAGGATGTGGCGGACTTCCTGCGAGAGGTACGCCAGGTCGCCGCTGTCCAGCCGGATGCCATATCCACCGGGATAGCTGTCGTCGATGCCGTTCTCGCGGAAGGCGCGGATGGCGTTCTTGACGCCGCACTTGAGGGTGTCGTACGTGTCGATCAGGAGGATGATGTTCTCGCCCCGGTGCGTGCGGATGTAATCGCAGAAGGCCTGGTGCTCGCCCTCGACGGTGCTGCCGTAGGCGGTCACGAAGCTGTGCGCCATCGTGCCGGAGGAGGGGACGCCGTTCATCGCGCCGGTGAGGATGTTGGAGGAGGAGGCGCAGCCGGCGATCTGCGCGGCCTTGCCGCCGTACACGGCGGCCCAGGGGCCGTGCGCCCGCCGGGAACCGAACTCCGAAACGGGCTTGTCCGTGGCGCGGCACACGCGGGAGGCCTTGGTCGCGACGGCCATCTGGTGGTTCAGGATGCAAAGCATCGGGGTCTCCAGGACCTGCGCCTCGATCATGGGCGCGACGACGGTGACGATGGGCTGCGTCGGGAAGGCGATCTCACCTTCGCGCATGCAGTACACCGCGCCGGTGAACTTCATGGTGCTCAGATACTTGCGGAACTCCTTGTAGTCATCCCCGGGGAGGAACTTCTCATAGAATTCCTCCGGCTCGGTACCCAGTTTCTGGATCATCTGGATGATCTCCTCGGTGCCGCTCACCACGGCCCAGTTGTTGTTCTCCGGGGCCTTCCGGTAAAACAGGTTGAAGGTGGCGATTTCCTTGTCCTTTCCGCATTCCAGGTACGACTTTCCCATCGTGTACTGGTACTTGTCGGAGCAATAGGCAGTGTTCAGTTTGTCCATGGTGTTTGTGTTTGTAGATACCACCGGCCGGCGGCATCTACAAAGATAAGAAAAATACCGATAGGGTGTTACCGGAAGAGGATCACTTTCACGTACTCGTTCGTCAGGCCGCCGGAGCCCTTCTGGGAGTCGGCGATGAGGACGAGCGTGCGCCGGCCGTCCGGAAGGACGGGGCCGAGGCACATGCCTTCGAAGTTGGCGAGGTTCAAGGCGCTGGTGGTGAAGGAGCACAGGAGAGACTTGCGGAGGAGGCCGGCGGTGTCATGGACCGGATCCACGACATAGATGTGCGTGTCCGTAAAGGCTCCTTGAAACTTCTCCCAGAGGCTTCCTTGAGGTACATAGACTTCCCGCTCCATCACGAGTAAGCGGCCGTCGTCCAGGGCGGTAAGGGCCGGGACGCCAAAGACGTAGGCGACGGTGTTCCTGCCGGTTCGCGCCGGCTCTCCCATCTGGTAGAAATAGCGTCTGGAGGGCTTCCCTTCGCGGTCGAAGCTCTGCAGGCGGAGGATCCGGGGGAGGAAGGTGTCGGCCTTCAGCGGCGCTTCCGTCGTGGTCCAGAACAGGCCGGTGTTCTCGTTGTAGGTGAGGGCTTCGAAACCCTGGTTATCCACGATTCCCTTCAGGTCTTTCGGCACCTGCAGGCTGGTTCCGGCGTCATTCCCGTTGAGGTCGTAGCCGCGGAGTTCCTGGTCCTTCTCGGAAGATACGTACAGCCGGTTTTCGGAGGGGACGAAGGCGATGCCCTCGGTGTCCCGGGCCTTGCCGCCGGCCGCCGCCGTTCCGGGGGCGACCTGCCTCAGGACCGTGCCGACATTGCCGTCCGCGTCGATGGGAATCGCGAACCGCAGGATGCCGCCCCCCTTCAGGTTGTCGTCCACGACCGCATACTGGTTCCCGCCCAGCCAGGTGATGCCTGAGTACTCGCCGGGGTCGATGTCCAGGAGCGTCGCGGGTCGGGGCGTGGCCCTCAAGCCCAGGTCCGGCGCTTCCGGCGGGAGGAGGGTGGCGTCCCACCGGTATGCGATGCCGGGCTGCATGTCCTTGCCGGGGAGGCGGGCGGACCAGAGGCGGCCGTCCGGCGACTCGGCGACGGCGGCTACCGCCGCGAGGACGCCCGGCTCCTTCGCCATCCACAGGACCAGCGGTCCCGGTTCCGTTACCGGGAGGGTCCGGACTTCGCCTACGACGGGGACCAGCAGGATCCGGTCAACGCCAGACGGCAGACCGTCCAGCTGCATCCGGACAAAGGTGCCGGCATGCCGGACAGTGAAGAGCGAGTCGCCCTTCTCCGTGACCGTGGTGTCCGTCACGAAGCGGTCCTGCGCGAACAGGCTGTCGGCCACCGCATCGCCCTCCACGGGTGTCCCGTCCTCGAACCGGACGGGCTCGTGGACGACCGTTCCCTTCGGCTGCGCGCTGCAGCTGAAGGCCGTGAAACTTGCGAGGAGGAGACTGAGCAGGGTCCTTTTCATCGTACCGTCATTTGCTTGCAAAGATAAGAATAATTACTTTTGCATTATGTCACTGGAATCCTTGTTTGAACAGTATACCGGGTCGGCGCCCGTGGCCAGCGTGGCGCTCACCGGGTCGGCCTCGCACCGGCGGTACTACCGCCTGACGGGGGCCGACGGACGGACGCTCATCGGCGTGGAAGGCACCGACGCCGACGAGAACCGCGCCTTCCTCACCATCGACCGTCACTTCGCCGCCCAGGGCATCCATGTGCCGAAGGTGGTCGCTGTCGATGGCCTCTGCTACCTGCAGGAGGATTTGGGCACGACCGTCCTGTACGACGCGCTCGCCGCCGGCCGCGCCTCGGGGAACTACGGGCCGGATGAGGTCGCGCTGCTGCGCAAGACTCTCGCCGCCCTCCCGAAGATCCAGGTCGAAGGCGCCCGCGGGCTGGATTTCTCGGTGTGCTATCCGCAGCCGTCCTTCGATGCCCGGATGGTGGACTTCGACCTGAACTATTTCAAGTACGACTTCTTGAAACTCGTCGGCGTGGAGTTCAACGAGGTTCTCCTTCAGGACGACTTCGACCGCCTGAAGGCGGACCTCCTGGCCGAACCTTCCGACACCTTCCTGTATCGGGATTTCAACGCCCGGAATGTGATGCTCGTGGACGGAGAACCCTATTTCATCGACTTCCAGGGCGGCCGCCGCGGCCCGGTCTATTACGACGTGGCCTCCTTCCTCTGGCAGGCCCGCGCCAAATACCCGGAAACCCTGCGCGAAGAGCTGCTGCAGGTCTATCTGGACGCGCTCCGCGCCTATGGGCCCGTGGACGAAACCCACTTCCGGCAGCGCCTCCGCCTCTTCATCCTCTTCCGGATGCTCCAGGTCTTGGGCTGCTACGGCTACCGCGGCCTCTGGGAAGGCAACAAAGCCTTCTCCTCCAGCATCCCCCCGGCCCTGTCGATCGTCCAGTCCCTCCTGCCGTTCAACGACTATCCCTACCTTTCCGAAGTCCTCGCCAAGCTTTGCGGGGGCGACCCGGAGCAATCTCCGATTGCGGAGGGTTCGGGAAATAACACTCCCTCCGGAGAAAGGTCGCCCCTGACCGTGACGGTGTACAGTTTTTCCTTCAAGAAGGGCATCCCCGAGGATACGTCCGGGAATGGGGGAGGGTATGTGTTCGATTGCCGGAGCGTTCACAATCCGGGGAAGTATGAGCGGTTCAAGCAGTTGACCGGCCTGGATGAACCTGTCATTCAGTTCCTGGAGGAGGACGGCGAGATCCTCCGCTTCCTGGACCACGTCTATGCCCTGGTCGATGCGCACGTGGAGCGTTTCCTCGAGCGCGGTTTCACGCACCTGCAGGTCAGCTTCGGCTGCACCGGCGGCCAGCACCGTTCCGCCTACAGCGCCCAGCATCTCGCCGAGCACCTGGTCACGAAATACCCCGTCCGCGTGCACCTGATCCACCGCGAGCGAGGAATCGACACTTGGTTACCATTCCACTCAAGTTGTTGTGACTGAGATGAAAGCGATGATCTTTGCCGCGGGACTGGGGACCCGCCTGAAACCCATTACGGACACGATGCCGAAGGCCCTCGTGCCCGTGTGCGGGCAGCCGTTGCTGTACCATGTAATCACCAAGCTCGTCGCGGCGGGGTATGACGACCTCGTGGTGAATGTCCATCACTTCCCGGACCAGATCATCCATTACCTCCACTCCCACGACTTCGGAGCTCGCATCGCCGTTTCTGACGAGCGCGACTTCCTGCGGGAGACGGGCGGGGGGATTCGCTATGCGGCTCCGCTCCTGGGAAGCGAGCCCTTCCTCGTCCATAACGTGGACATTGTCAGCAACTTGGACCTCCAATGGCTGCGGGAGCAGCACCGGGAAGGGGCGCTGGCGACACTGGTGGTGAGCGAGCGGAAGACGCAGCGGTATTTTCTGTTTGATGAGGACCACCGGCTGAAAGGATGGACCAACATGGCGACGGGGGAGGTCCGCAGCCCGTTCCCGGACATCGACCCGGACCGGTGCCGCAAGCTCGCCTTCGCCGGCATCCACCTGATGTCGCCGGCTATCTTCGCCGCCTTCGACAAGTACGGTTTCGGCGACCGCTTCTCCATCGTGGACTTCTACCTCAAGGCTTGCGCCGACTATCCCATCTATGCCGCCGTCCCGCCGGATTTCCAGCTGGTCGATGTAGGCAAGTTCGATGCGCTTCCCGAAGCGGAAGCCACCTGTCGCCGTTTACTGCCGTAGAATGTAAAGAATTGATTGATTGCTCATTGAAAAAAGTGTTCTGGGTTTCTTTCCCCAAAACACTTTTCGTAAATCAATGGTAAACAGGCGTTTCCATTCAACGCCTGGTCCAGGCTACTCGGCAGGTACGGCAGGATCTTCGTCCGCGGGCTGTTCCTCGGAGGCGGGAGCCTCATCTGTAGGCTGGGGCGCGTCAGCGACCGCCTCGGTGGCGACCGTCTCGTCGGCGGGCGGGATGCGGTCGATGTTGCCCCAGGGGTTCTCGACCCGGATGCGGGAGAAGGCCCATAGGCAGGCGGCGAGGATGATGCAGCTCAGGGCGAAGACCAAGTAGTAGGTGCTCTTGTCCATCATGTCGATCATATACTCATAGTCCTTCAGGCTCTCGATATTGGAGAGGATGACGGAGGTGCCGTTGTTCACGAAGTGGATGATCATCGTGAGGATCAGGGAGCCGGTCTTGTAGTAGACGTAGCCCATCACCAGGCCGATCAAGAAGGCGTTCAGGGCCTGCCAGGGGTTTGCGTGGATAACGGCGAAGAACAGGGCCGACACGACGATGGCCCAGCCGGGCTTCATCTTCGTGAGCAGACCGCGGAGCACCATACCCCGGCACAGCCATTCCTCGAAAATCGGGGCGAAGATGGCCACCGTCAGGAAGGAGGACCAGAGCGGACCACCAGTCATCTGCTTCATCAACTCCTCGAACAGTTCGTAGAATTGGGCCAGGACGGAGGACTTGTTCGTGAGCTGCATGTTCCAGTAGTTGGGCAGGTCGAACGCGAACATGCAGGCGAAAGTCATTACGACGGTGATGAGGATCAGGAGGCCCAGGCCGTAGGGGCTGAAGTGCTTGTTATCCAGCACATAGCCCGGGTCGAACACCATGTTCTTGCGGCTTTGGTTCGCCGCATAGACCATCGCGGGAAGGAACTGGAGCGGATACAGGACGATCATCCCGTAGTCCAGGATGGCCTGCTGGGACATGAACAGTCCCAGGATGAGTTGGACGATGCCGCCCAGCAGGCCGCCCAGGAGGAACCAGCCGATGAAGCCGAACATCCCCTTGATGCCGGGCACGTACCAGGCGTGGCCCGAATAGAGGTCATAATCCTTGACCTTGCGTGCTGAAATAGCCATATCAATACAGGGGGCTGGGATAGACACCTTCTTCCACGAGGGACGCGAACTTGGCGACGACGCCGGGGCGGTCCTCCTTGAAGGTCACGCCGAACCAGTGGGACGGGGTGGAGAGTACCTCGCAGGTACCTTGGCCGGTCTTGACGATGCAGTCCACGGCAAAGGGGATGTAGTACTCTTTCTTGAGCTCGTTGGCATTGACCTCCAGGAACTGCTCGAAGATGGCCTCGCTCTTGGCGAAGTAATCGGGGGTGAACCCCCACATGTTCATCGAGCACAGCGCCTTGGCGTCCAGGGCGACATGCTCTTCGCCGGTGACCGAGTTGTTGCCATACACCACGCCGTCGGCCTCCAGGCCGATCTGCAGGTGCTCGGCGATGTCGGTGAGGTTGCCGGCCTTGTCATAGGCGCAGATGCCGCGGGAAACAGTGCCGTTCTCGGACAGGGTGTTGTCCAGCTCGAAACCGACAATGCAGTACTGGCCGGTGGTGTCCGCATGGGCGCGGCACCAGTCGCCGAGGATGCGGAAGGATTCCTTGCCGTAGAAGTCGTCTCCGTTGATGACGGCGAACGGCTCGTGGATGACGTCCTTCGCCATCAGGACGGCGTGGGCAGTGCCCCAGGGTTTCACGCGCTCGGGATTCAGCGGGAAGCGGGCGGGAATCTTGTTCAGCTCCTGGGTGACGAAGACGAACTCGAGAGGTTCCCCGTCGACGGTCTTGACCCCGGCGTACTTGGCCTGGACGGCCTTTTCCATATCGGCCTTGAAGGACTCGCGGACGATGTAGACGACCTTGCCGAAGCCGGCTTCCACGGCGTCGTGGATGGAGTAGTCGATGATGGTTTCGCCGTGGGGGCCGAGGCCGTCCATCTGCTTGAGCCCGCCATAGCGGCTGCCCATGCCGGCAGCGAGGACGAGAAGGGTAGGTTTCATAGCTTATACGATTTTTAAATTTGTTTTCGCGATATTCATGCAAATTTACTAATTTCGCGGAAAAGTCGGATACCTGTCCCCGGTTTTATGGCAGACAAGAAACAGAAGGGCAACCTGCTGACGCGCAGCGACCACAACTACTTCCTCCCGTTCGTGATCATCATCACGGCGGTGGCGGCGCTGTGGCTGCTGTTCTTCTCGCACAGCAGCGTCCTGAACTGGGTCCGGGCGAACTGGGAGATCCAGCGCCAGGAGCGTCAGATGGACCAGCTCCGCCGCGACATCGACGCGATGGACGCGGAGATCCGGTCCCTCACGAACAGCCGGGATTCCCTGGAAAAGTTCGCCCGGGAAACCTACCACTTCGCGGCCCCGGGCGACGATGTCTACATCATCGAGTAAATAGCCACCGTGCGGCGCGCTTCGGCGACGTCGTGCACGCGGAGCCAGGTGGCGCCGCGCTGGAGCGCCAGCAGATGCGCGACCTGCGTGGCCGGGAGCGACTCTTCGGGCGTGATGCCGAACCGCTTGTAGATCATGCTTTTACGGGAGACGCCCACCAGGATGGGCCTTTGCAGGACCTGCAGGAGGTCCAGTTCTTCCAGCAAGGTCCAGTTCTGTTCCACCGTCTTGGCGAAGCCGAAGCCCGGGTCCAGGATCCAGTCCGTCACGCCGGCCTTCGCGGCGCGCTTCGCAAATGCCTTGAAATAGCGCAGGACTTCCGCCGTCACCCCGTGCGGATAGTCGGTCATCGACTGCATTGTTTCCGGCGTTCCGCGCAGGTGCATGGCGATGTAGGGGAGGCCGAGCCGGCCCACAAGCGGCAGCATTCCCGCGTCGTAGGCGCCGGCCGATATGTCGTTGACCAAAAACGGACCGATGAGGTCGTACGTCCGTTCCACGACGGATGACCAGTAGGTGTCGATGGAAACGCGCGCGTCCGGAAACTCCCGCCGGAAGGCCTGCAGGGCCGGTTCCAGCCGCCGCCACTCCTCGTCCGCCCCGACGGGCTGCGCCCCGGGCCGGGTGGAACAGGCGCCGACGTCGATCCAGTCGGCCCCTTCCGCAAGCATCGTCCCGACGCGCCGGAGGAAGGCGTCCGGGTCCTGCACCCGGCTCGCCGCATAGTACGAGTCGTCCGTAAGGTTTACGATGCCGAGGAGATTGATTTTCGGTTTCATAACGCAAAAATAGTTATATTTGTGAGATTAAACGAAAAATCATGCTCATCGTGTTGGAGGGCCTGGACGGGGCGGGGAAGTCCACCCAGGTCAAGAAACTGAAGGAATACCTCACCGAGCGCTGCGGGGCGCTGGAGTACATCCACTTCCCGCGGTACGACGCCCCGGTGTACGGCGACCTCATCGGCCGTTTCCTCAAGGGGGAGTTCGGCAGCATCGAGGCCGTCCACCCGCAGCTCGTGGCCCTGCTCTTCGCGGAGGACCGGCACCGGGCGGCGCCGATGATGCGGGAGGCCCTGGAGGCCGGCAAGGTCGTCCTCCTGGACCGCTATGTCTATTCCAACATCGCCTACCAGTGCGCGAAACTTCCCCAGGGAGCCGAACGGACCCGCCTGCGCAACTGGATCTTCGACACGGAGTATGGCGATTTCGACCTGCCGGAACCGGACCTGAACCTTTTCCTGGACGTTCCCATCGGCTTTGTGGAAAAGAGCCTGGCGGCGCACCGCGAAGGCGATGACCGCTCCTACCTGCACGGCAGCCAGGACATCCACGAGGCGGACATCCGCTTCCAGGTGGCGGTCCGGGACATGTACCGCGCCGAGGCCGCCCGCGATGCGCATTTCCTGCGCATCGACTGCGGCGACGCCGAAGGCCGGATGCTCCCCCCGGACGACATTTTCGCCAAAGTCCGCGCGGCCGTCGACCCTTATCTCGTATGAAAAAGGCACATCATAGAATCCGGCGTTTCTGCGCCATCCTGATCGGCCTGGTGTTCCTCGCTTCGGGCCTGCTGAAACTGCTGGACCCGGTGGGTACCGGCCTCATCGTCAGCGAATACTTCAAGTTTTTCCACCTGGGATTCCTGCAAGGGACCGCAAAGGCCCTGGGCATGGCCCTTTCCCTCGTGGAGGCCGCCACGGGCGCGGCGTTGATCAGCGGCGTCTTCCGCAAGACGACGGCGGTCATCACCTCCCTCCTGGTGGTCTTCTTCACCATCATCACCCTGATCCTCTGGATCGCGAAGCCGGAGATGGACTGCGGCTGCTTCGGCGAGGCCATCCACCTCTCCCATGGGCAGACGCTCCTGAAGAACCTCGTCCTGCTGGCCCTGGCCGCCATCGCCTTCCTCCCGTTCCAGAACTTCGGCGTGCCCCGGAAGGGGAAGTACGTGGCCTTCTTCCTGGCCGTTCCTTCGCTCGTCTTCGCGCTCTGCCACAACGCCAGGCACTTGCCGATGATCGACTTCACGGAGTTCGCCCCCGGCACGGAGCTCTTCGCCTCCCTGGACAACGACTACCAGGAGATGGACGGCAAGGTCCCGACCTTCATCTACGAGCGGAACGGGCAGCGCGGGTCCTTCACCCTGGATGCCCTGCCGGATTCCACCTGGACCTTCGTCGGCGTGGACACCCTCAGCCGCAGCGGGATGTACAAGAACGCCTCCAAGCCGGTCCTTTCCTTCCGCGACGCGGACGGCGAGTACCAGGATGAACTGGCCGTTCTCGGGAAAGTGATGGTTTTCTCCGTGTATGACCCGGAGGATGCCGATTGGGACCGTATCCGCACGCAGGCCGCCGAGGCGCGCGTCTGCGGCGCCACGCCCCTCATTCTCGCCGTTTCCGGCGAGTATACGCCGGAGGATGTGTATCTGGCTGACTATAAACCCCTCATCACGCTGAACCGCGCCAACGGAGGCGCGACCTACTTCAACGACGGGGAACTGATCTCGAAATGGAGCCCCCGCGACGTTCCCGAAGCGGAGGAACTCAAGAACCTGCTCGACCGCGAGCCCGTGGGCCTCTCCACCGATTTCATCACCGGACGCCGCATCCGGGCGCAGGGTTTCACGCTCTACCTGCTGGCCCTGCTTCTCCTTCTATAATACAAAGAAACGCCCGCTTTCGAGCGGGCGTTTTCGTCCAAAGGCGGGTCCTGTTTACAGGCTCCGCTTGATTTCCACGACCGTGAAGGCCTCGATGATATCCCCGATGTGGATGTCGTTGAAGCGCTCCAGGCTGCAACCGCACTCGAAGCCGGTGGCGACTTCCTTGGCGTCGTCCTTGCCGCGCTGGAGCGAGGCGAGGGCGCCGGTGTACACCACGATGCCGTCGCGGAT
>ODAJ012053914.1_pt1 | contig 10233 bp, 13 predicted proteins | sample 1539241 | NCBI WGS metagenome assembly ODAJ01 (sample SAMN02144231, study PRJEB22623) | gut metagenome | biome: sheep rumen | host: Ovis aries | place: New Zealand
GCCCCCGCCGCACTGAAACACGGATGTTTCATGCGGCGTCACCAACTCCGCTTGTCGTCTACGATACTCGTAGTGTAGACTAACGCCCCTGCGAGGTGCCTTTTCTTTCCGCTTCCATTTCTTTGGGCATGCAAAGAAAGGGAAGGTCATAAAACTCAAAGAGAGTAAGGACAAAAAATTTTAGGAGAATAAATCATGAGCAACTACACGCGCCCCGATTGGGACGAATACTTTTTAAACATAGCCCGCGAAGTCGGCAGGCGGGCAACTTGTCTGCGTCGACGCTACGGAGCAATCATCGTCAAGGATAAAATCATCATCAGCACAGGCTATAACGGCTCCCCACGCGGTGAAATAAATTGCATTGACAGCGGCATTTGTGAACGCGAACGACTTCACGTGCCCAAGGGCGAACGCTACGAACTTTGCGTAGCAGTGCACGCCGAACAGAACGCAATCATCAACGCCGACCCAAATAAGCTTGAAGGTGCTACAATTTACATTGCGGGCGTAAACTGCGCGGACAACTCCAACGCTTCGGGCGAACCGTGCAAGTTGTGCCGCCGTATGATTATCAACGCACGCATTGCCAAAGTCGTTTACCTTGACCGCGACGGAAAAATTATCGTCAAAGCTCCAAGCGATATTAACAACTGACGGCAGGAAATTTTTCGCGTTGACAGAATAAAATTCCCGCAAGGAGGTGGGCAGAATGCTTTACGCAATGATTGATGTCGGCTCGAATACGATTCGCATGGCTGTTTATGACATTGACGGCGACCGAGTCGAAATGCTCATGAAGAGGAAACACGCCGTCGGGCTTGCGTCCTATGTGCGCGATGGCATTATGCAACGAGCAGGCATTGATAAGGTTGTTGAAATTATCGGCGAGTATCGTCGCTTCTTGGACGACTTCGGGATAACGCAAGTGACTGCCTTCACGACTGCCGCCCTCCGCAACTCGATAAACGGTTCGCAAGCCGTCGATGAAATTTCCTTGCGCACGGGAATAAATATTCTGCTGATGAGCGGCGACGACGAGGCAACTTACGACTTCATCGGCGCGACGCATGACCTTACCGACGAAAAAGGCTTGCTCATTGACATTGGCGGCGGCTCAACGGAAATTGTTTACTTCCGCGACCGTGAGATTCAAGTCAAGGCGAGCTTGCCAATCGGTTCGCTTAGTTTCCACACGAGATACACGGGCACACACATTTTGCCGAGCGCGGTTGAGATAGCGGAAATGTACGCCGAGGCAGAGGCGACCGTCAGCGCGGTGCAAGAGTTCCAAGCCGTAAGCCACGCGCAGATTTGCGGCATAGGCGGCACGTTTAAAGGGGCAATGGCTCTTTATAATGCAATGTACGGAATGACGCGGCAGAATATGCGTATGGAGGTGCGAAGGATTCAAGACATACTCCACCGCTTCCGCCGCGACCACGAATTGATTATCCCCGATAAAGTTCTACTCATGAAGACCGTCCCCGAACGTATGCATACTTTCATGCCGGGCTTGATTATCGCCGACGTGTTGGCTAAACGCTTCGGCAGTCTGCATATAATCTACAGTGATTCGGGCGTTCGCGAAGGTTACATCTACGACAAGATTGTTGATAAAGATTTCTTCTAAGGAGTTGATAGCGTGATTTTGGTTGACGGAAATACTAAAGTTATCGTTCAAGGTATCACGGGCAAGGCGGCAACGTTTCATACGAAACAAATGCTAGCTTACGGCACAAAGATTGTCGGCGGCGTGACACCCGGCAAGGCAGGACAATACGTCGAGGGGCTACCTGTCTTTAACACTGTCGAAGACGCGGTTAAGGCTACGGGTGCTACAGCGTCCGTTATTTACGTTCCAGCTCCGTTCGCGGCTGATTCTATTCTTGAGGCAGTCAATGCGGAACTTGATCTTGTCGTCTGCATTACCGAACACATTCCCGTTTTAGACATGGTCAGAGTTCGCCGCTACATGGAAGGCAAGAAGACTCGCCTTATCGGACCAAACTGCCCCGGCATTATGACGACGGGCGAAGCGAAGCTCGGCATTATCCCCGCCAACGTCCAGAAGAAAGGTCACGTCGGTTTAGTGTCGCGCTCCGGAACTTTGACTTATGAAGCGGCGTTCCAACTCATGAACGCGGGCATAGGCATTACGACTTCAGTCGGCATCGGCGGCGACCCCATCAAGGGTTCGGACTTCATCGACATCTTGCAACTCTTCAAAGACGACGACGAGACTAAAGCCGTTCTTATGATTGGCGAGATAGGCGGCAATGCCGAAGAGGACGCAGCGCGTTGGATTGCCGAGAAGATGCCCGAAAAGCCCGTTGCGGCATTCATTGCAGGTCGTCAAGCTCCCGAAGGTAAACGCATGGGGCACGCAGGTGCGATTATCTCCGGCGGCAAGGGCACAGCGGCTGATAAGATTAAAGCTCTTAACGCAGTCGGGATTGAAGTCGCGGATACCGTCGCGCACATCGGCGATACCGTCGTTGATACTTTGAAACGCGCAGGGCTTTACGAAGTTTGTCACACCTGCTAAACGGTTCTTTGCAATAAAAAACTCCCGTCGAGTTGGCGGGAGAATTTTTTTTGCCTTAGACGTTGAAGCGGAAATAAGTAACGTCGCCATCCTGCATGATATAATCTTTGCCCTCAAGACGGACAAGACCTTTATCGCGGGCGGCATTGACTGAACCAAGTTTAATCAAGTCATTGTAGTTGACAATCTCCGCGCGTATGAAGCCGCGTTCAATGTCGCTGTGAATTTTGCCCGCTGCCTTGACTGCAGGCGTGCCCTTAACAATCGTCCACGCTCTGCACTCATCAGCCCCCGCCGTCAAGAAAGTCATAAGACCTAGCAAGTCGAATGCCGCATGAATCAATCTGTCTAAGCCCGAACTGTCAAGCCCTAAGTCCGTCAAGAATTCCTTAGCCTCGTCGGCGTCGAGTTCAGCAATCTCCTCTTCGACCTTAGCGCAGATGACGACGACTTGAGCCTCCTCCTTAGCGGCAAGCTCACGAACTCTCTTGACGTAATCATTATCAGCGGTCAGCTCGTCTTCCGCGACGTTGGCAATGTAAAGCGTCGGCTTGAGCGTCAAAAGGTTAGCGTCACGAATAATCAAAAGTTCATCGTCGGTCAAGTGGAGACTTCGCGCAGGTTTCGCCGCGTCCAACGAAGTCTTCACGCGTTCCAGGAGTTCATTCTCTGCCTTAGCGTCCTTGCTACCAGCCTTCAACAACTTAGCGACTTTGGCAAGGCGTTTATCGACGACATCAAGGTCAGCAAGGCACAGTTCCGTTTGAATCGTATCAATATCGCGCAACGGGTCAATCGTGTCAGCAACGTGCGTAATGTTTTCGTCCTCGAAGCAGCGCACAACGTGAGCAATGGCATCGACTTGCCTAATGTGTTCAAGGAACTTGTTGCCGAGCCCTTCGCCCTTCGACGCGCCTTTAACAAGTCCGGCAATGTCCACGAAACGAACACTCGCGGGCGTCGTCTTCTTGGAGCTGTAAAGCTTCGTCAAGACCTCAAGACGATTATCGGGCACGGCGACAACTCCGACGTTCGGTTCAATCGTGCAAAAGGGATAATTTGCCGCCTCCGCGCCCGCCTTCGTTATCGCATTAAACAACGTCGACTTGCCCACGTTCGGCAAGCCCACGATACCAACTTCCAAATTGCTCATGAATCTTCCTCCAATTTATTGCATACTCTTAACGGGATTGAACGAGCGACGATGAATCGGGCTTGCTCCGAGACGTTCGATAGCGGCAAGGTGTTCAGCGGTGCCGTAGCCGCGATTATGTTCAAAACCGTAGCCGGGATAAGTCAAAGCCCACTTATCGCAGAGGCGGTCACGTGTCACCTTAGCGATAATCGACGCGGCGGCAATCGACGCGCTTAACGCGTCACCGTGAATGATAGAACGCGTAGCAAGTCCGCCGTCAAAGTCAACGTGCATTGCGTCCGTCAAAACAAAGTCGGGGCGAACGTCCAAGCCTTCGACGGCGCGTTTCATGCCCTGCAACGTCGCTTGATAAATATTTAGCGTGTCAATCTCCTTGACCTCGACGCGAACGACATTCCAACTTATCGCCGCCGCAGTGATTTTATCGTAAAGTTCTTCGCGAACTTTGGCGGAAAGTTTCTTGGAGTCGTCAAGCCGCTCAAGATACAAATCATCGGGCAAGATAACCGCCGCCACAAGGACAGAGCCGACTAAGGAGCCGCGTCCCGCCTCGTCCACACCCGCAATTAATTTAAAGCCTTTGGCGCGTGCGTCGTCCTCGTACTTGTAAAGCTTTTGAACTCGTTCCCTGTCAACGTCAGCAGAAAATTTTTTCATGCCAATCACCTCGACGCCCTATGAATTAAAACGAAGCCCGCGATTAATCCGATGACGTTCGGTATCCACACGGCGTATATCGGCGGGATTGCTCCGCCGCGTGCTATTGCGTTGGCTAGCGTCATGATTGCGTAGTACAGGAAGATTATCAAGACGCTAAGCGCAAAGCCCATTGATGACGGCGTGCGCGTCGGCTGAAGTCCAAGCGGCACACCGATTAACGCAAAGATTAAGCTTGCCATAGGTATCGTAACACGTTGATAAAGTTCCGTCTCCAATTTGTTCGTGTTGGCGTATTGTGACTTCATGATTGCTATTTGCGCTTTGAGTTCGCTCATCGTGAGTTCTTCGGTCTTCTTCTGTTCGCGAACAATTTGGCGCGGGCTTGCTTTGACGGGCAAGATTTGTTGGTCGAACTTCATCGTGTGCGTCCGTTCTTCGTCAGCAAAGTCGTAAATCATTCCGTCATGCATAATCCATTGATCGTTGCGCCACTCGGCGTAAGTTGCGTTCTCCACGTGCGTAACCTTGCCTTCCTCGTTGAACAGTTGCATCGTTACGCCTTCCAAAATTTCATCGCTTGCCTTGTACTCGCGGGCATAAATCAAGCGTTCCATTCTGTCGCCGCTAAGCTCCTTAACGATGATGTGATCTTGCGACTTAAGCTCGGTGTTGCCTTGAATCTCGTAGTAAACGACGTTGTTATAAGCGGTGTTCGCCCACGGCACGACATGTTCATTAAAGAGAATCGCGCAGACAGTAACTATCATGCCCAGAAAGATTGCGGGCGCGGCAATTCGGCTGAAGCTTATACCGCAAGACTTCATAGCGGTAATTTCGCTTGAACTAGACAGCCGCCCGAACGTTAGGAGCGTCGCCAAGAGCATCGACATTGGGAACGTCCACATGATGATATTCGGCAAGCCGTAGATAAAAATTTTCACGACGGAAGAAAAGCTCGCACCGTAGTCGGTGATGTATCGTGCTATTCTAAACAGCGTGCCCGAACCAATAAAAACCGCCGTGAACGCGCAAATCGCAAACAGAAACGCGAACACGACTTCTTGAAAAATATATCTGTCAAGTATCCTAAGGTGCATTCAATGACCTCCGATTAAGCTGTTCCCGATTCATGTGTAAATATCATTACGCTTGTCCACGTTGATGACGAAAATAATAATCTTGTCGTCCTGAATATCGGCAATGATTCGATAATCGCCAACGCGATAACGCCAAAAGCCGCTAAGCTCTCCTTCCAATGGTTTGCCGCGACGACGTGGATTTTCGCAACCTTCGAGGTTTGTTTCAATCCATTGTTTAATTCTGTTGCGAACGGACGCATCAAGCTTACGCATTTTCTTCAAAGCGTGCGGGTCGTAGTCTACTGAAAACTTTTTCATACCGCTTCAAGCTCCCGCCAAAATTGTTCATGTGAAATCGTTACGGGGTTCTTCAAATACTCCGCGTATGTCGCCTCCGCCGCTTGAATGTCTTCGATGTCTTCAAGCTTTTCGAGCACAGCACGTCGAATAAATTCCGATACGCTGATGTCTTTTCTTTCAGTGTAATCTTCGAGTATCTTTAATGCTTCGTCGTTTATGTTCACCGTTATCAATGCCATATTTATCGCTCCTTTACAAGGTGAAGTTTGTACCGAGATAAAATTTCTTAGCTATGTCGCTGTTAGCAATCTCATTGGCGGAGCCTTCCAGCAAAATTTTTCCCTCGTTAAGAATGTAAGCGCGGTCGACGATGTGCAATGTTTCGCGGACGTTGTGGTCGGTGATTAGAATTCCCATGCCGCGTTTCTTAAGATATTTGATAATCTCTTGAATGTCAGCCACCGCCAACGGGTCGACGCCGGCAAAAGGTTCGTCGAGCAAAATAAATTTCGGTTCCAACGCCAGACAACGCGCAATTTCCACGCGCCGCCGTTCGCCGCCTGAAAGCTCCGTGCCCTTACGCTTTTCAACGTGACGTATGCTGAACTCTCTAAGCAACTCGTTAAGCTTCTTTTGCCGTTCCTGCTTGCTAAGGTTCAACGTCTCAAGTATCGCCATGATGTTTTCGCGAACAGTCAGCTTGCGGAAGATTGACGCCTCTTGAGTCAGATAACTTATCCCAAGTTCGGCGCGCTTATACATTGGTAGCTTTGAAATGTCCACGTCGGAGATAAACACAGTGCCCGAATCAGGACGTTCAAGCCCGACCATCATATAAAAGGAAGTCGTCTTGCCCGCGCCGTTTGGTCCAAGTAGCCCGACAATCTCGCCCGTCTCGACCTTGAGCGAAACTTTATTGACGACCGTCCGCCCTTTGAAGGACTTGACTAAGTCTCGCGCCTCAAGATTCATTACTCTTCGCCTCGTCGGGATTAATCGTGACTGTCTCGTTGTTAGTTTTCTTTTCGACCTGCGCGGGCGATTCTTTTTGTTCAGGCTTAGGCTCAAAGGCTTTGCTAAAGTCCTCAGGCATTTGAACTTTGGGTTCAGCCTTCAAGGTTCCGTCGTCAGCAAGATAAACCGTCAAACGATTGCCGCGAATTGTATTGTTGTCTTGAATAGCCCAGGCGTTACCGCTAAGAACGGCTTTACCTTCCTGCTTGCCGTCGTAGTCGACTTTATCGCCGCCCGCCTCCAATTTTCTCTGCGTGCTTACGAGGTGAGCGTTGCCCGTGCCGATGTAGCGTTCGTCATCAATCCAACCTTCCATATTGTCCGCCGTGAAAGTTCCTTCGACTTCGCTCTTAGCAAGTCCGCCATTCGGTATGACAACATGCTTTCTGTCGTCGGGGAAATAGTCAATGTGTTCGCCCGTGAAAGTTCGCGTGTCGCCGTTCGGATACTTTTCGTTAGGCGCAAGGTTCTGCGTGGCAATGACATTGCCATCCGCCATCATGTGACCTTGTCCGTTGCTCATCAAGGCGTTGCAAGTTATGCGCATGTCTTCGCGCACGACGATTACATTGCCGATAAGGTGAGCTTCCTTCGTGTTGACGTTGAAGAGCGCATGAAGTCCCGTAGCCTTTGCGGTGCCGTGCTTGAGCAGAACGTTTCCTTCCGCCGCGACAACGCCCGTGTTCATGTCGTATTCGATAGCGTCGGCGTTGACTTCTGATGGCAAGTCGTCTTTTTTATCCTCCGCCATTGCCACTGAACTTACTAGCATTGCCGCCACGCACGCCGCGCAGATTTTTTTTATCATTAGAAAGCCTCCTCCATGTCTTTAACGCCTTTTAAAACTTTGGCGTGCCCCAAAAATCCGAAATGCTTATAGTCATTATCGGCATAAGCTAAGTCGCCGAAGCCGCGCATATCGTCTTTAGAAATCCTAACGTCGCCCGTCGCGATAACTTTTTTCTCGGCTGTGAACCACTCGACTTTATCGCCTTTGAGTTTTGCGCCGTCGCTATTTTTAATCTTAACATTGCCCGACGCGCTAACTAATTCTTGCTTAGCAAACCATTCAAGCTCGTCGCTTAGGAGTTGTGCTCCCTCGCTGTTCGTGACGTTGACATTGCCCGACGCGCTGGCTAATTCTTGTTCGGCAATCCATTCGAGTTCATCGCTTAGGAGTTGTTCGCCTTTGCTGTTCGTGACGACCACATCGCCTTTAACCAAAATATTTTTCTTGATTTGATCGTAACTGCCTTTAACCGCCGTCAGCTCCCAAATCTTTACGTCTTCGCCGTCATACTGATAAAATTTCCCCTTCACGCCATCAATCTCAACGTTCTGCGTGATAGTGTCGATATGCATCTTGTCGCACGTCAGCTCCCAAAGTAATTTGCCGTCTTGCTCTTCGGTTATGGTGTTGCCTTCGTATTCAATGACGGTCGGCGGCTCAAATTTTTCTATCGGCGGAGGCTCGGTCGGCGTCGTTCGGACTGCCCACACCACTACGCACACAAAAAAAATTATAACCGTTGCTACCAAAATTTTATTCCGTGTGCTCATTGACTTTCCTCCGATGATTTCTTTCTAACTTTAACCGTGTGATGCTTATTAGTCTTTTGCATTTCGGGCGGCGTGTTCCAACGTTTCTGAAACCAAAGCCACTGCGTCGGGTTCTCGCGTATGACTTGCTCTAAAATTTTCGTCATCTTCTCTGTGAAGTGCAAAAGGTCTGCGTCGGTGTCGCCGGTGTCCTCGAAGTGCATGACTTCGCCGATTTTAACGAGGTGTCGCCCGTCCTCCTTGCGTATGATAAACGCGGGCACAACAGGCGCATTGAATCGCCTTGCGAAGACCGCTGGTCCCATTGGCGTTGAGGCTGTCTTACCTAAAAAGTTTATAAAGGCTCCGCCAGGTCCGGCGTCCTGGTCAGCAAGGAAACCTAATATCTTTCCGTCCTTTAAAGCTCGTCCCGCCGCTCGCAGCTCATTAGTTCCGCGATTGAATATCTCAACGTGAATCGTCGCCCTTAAGTCGTCAAGCACTCGTGAATATTCCGCGTTAGGTTGAAGCTTGGCTATTGCCGTCACGGGCAGTCCGTTTAGCGTGAATGACGCGCTGAGCCATTCCCACGTGCCGATATGCCCCGTCAATACAACGACGCCATGACCTTCCGCCAAAGCCGCCTTCATTCGTTCGAGGTGGTCAATTTCTATGAACTGCGATAAATTTTTTTCGTTGAGGTTGGGCATGTAGAGAATGTCGAGCATGTTGCGAGCTAAGTTTATGAACGACTTCTTGACGAGTTTCCTTGCCTCCGCCTCTGAAACGTTCAGCGCGGGTATCATCTGCGCGACTGCCCGCTCCCGCTGTTTTTTGATAAGCAGGTAATACAAATGACCGAACACCCACCCCAAAGCCAACAGCACATCATAGGGCAGGAGCCGAATTATTCTGCTCATCACCATCAGCGTTTTATAAAGCATGTTTTCCTCCGTTGTTCTATTGATTGAGCGCAGTCAATTCTTTGTCATCGAATTCGGGCGCGCTGTAGCGTTCGATAATCGCTTGCCAAAATCCTTTCGACTTCAAAATAAATTCTATAATCTCTCGGACTGCACCGCGCCCGCCGAAATTATTTGCAACGTAATGCGCCCGCTCGATAACCTCAGCTGAAGCATCGCCGACCGCCGCACGGAAGCCCACTTGCACGAAGACAGGCAAATCAATCACGTCGTCAGCAACGTAGCAAATTTCATCGTCAGTCAAGTTGAACTGCGCCTTGATTTTTTTGTAAGCGTCGCGCTTGTTCATCTGCCCTTGCATGACGGCGGAAATCTTCAGTTCGTTAGCGCGGTAAGTTGTCATTGCCGAAGTCCTGCCCGTGATTATCGCCGTCTTAATGCCGCACGAGTGAGCCAGCGTTATTCCGAAACCGTCGCGGCAATGGAAAGACTTAAACAATTCGCCGCTTGCCCCGTGATAAATTCCGCCGTCAGTCAACACGCCGTCCACGTCGAAGATTATCAGCTTAACGCGTCGCGCTCTGTCGAGGGCGTCGCCTGCAATCTTCATGTCAAACAACTCCTTGCCGCAACAAGTCCGTTAAGTGAATCATGCCGACGGGAAAATTATTTTCGTCAACGACTGGCAAGACTGTAACGGGGCGCGGCTTATGCTTCTCCATAACCGACAACGCCGCCGCCGCTAACTTGTCCGCGCTTATGATAAGCGGCGTCGTGAACATGATGTGTTCAACAGGCTCATCAATGAAGCTACGTTTCTTTTCAAGTGCGCGGCGAATGATTCCGTCAGTGACCAACCCAACGAATTTATTTTGTTCGTCGACGACCGACACCGCGCCCAAACCTTTGGCAGTCATCTCAAAGAGTGCATCCTTAGCCGTAGCACCGACTTTGACAATCGGATTGTCGTCGCCGCTGTGCATAACGTCGCCGACCGTGAGCAAAAGTTTTCTG
>ODAJ012003497.1_pt1 | contig 10231 bp, 10 predicted proteins | sample 1539241 | NCBI WGS metagenome assembly ODAJ01 (sample SAMN02144231, study PRJEB22623) | gut metagenome | biome: sheep rumen | host: Ovis aries | place: New Zealand
GTACTGATGACATGTTCAAGGTTAAGGGTGTTAATATGTTCCCTAAGCAGATTGACGATGTCTTAAGTGAAGTTGACGGCGTTTCTAGTGAATATCAGCTTATTATCGATCATGTTAATGGCAGAGATGAATGCTTCCTTTCTGTTGAGGTCGAGGATGCTCTTGATTATAGAGCCGTTGCAGAGCAGATAAATGATAAGCTAAAGAGCCGTGTTGGTCTTAAGATGAAGGTAAATCCTGTTCCTACAGGAAGTCTTCCAAGAAGTGAAAAGAAGACCAAGAGAGTATTTGATAGAAGATTCAGCTAAGAGGAATGGAAAGAGGTTTAATTGATCTTCACATTCATTCTACGGCTTCTGACGGATCCTTTACTCCGGCAGAGGATGTGAAAATGGCGGTAAAGCTTGGGCTCTCTGCTATTGCGCTAACTGATCATGATACGGTTGAGGGCTTTAAGGAGGCAGAGGAGGAAGCTTTCAGAATCAATTCTGAGGCAGGAAGAGAAATAATAAAGGTGATTCCGGCACTAGAGCTTTCTACAGCTACTGACAGGGATATTCACATCTTAGGGTACTTTGTTGATACTGAAAATGAGGGCTTCGTGAACAGGCTTAAGGAGATAAGAGACCAAAGAGATATAAGGAATGAGGAAATGTGTAAGAGGCTCCGGGAGGAAGGCGTTGAAATTGAACTTTCTGAGCTAAAAAAGGAATTTCCCGGTGCGATTATTACCAGGGCGCATTTTGCAGAGCTTATTATCAAAAAGGGCTATGTTTCTGATAGAAAGGCAGTTTTTCAAAAGTATATTGGTGATAACTGCAGCTGTTATGTTAAGCTAAAGAGCCTTACGCCTGGTGAGGGAATTGATATCATACGTTCAGCGGGCGGAATTGCTGTTCTTGCACATCCTCTTTTATACAGGATGAAGTTACCTGAGATAGATGCCTTTGTAGGCACCCTAAAGGAGGCCGGGCTTTGCGGTATTGAGGCAATTTACTCTAATAATAGAGGGTATGATGAGCAGAATATGCGTGCCCTTGCTAAAAAATACGATTTATTGATAACTGGTGGAAGTGATTTTCACGGTAAGAACAATAAAGGTGTTGAAATGGGGCGCGGAAAGGGAAATCTTAAGGTACCTTATGAGATTTTAGATGAGCTTATCGCCTTTAGGTCGTAGATATATTTTTCCAAAAAAGAAGAATATCTTTACAATATTTGTTTAGAAAGATATGGAATTTTTTGATAAAATATTGTATTATATATCACATAAGCTTTGAAATATATTTTTATGCTTTATTACATTTTTTAAGGAGGGAAACATGGAGATTGAATTTACCTATATTTTGCTGATTATTTCAATCATAGTCAGTCTTTTAGCATCGCTTTTTGTTAAGATTGTTTTTAAAAAGTATGATAAGATAGGCGTTTCTAGCTGTCTTTTAGCACAGGATGCAGCAGAGCAGATATTGAATGAAAATGGTATTTATGATGTTACGATAAGAAGGGCAGCAGGAGATCTTACAGATAACTATTCCCCAGCTGACAATACTCTTAATCTTTCTGAAAGCACCTATGGAAATTCATCTATTAGTGCAGTTGCTGTAGCAGCTCACGAGTGCGGACATGCTATTCAAAAGAATGAGGGCTATAAGCCTCTCGAGCTTAGGACCTTATCAGTACCGATGGCGAGTCTTGGATCAAAGGCTTATTATCCTATCATTTTACTTGGTATCATTTTAGGAACTGAGCCTCTTATCAATATTGGTATTTTACTTTTTTCTTTTATTGTTATTTTCCAGCTGATTACATTACCTGTTGAGTTTGATGCTTCACACAGAGCTCTCAAGATTTTATCAAATAGTAATATTCTTGATAATACAGAAATGAAGGGGGCAAGACTTGTGCTTACAGCAGCAGCTCTTACTTATGTTGCAGCAGCAGCTACTTCTGTACTTCAGCTCATCAGATTACTTGCATTATCAAATAGAAGAAATTAATTTAATATATTTATAATTTTTTCTTGAATATGAAAAATGGCTATTGTATAATATCTATAAATAGCCATTTTTTTTATTTTGTAATTGTGGGAAGGAGTCAGTATGAAGACTGATCTTACGCCTTTTGAGAAGCATGGAAGGCTTTGTGTTAAGGGAACGGATCTTGTTGATGTTAAGGGTAATTTAGTTAGACTTCATGGGCCTTCTACCTTTGGACTTATGTGGGCGCCGGAATATGTGAATTTTGAATGTTTTAAGGATATGCGTGATGACTTTAATTCAAATGCCATAAGGCTTGCCATGTACACCGTTGAATGGGGCGGCTATTGTTCTAACGGTGATAAGGAGAAAATCAGGCAAATTGTAGATGATGGGGTAAGGTATGCCACGGAGCTTGGTATGTACGTCATCATAGATTGGCACGTTCTCCACGAGGAGGATCCGCTTGTTTATGCGGATGAAGCTGAAAGATTTTTTGATCTTGTTTCTAAAAAGTATGCAGATCATGAAAATGTCATTTATGAAATCTGTAATGAGCCTAATAATTCTGGTACCTGGGATAAGGTGACAGAATATGCTAATAGAATTATTCCTGTAATAAGAAAAAATGCTCCGGAGGCAGTGATAGTAGTCGGCACGCCGGTATGGTCGCAGAATGTGGATGAGGCAGCAGATAAGCCGCTTGCCTTTGATAATATTATGTATTCAATGCATTTTTATGCGGCAGAGCATCATACCTATATACGAAATAAGCTTGTCTACGCCCATGAAAAAGGGCTTCCTGTTATGATAAGTGAGTGTAATATCACCATGGCCTGTGGTGATGGTGTTTGCGATTATGAGCAGGCTGATAAGTGGATGAGCTTAATGGATGAGTATGGGCTCAGTGTTTTTGTCTGGAGCCTAAAAAATAATGCTCATTCAAGCAGCTTGTTTAAAGAGAGCTGCAGCAAGACAAGCGGCTGGAGCGATGATGAGCTTACTGAAGCAGGTCTTTGGATGAAGAAATACTATTTGGAGCTGGAGCAGTAGATTTTAGATTTTTCGTTTAATTTTTTATGATGATTTCGTAAAAAAACAGCGTATCTTTCTGATGCGCTGTTTTTTGTGTAATTATTTATTGTGTAATTATTTTGCTGTGCAATCATTTACTGCGTAACTATTTATTGTGTAATTATTTACTGTGTAACTATTTGACTGTGATTTCTGTAAGGCTCCAGATTCCGTTTGGTGCGATAAGGTAGACCTTGGTCTTTCCGGCCTTCCTTGCAGTAAATACACCCTTATCATTTACAGTAAGTATTGAGGTGTCCTCTATGATGTAGCGGACATCAGCAACATGGCTATATAGCTGCTTTCCTGAAGGTATGGTAAGTTCATATTTTATGTTATATTTCTTTCCGGCGTACATAAAGTTTGACATAGGGGAAGTTATTTCTGTAGCATTTGCATAGGTTTTGCCGCTTCCGCCTGAGAGTACGTGGAAATCAAGGCTCTTTGTGAGAAGAGTGCTGCCCTTATAGGCTCTGATTTCAAATCTGAAGCCGGTTCCTGCTCCCTTTACAAGGTTTGATATCTTGTAGGTAAAGAGGTTCTTACTGTAAGTTACTTTTTTATTCGCAGTCACTCCGCTTTTAAGAAAGCTAGAGAGTGCTGCTGTTGGAGTAGCTTTAAGGCTGGCTGGAGTAATGGTAGCAAGCTTTTTAAGGGTATTAGTAGAAGTCTTACTGCCGCAGTAGCAGCCATAGATTATATATTTTGTGGCGCCATCTACCGGATGCCAGCTTATGTTCAGGGTGCGCTTTCCGGTAGTTGTTACTTTTCCTAGAAGATAACCCGTTGTAGAAAAATTATAATCATTATCGGTTATGGCAAGCTCATCTTTAGAAAAAAGGTTCATTGTCTGCTTATCGTAAATGTAGCTAAGCGACATGGCTGAATTTAGATAAATCTGATAACCATTCTCTAAAGGCCCATACTCTCCGCGGAGGAAAAGCGAGGAATTTTCTCCCACCTTTCCTGTATCTGAATTGGTGAGGTCTGCCATGTAGTTTTTGCCATCTATTGTAATTATATTCCACATGTGATTCCCTACGCTTGATATTTCATCAAGTGAGCCGCCTACAGATATACAGTGTACATCACCCTTGAAGGTGTGAAGATCACATAAATACTGCATGGCCTTTGAATAGCCTTCACAGACTACGCTTGTTTTTTCGTTATCGTCAAAAACGTAAACTAACTGAGAGCTGTCTCCATATATGAGGCCAGTGTTCTCGTTATAGGAGGTGCTGTTAGTTATCTGATCCTTGAAATAGCAAAGTGCTTCATAATCCGAGAGCTCCTTTGCAGCATTTAAAATCTGAGTTACCTTTTTCTTTACTAGCTTTGCAGATTTTTTAGTCTTTGTAGTGTCGATGGTACAGGTGTTTGTTTTTCCGCTTTTACTATAGTCTGCAGATGCGTAGAATTTAAAGGTCACTACGGAGTCATTTGGAAAGTAGAAATAGCTTCCGTCTGAACCGTATTTAAAGCCTGGTGTTATTAAGGTCACCGATATGGTTTTATCGAACCAGTAAAGTTCGTATGGAAGATCGTATATAAGTGCGTGTGCGATGGTGGTCGAATCAAAATCAAAGAGTGATACCATTGCTGCTTTAAGGGATTCTATGTCTGCGTTACACCCTGTAAGTGATATGAGCTCTGATTTTTTGTAATAGAGCTTATCGCCTAAAAAGGCTGATACAGGAATATTGAATTCGGTTGAACTTAGATTGCCGCTTGCGACCTTTTCTATCTGCGCCTTTAACTGCGTGTAGGCGGTGAGGTTCTGCCCGGTAAGCTTTGCTCCGGCCTTGTAATCTGGAATGCCTTTGTTTGATGCAGGGGCTGTACTAGAAGCTGCAAGAGAGGATTCGTTTGAAAGTGCGTAGGTGTTTTTCACCGGCATTATGCACAGTGAAAATGCTGTTAGTGCAGCAAGAGATGCTGCAATTATTCTATTTTTCTTGATCATTTCTTTTCCTCGTTTTTTTGAAATTCTATTTTTATGTCAATCTGCTTTTGATGATATATATTTTTGCTAATTCTCTTTTGATAATCTATCTTTTTGACAATACGCTTTTAGATAATGATTAATTTTACGATATCACACTGAAAAAATCAAGGTCAAACCGTAAGGAAATTGAATGAATTTTAGCAAAATATGCCATTGAAAAAAGGTTTGATTATTATTATAATATTTGTTGTGGGCTCAGATTTAACATATTTGGCGCAAAAGGACAAGGCGAAAAGATGATAGAAATTGATTTAATAACTGGTATTTTAGGCTCTGGTAAGACGACTTTCATAAAAAAGTATGTTGGATATATGCTTTCTAAGGGAATGAAGGTCGCAATCATCGAAAATGATCACGGAGCAGTGAATGTCGATATGATGCTCCTTAAGGATATGATAGGTGAAAACTGCCATATTGAGACCATTGCAGGAGGGTGTGACGCTGAGTGCCATCAAAGAAGATTTAAGACGAAGCTTATTTCTCTTGCCATGCAGGGCTTTAATCGAATTGTTATGGAGCCTTCGGGTATTTTTGATGTAGATGAGTTTTTTGATACTTTAAATGAATCTCCGGTTGATAGATGGTACAAAATCGGCAGCATCATTACAATTGTTGACGCAATGTTAGAGGATAAGCTTACCCGTCAGCTTGAATTTCTTTTAGGTTCTCAGGTGGCTAATACTGGAAAAATTATTTTTAGTAAAGCGCAGCTTGCGGATAAAGATAATTACAATAATACCTTAGAGCATATTAATAGGGCACTAAGAGAAATTAAGTGTGTTAGAAAAGTAAGGCTGGAGAATGTGCTGATAAAGGACTGGAATGAGCTTACGGATGCAGATATGGAAAGCATCATGAACTGCGGCTATGATCTTTACAGTTATGAAAAGGACTGGCAGGATGATAAGGAGGGCTCATCGACTTTTTACATCATGCATGTCCGCATGGAGCTTGATAAGCTAAAGGAAATAATTCCTAGGCTGTTTACGGAGAAGGCCTGCGGAGATATTTTTAGAATAAAGGGCTTTATGAAGGTTGAGAATGGATGGATAGAGGTGAATGCGACCAGGCAAAAGACCACCATCGAGAAAATTGATGAAGGCCAGGAGGTCTTTATTGTAATCGGGGAAAAACTGAATCAGGAAGGCCTTGATAATGTATTTAAGACAAATAATTTAAATGATGAGTATATTTCCATTGAATCTGTAATTCAGTAACGCTGTTTTTAGTAGATCAGATAAATGTTAAGTGAAAAGTAAAAGAAAATTATAATATTACTTTACTATAATTATAGTAAATGTTATAATTATTTAAAGATTTATTTAAAGGGGTTTACATAATGAAATTTGACAAGGGATGGCTTGATAAAAAATGGGTAAGTTATACCATTGCGACATGTTCGGCAGTGGTTTTATATATGGTTCTATCCAATATTTCGATGTTCGGGGCGGCACTTAATAAGGCGTTCAGCGTAATTCAGCCTGTAGTGGTCGGTGCCATTATAGCGTATGTAGAGGATCCATTGGTTAAGTTCTTTGAGAATAGGGTTCTTAAAAAAATGAAAAATAGAAAGAATGCCAGAGTGCTCGGGGTTGCCTTTACGACCATTGTAGTTGTTGCCTTAGCTGCGGTGCTGATATATAGTGTTATTCCTCAGCTTGTAAGCAGTCTGACAGTATTTTTTAATAACATAGGAACCTATGGAGAGACTCTTCAGCATTACATGGAAATTCTTAATCAGAAGTTTTCTGAGAATAAGATTGATATGACCAAGATCACTGATGCGGTAAATGAGCTCATAGGCAACCTTACTGCTAAAATCGCTGACAATGCCGGGAAAATCGTAAATACTTCTTTCTCTGTTGGAAAGAGCGCAGTAAATTTCCTTATTTCGTTTATTCTTGCGATTTATTTTCTTGCAAATAAGGAATATATTAAAAATGGATTTAATTCTCTTATGAGATTTTTAGCTAAGGGAAATAAATATGATAGGACTGCTAAGTTCATAGCTGATTGCAATGGCATACTTGTTAATTTCATGGTAGTAGATCTTATCGATGCACTTATTGTAGGATTGGTAAATGAATTATTCATGTTATTGACAGGCATGCCATATCATGTACTTATTTCAGTAGTAGTAGGTGTTACAAATCTTGTACCTACATTTGGACCTTTTGTGGGCGGAGCAATAGGTGCGTTTTTCTTGCTGCTGGTGAACCCATGGTATTCGCTATGGTTCATTATTTTTACACTTGCACTTCAGACATTTGATGGTTATATCCTAAAGCCGAAGCTTTTTGGTGATACGATGGGCGTTCCGGGAATATGGATCCTTGTTTCTATTGTTCTTGGCGGAAGAATGTTCGGAGTATGGGGCATTATTCTTGCTATTCCTGTAGCAGCAATTATTGATAGTATCATCGAGCAGCTAAAGACAGCGAAAAAGAAGGAAGCAAAGGCGCTTGCTAAAAAAGAGCAGATAAGAAAGCAGCAGCTGATGCGCGAAGCTAAAGGAGATAAAAATCTAAAGGGCGTGGCTGTAAAGAAGCAGTCTTTAAGCGGTGAATCTGCTGATAAAGAAGGAAGTGTGGCGGATGAAAATAATAGCGGCCTGCAGGAAGGAACTTTTCAGGAAGGAAGTTCTCAGATAGAGGAGCAGGCAGAAAGTTCTCAGATAGAGGATTTATCAGGAAGTTTTGATGAAAAGCCCATAAGAAATGCAAATGGGAAGGGAAGAACTTCAAGAAAGCCGGGTTCTTCAAAAGCCAAGAAAAAGCATAAGAGAAGATAGCAAAATAGTTTAAAGATGTGAGAAAATTACGACTGGTATCTACGAATTTACGGTGTAGAATCATTTCTACACCGTTTTTTTCGTAATTTTGATGCAAATATCTAATCTGATTTTGTCTACATTTAATATGTTGATTTTTGTTTTATTTTATATTTATAGATGAGCTTCCTGTAACTTTTATGGCTTTTTTGAGATTTAAAACTGAAATTTATAAATTCGCGGTGTAGAATCATTTCTATACCGCTTTTTATTGGCATAAGCCTGATGCCTCTACCTAATCTAATTTAGGCTACATTTAACACTTCGATTTTTTCGTTTTCTTTGATTTTTATGGACGAATCCCCTATGACTTTCATTATCTGATAAGCTCCATTTATATCAACATTTATTAGTTTTCCACTATTGCTCTTGAATAGTCCTCTTTTTATTCTTCTTGCCTTATCATAATTTTTCTTTTCAGGAGTCTCTCCGTCTAAATAGCTTGTCCCGCTTGCATATTTTTCCAGCACAGTCTTTACCTTTATGCCAAGAAGCGCTGCTTTATATGTTATCATATTTATTAACACAGTGTGCGGAATAGATAAAAAGTTCTGGTTTGTTTTCTTTCCCATGTCTTTATTCTGCTTCCAGCCTGTGTTCAGTCCTAAGACAATAAGACTGACTCTGTTTTCTTCCGCTTTTTTTACAAGCATATGACTGGCTTTGTGAAGATAATCTTTTATTTTGGCATTTCTCTTTTTGGTTAGTGAATTAATTTTTGAAGTACTGTATTTTTTATTGCTTTTTTGAGAAATACTCTGTAGATAAGCCCTTTTTTATTATAATACTGATTTATCGATTTAAGTGGACGCCCGTTTATTATAAAAGGTGTCTTATCAGAATTTATAGCTACAGCCATAAGGTTATTTATGCCCAGATCCACTCCCATGGTATTGCCTTCGGATATATTACCGTTCTCTTTTCTATTATACATCAGCTGTATGGATATGTCCTTATCTGTGGTGAATATCCGCAGCTGCCTTACATCCTTATGTCTTGCATTCACTTTAATATCGCTTAAAAAGTCGGGCATGATGTTTCAGGCAATGCTGCGCGTTGTGGAATATCATGGTTATAAATCGTTTTTCTCATGCACATGATTACTCTGAATAGCTGCTTCAATAATTCTGAAATGATACTATGATCATTCTGTACTATGTTATTCCAGGCAATGTAATTATCAAGATATTTTGTGGATACCCCGTGCAGTCTTTTCGTAAAGCCCCGCAGCCTGCTGTGGTATGCGTTTATTCTTTGGATGCCAAGCATTCTTCTGTCTACGTTTAAGGTATTGCATTCTGTTTCCATCTGAACCAGATTTAGCTGTTTTTTCTTTGCAAAATCAAGGTAGGCTTTTTCGTGATCCGTGCAAAGAGTGGAGCAGGGTACTATAACGCCATCAAATGTGCATGATATGCTGTATGAACTAACTTTCTCCAATTTTGCAGGCTTAGCATAAGAGATGCCGTTTTCATCTATTGCGCACGGCACACAGACTTTTTCATCCGAAAGACCTTTAGTATGTACGGAGCCGCCACGCTTATGAGATTTTCTGGACATTGTGAAAGCAGTGCTTTTTGAATGGTTTCCTTTATACGAAACATTAAAAAATGTCTCGTCAGCCTCTACAACACCTTCAAGATAATTTTTTTCTGCTGCTTCCTTTATGGTATCAAGGATCTTGTGGCGCCATACGAAAGCTGTTCTTAAAGAGATGCCGCATTCATCAGCCGACTCATTCAATGTTTTTTTATCTATCATGCACTTTAGGTACTTTGCCCGGACTGTTGTTTTCTTTCTTGTCCTTGAAGTGATAGAATTCGAACTGGCTGAGAAAGCTTTTCCGCAATCACGGCAGATATACGTCTGCACTCCGCCTTTCCGGGGCCCGTTCTTAACAACATGCCTTCCAGTGCAATATACACATCTACATTCTTCTGTCATTCTGCTCTTAGTAAGGAAGTCCTAAAGATTGTCAGTATTAATATCCACATTATTAGTGACAGTTGAATAGAAAAAGACTTTATCACTGTAAGATAAATTATGGTATGAATCTATAAATTATTTTAAGTTCATAAGGAGCTCCCGCCTGTTCGATGATTTGCTTTGATTGTATTGTAGATAATTGTAATTGTCAATTTTAAAATTCAAAAAAGCCACTTTTATTATTTAATAAGATAAATACATTATTAATAAGATTTGTGCAGGATTATGGGTAGATTATACAGATGGCTTTGAGTAGTAAGTCGAGATGAAAATATGAATGATTGTGAAATAAAATAGTGTTATAATTAAAAAATGTAAATAATAAGATACAATAAAGAAAAAAATAAAAAGATAAAA
>ODAJ014785205.1_pt1 | contig 10229 bp, 5 predicted proteins | sample 1539241 | NCBI WGS metagenome assembly ODAJ01 (sample SAMN02144231, study PRJEB22623) | gut metagenome | biome: sheep rumen | host: Ovis aries | place: New Zealand
AAAACTATTAACTATTTATCGACCCTCAAGTGGTTGTAGGCGTCGTTTATCTTTTTAACTTTTTCCGTATAGACCACCTTTAACAACTCGTCCTTCACCATATCGGGGTGGTATTTTTTCACCAGATTCCTATAAGCCAGTTTAACCTCGTCGGCCGACGCCGTAGCAGCCAAACCCAGCACTGCATAGTACACATCGAGTGAAGCCGGAGCCCCTGCTTTGCCGGCAGACTGCTTTTGGCTGGAGTCACCGCCAGAGCCAGCCTTCCGCTGTTGGTTATTGGACTTAGACCGCCGGTCTTGACCGGCATTCATCTTTTTCTTCTGGCGCTTTTCATCTTTCTCCTCCACAAAAACCGGGTCGCAGAAATCGTCAGTTTGTTCCGACCTGTAACAGGTACGATAGTACTTGACATCGTCAGCAGGAAGCGAGAAAAACTCTATAACCCTGCTAATGACCATCCACTCCCTAGGGGTCACACCACCCACACAGGCAACCGAAAACAGGAATTCGACCACCGCAGAGAGTTCATGGCGGTTCAGGTTCTTCTTGGCCAGCGCAGCACATATATTTATACGGTTGGCAGACGCCTGGCTTATTTTATAGGCATCATCAGTCCGGACAAAATAAAGTTTGTTAGCGTCGGACTTCAATTCCTGCTTCAGGCACGCAAATGCCGCCCTCCGTTTCTCGTCGTCAGAGAAACTGCACTTAAAAAACGAGCAGGCCTTCAGCACCTCGTTTTCCGACACCTCGCCATCGGCCCTCATCACAATAGCCAGCAACGACACCAACCCGAAGCGGTTGTCGTTCCATATAGCATCGTCGCCAGGTAACTTTCTTGCATTATACTCGGCCGCAAAGGCCATAGCCAGAACAGTGGACACTAAAATAACAGCAACAATCATAACGCCAGATCATCAAATTTAACAGCAGAAACACTTATGCCCGCAGGTGCTTATAGGCATCGTTAACAGCCTTGAACTTTTGGGCATAAACCGTTTTCAGCAACTCATCTTGGACCATATCGGGATGGTATTTCTTCGCCAACATACGATAGGCTGCCTTCACCTCGTCGGGCGACGCACCAACCGGCAGCCCCAACACCCCATAATAGAAGGCGACACCATCAGGCACAGCAGCACCCAGGTCAGTAGACCCCTGTTTAGCGTCAGTTTTGTACTGACGGTAACAGGCACAGAAATAGTCGCACTCCTCCTTCCGCAAATAGAAGCATTCCATAACCTTGCAAATGACAGCCCACTCTTTAGCAGAGACGCCGCCAACACTGGCCACAGCAAACAGGAATTCGACCACCGCATAACGCTCTTCATCCGTCAAGCCGTTACGCGCATTTCTCGCATATTCAGAAACCAAAGCGAACGTTTTCGGAGTCAGTTGGTACTCAGCGCCCACCTTGTTGAAAGTAACCACATAACTGTCGGCTTCAATTTCACTGACCAGCATACGGTAAATGTTATCTGCCTCCTTTTTAGGATACGCTTCTTTAAAATAATAAAAAGCCTTCACCACCTCATCTTTCGACACCTCACCATCGGCCTTCATCACAAGAAAGAGCAGACCGGCCAAACCTTTACTATTCGCCAGTGCCCTCTTTTTCTTCAATTCCGACAGCGGAATAACACCATACTCGCGGTACTCGACGATTAGATTGAAGACGTACACAAAGATGGCCGTCACGACTAAAAGACCAGCGACATGGAGAAGAGTCGAAAGGATAAGAGTACCCATTTTATCAGGCGATTAACTTATTGTACGCAAATTCCACCTCGCTGAGTTTTTCCTCTGCAACCCCCTTCAAGGCACCGCCGTCCGAGATTTGCGCCTTATATCTTTCCACCAACTTATCGTAAGCCGCCTTCACCAGTTCAGCATCGGCCGAATCGGCAACCCCCAAAATGGCGTAAGGAGAAGCCTGCAAGGCATCGTCCGTCTGTTTGTCTGCCACCCGGAACTGTTCGTATTTTTTAACCAGATAGGCGGAATCGGATTCAGAAAGCCCCAAATGGGCGAGCACACACCCCAAAAAGTTCCATTCGGCATCGACAATGCCCCCCTGCTTCACCGCAATAGTGAACAGCATTTCGGCCACAGCAAGCAGCTGCAGATAGCCGTATTTTTCTTTCAGTTGTTCCACTTCCGAAACACCATCAGCCTCATTAACGGAAGTGTTGAGGTATAGGTACACACAATCGAGCACCTCACCAGCCTTTTTCGACCTGAACATCGACTGCAACCGCGACTTAGCGACCGCTAACTCCGCCTCTGACGACTTGCCATCGGCCATAACCACCTTGGCGATAAGGAAGCCCAGCACCTGGTTCGACAAATCGTCGCTTTCCGAACACCGGAAATCGGACTTACCGACCACACACAAGTTCAAAGAGAAAAGCAACAGAACGGTGAAAGACACCGCCAGCAGAAACACGAGAGCCACCGCGCTGGAAATCGTAAAATAGATAATAGATGAAACCAGCAAGACGATGCCCGCAACAAACAGAAGTCCTTTACTTTTCGTGCCACACCCAAGTTGACACTCGTTTGAAGATTTTTGTACCATAGTATAATAATGTTATATAACAAAGATAACAAAAGAAGTGAATAAAAAAAAGGAACAGTACCCGTCACGAGCACCATTCCAAGTTTGTAAAACACTATCACAAATTGTTATGATAACATTCTTAAAAAAAGAATTAACTACTACCTAATTTGTATTTATGAACAAATCTATGTTTTCACCCCCTTCAAGGGCTATTGCAAAGATAGCCCGAGCCGTATAAAAAAAGTAGTAAGAAACCGCCAAAGAATAAAAAAATACAGTCAAAATGTATGAATTATTGCTCAAATCGTGAGAAAATACGGGCAAGGTCGAATAAATAGTTTTTGATTATTTTACATTATCGCTTACATTTGTAAACAGATAAGAATGAAAAACACCCTATGTTTAGAAGGATAATAATACAGCTACTCACATTAACCATTTGCATAGGAGCGACTGCCGCCACAAGCAGCCTCAAGAAGGTTCGCTTCGACAATTATAAAACCAACGACGGACTTATATCGAACCGAGTTTTCGCGCTGCAACAAGACAAAAACGGGTTCCTTTGGATAACATCTGACTTCGGACTCCAGCGTTTCGACGGCAAGAACTTCAAACTGTACGACAAAAGCGGCTACAAGAACCTGTGGCGCAACGACATCTATTTTGCGAAATACGACGGCAACAACATACTGACAGTAGGTGGCTACAACGGCTTCATTATGGACTACCACATAGACCGTGACACCTTCATCGACATTATGCCGCAAGAGTTGGAAGAGAACAACTACCACATGCTGAAAGGGGCCTATACCAGCCGTAAGGGCGACCGCTACCTGTTCGCAAACTGCGGTTTCTACAAGCAAGACAAAGAGAGCGGCAAGTTCTACCCCCTGTTCGACCCCCTGCCCAAACTGAAAACCGGCATTATTGAAGCCGTCTACCAAGACGAGATGAGCCGCTACTGGCTGGCATCGGTAAACGAACTGGCTGTCTATAGCGAAAAGGGTGAGTTTATAAAACGCTTTGACGTAAGTAAAGACCAATGCGGATTCCGCACCCGCTTTATGCCGCTGAAGGACAGCCGTTTCGCGGTCACCCTGCAAACTGACGAGATTTGGATATTTGACGGTTCATCGGCCCAAATCGGTGAGCCCGAGCACATAAAACTGCCCTTCAAAGACATCTACACCCTGCTGACCGACAAGCACGGGCGCATTTGGTTTGCGACCGACGGCGACGGCCTCTGGTATACCGACGACGCGCTCACCAACAACGCACACTACGTGCAGTTGCAACCCATAGAAAACAACGCGACCGACATACAGAAAATATACGCACTAACAGAAGATAAAAGCGGAGGCATCTGGTTTGGTACCCAGAACTCGGGCATTTGGCACGTCAATCCCTATAGGAAACCCTATTTCACCTTCTCGTCGGACTACGGATTTCCGAAAAACGTATGCTCGTCGTTCACAGAAGACAACAATGGGAACCTACTGGTATCGACAGACGGATGCGGCATCTACCGCTTCAATAAAGACGGGAGTTTCACCCACCATCCGCAGGTGTTCAACAACATCACCCACCTGTGCAAATCGACCCAGGGCGATGTATACGCCAGCACTTGGGGCGGAGGTATACTGCAAATAAACCCATCGAACGGGAACGGTGTCCGCATTATGCCCAGCGGCCTCAGCAACACCAGCAACACCCTATTCGGGATAGATGCGACCAGCGACGGCGAAGTCTGGGCCTGCCCGGGCAACGACGACCTCTACAGAAGGGACAAAAACGGAGTTTGGAGCCGTGTAGAGCTCGGATACGACACACTCAGCCACTGGCCCAACCGCTGGATAATAAGCGTAAAAGAAGGTAAAAACGGAGTGCGGTGGATAATAACCACAAACAGCCTGTGGCGGTTGGAAGGCGACCAGAAACACGCACTAGTACCCGACCTGGCCTACGTGCGCAGCCACAATCCGCTAACGCTGAACGACGGCGTGTGCGACAGAGAAGGGAACTTCTACCTTGCGTCGAATTTCGGCATACTCCGTTACCCCGCACAAGGAGGAGAAGCCGACACCCTCGACTATGTGCCCCGCCAAAACTTCCTGTCGATACTGGTCGACCAAAACGGCCTGCTATGGTCAGCGGGCGATATGGGCATTGTGGCCATAGACCCTAAGAAAAAAACCTGCCGGTCGCTACTAGCCGACAACACCAACCTAGAAAAAAGCAACTTCTACATCAGGTCGAGCTATGTAAGCAGCAACGGCGACATTTACTTCGGCACCAACGGCGGCTTCTACCAATTCAACCCGAACAAGGTGCTCGAGACCGACAGCCTGGGCTACTTCGGATTTTCGTCCCTCTACATCAACAAGCAGAAAATAGCAGTGGGCCAGCAAGAGTTAGCCCAAGGCGCACTTAACACTCTAGACGAACTGGTGTTGAGCTATGGCCGGACAGACGCCAGCATCTGCATAGACCTGGTCGACTTCAACTTCCTTGGGAAATCGGACCTCAGCTACCGTTTGAAAGGGCTGAACGACGAGTGGGCATCCGTTCCATCGGACAACATCGTCAAATTCAACTACATACCTACCGGTAGCTACGTATTGGAAGTAAAGGCCGAGAAGATCGGCGAAGAACAAATCGTAAAGACCATACAGCTCCCCATCAGGGTACTGCCACCATGGTGGGCGACCTGGTGGTTCCGGTTACTGCTACTACTATTGGTAGGCGGCATTGCCTGGATGGCCTACCGCCGCCGTGTACGCCACCTGACAGAACAGCGGAAAGAGTTGAAAGCCAAAGTGGAAGAGCAGACACAAACCCTGCGCAAACTGATCATAGAGAAAGACCGCATTATTTCCGTCATTGCACACGATTTGAAATCGCCAATGTTCGGCATTGTGGGCGCCCTCGAAAACTGGCTGGGCAACTATAGAGGCAAAGACGAAGACCACGGACAAACGATTATAGAAAAGACCTACAGCTCGGCCAACATGCTGCAAAACGTGTTGCTGAGCCTAGTCGACTGGGCCCGTGCCAAAGACAGCGAGATGGACTACCTGCCAACCGAGGTTGACCTAAGGCTGCTGATAGAGAACATGTGCAAACTGCAACAGCCACGCGCCAACAACAAGGGGCTGCGCCTTACCACCGATTTGGCCTACAAGCATTGCAGCAAGAGCGACGAACGCATGACCAGCACCATTGTCAGAAACCTCATTTCGAATGCGATAAAATTCAGCAACCGCGGTGGAGCCATCACCCTGAAAGGATGGGAGACCCATAACGAGTGCGTATTCCAAATTATAGACCAAGGGGTGGGTATGACGAAGGAGCAAATTGCCCAGTTTAACGAGCACCACCACCTAGACTCGACAAACGGTACCGAAAATGAGAAAGGAACCGGGCTCGGCCTCACCCTCTGCAGCGACTACGCCATACGGAACAAAGGACGTATGGAAATCGACAGCCAGCAAGGAGTGGGAACGACCATCACCATCTACCTGCCAAAGGGGAAGAAAGAGGTCAGCGCACCAACCAAGCACCAGCTAGAAAGCGCCAGCCTAAACATCAACAACGAGATTCTGCAAGGCAACACGGTACTGGTGGTAGACGACGACGAACTCATCTGCGAAAATATATCGAGCACACTGCAACCCTACATGCAGGTAATAACCGCCAACAACAGCAAAGAGGCGCTCGACCTGCTGGAAAACTGCTCGATAGACATTATAGTCAGCGATGTAGAGATGCCGGGAATGGACGGTATAGAGTTCTGCAAAGAGGTGAAGAACAGGGGTCTGCAACTTCCTTTCCTATTCGTTTCCGCACGAACGGAAGACAACGACCGTCTGGCAGGCCTGCTGAGTGGAGCTGTAGACTACATACCGAAACCGTTCAAAAGCGAGGAACTGCTGCTAAAGCTGAACAACATACTGGCCCTCCGCCAACAAGTCCAGAAAGAGCTGTTAACCGAAAAGATGAGGAACAGCATCCCGACCGAAGAGGAAGGGCAAAAGAAAGAGGAAGCCATCAATCCGTTTGTTGAGAAGTTCATCAACGTGTTGGAGGCCAACTACAGCAACAACATGCTGAGTGTGGATATACTGGCCAAAGAGATGGCCGTCAGCCAGTCGACACTCGGGCGCAAGCTGAAGAGTCTGGTCGGGAAAACGGCCGTCGACCTGCTCACCGAGTTCCGGTTAAACAAAGCCAAACTGATGCTAAGGGAAAAGACAGAAGAAACACAGATAGGAGACATAGCCTACAAGGTGGGCTTCAGCGACCCGTCGTACTTCTCGAAAAAGTATAAGGAATTCTTCGGGCACTCACCGTCAGAGACGAACGAATAAGCAAGGGAGTAGCGCTGACTATTGTCCAGCGCCACCCTCGTGACGCCTATAGACCATCGGCACAAAGCGTATACCATTGACCACCTGCTCTCCGCTAGTGGGTACAAAGCCGTAGTGCGGATAAATAGGGGCCGCATAAGGGGAAGAGTTGACCGTGATAGGTCCCGTCGGGAACTCCCTCAGCAACGCCTCGAACAAAGACCGTCCGACCCCCTGCCGGTGAAACTCCTTGTCCACAAAGAAAAGGCTGAGGTGCTGCGGCACCCGGGTAGCCGCCATCCCCACCATCCGCTCACCGTGGAAAGCGCCCCAGAACTGCATATCGGCAGTAGGAGCAACCTTGGAAATAAAACTATGAAACTCATCAATTCCTTCCTGGGAATAGTCGGGCGCCTCAAACTCCTGGAAAACCCTCCAAGCGAGTTCAAGCGCCTCCATTTTTTGGCTTTGGTCGAGCTTTTCTACCCTCATTTTTTCAAACTGTAAAAACTGCTACATAAAGGTAACAAAAGATACGGGAAAAAAACAGCGGAAGCCCCATTTTCCACAACCACACCCGCAAGAACTCCCATACCTTTATTTTAATATGCAATTTTTACAAAAATTCACATCAAATCGTTAAATCGGGTGATAGTAGCCAAACAAAACATTGAGAACACTACCATAAGAGCGTAAAAATTACTATTTTTGAAACTTGAAATATATACTATTTATTTCTGATAGATTTCACGTCAGAGAAAAGCCAATCACACACGTTTCTAAAAGCAACAAATATGTGTCTGAAAAAATTTATACTTGTATGTTTGAGTGCCATAATTCCGTTGATAAACAGCTATTCGCAAAAGATAAGCATTGACGGGACCGAAAAATCGTTAAGCGGATTCATCTGCGGAGAGCAGCACAGCATCAGCCTGTCGCCCTCCAATTCCTGGAGCATCAAGTTCCAAAATCCATACTTCATCTGGCAACGGTCAGACAACGGAGGCGCATCGTGGCAGAACCTTCCCGACCGGGGAGAGGGCGTCACTTCAATCAACGTTGTGAACTACGACGGAACCCCGCAGCAGTACCGCGTCGTTATAGGAGAATCGGAAGATATTGCCAACGAATATGTGCTAAATGGAAGTTCGACGGGGATATACATAGTCACCAACGAAGTAAAAATGCAGTGTGACCCTGGCATTTGCGGAGACGGCGGAAACCGCCTGGTGGTCTGGAAAGAAGACTTCAAGAGCGTACCACGAGGCGAACGCCGCGAGTGCGACAACCTTGTAAATTTGAAGTTTGCCGGGAAATACAACACCAGCTACGGCACCAATATAGGCGACGGCAGGTACGCCGTCGTGTCGCATTCCGATGACGGCTCTACAGCCCAATACCACTGGTTCTCAGGCGGAACCGACCACACCGGCAACAAAGATGGTGGCTTTCTCATTATCAACAATATAGACAACGGGCCATCGGACGTACTACTCTACGAGAAGAAAATAGAGTTCGAACTGTGTCCCGACACCTGGTACTATTTCTCACTCTATGCCATGTGTATAACGGGCGGATTTATCGGGAAAAAGTATCCGAACGGCGCATTCTGCAACTTCACCTTCGAGATTGTCGGTGAAGACGGCACCACCGTACTAGCCTCCAACAAATCGGGCGAAGTGCCGCTATCAGACTACGGCATATCGTCGTGGTACAATTACGGGGTAAGTTTCAACTCAGAAGACAACAAAAACGTCACGCTAAGGATTTATGACAGCGCCAAAAAGAATCTACCGGGAAACGACATGGCCCTAGACGACATTTCGCTTATCGCATGTGAAAAAGTAACGCCAGAAGTCTCTCTCGGCGTAGGTTTAGAGACCGACAAAGAAGGAGTCTGTGGCGAAACCACCCAACTCGAGTTGTCGGATATGTCGGAATGGGAGAAAAAACTGCCGGACCTCTACTGCACCTGGCAGGTATCGGGAGATGGAGGCCTAACGTGGTCGACCCTGGAAGAAAGCGGAGAAAAAGTCTATTCGATAGAAGTTCCGTTCAAGGAATCGGAAGAAGGTATCCGCTACCGCGTCATCATCTCGAAAGACAAGAAAACAGGAGCATTTATTGCCGAAAACGGCTATTCAAACGACCCTTGTTCCCTGTACAAAATCAGCAACATCTCGACCCTCACCTGCAATTGCAAGATGCCCGATTTAACCCTCACCTCCGACAAGCCTATTTTCTGCGAGGACGAGGTAAAACTCACAGTTCAAACAAAGGACAATTCAAAAGTAGACTACTTTGAATGGATCCAGCAAGACTCAAAAAAATGGGACATCATTGAAACTCAGGCCGGGAACACCATCACCGTAAAAGACAAAGTTGAACGTAATTACGGTGTCGTGGCATGGAAAGGCAACTGTTCATCAGACACTGCATTCATTACCATAAAGGCAAAAAGTGCAAGCCTTTTGGTCGCAAAGGTAGAATATGATAGCACCGTCTGCGAGAACGGCACGACGACATTCAAAGTGCTTAATCCGCTTTCAGATAACATTATCTGGACGAAAAAGGGAGAATCGGATACCGATTTCACCATCTTTGCGACCACGACCGTTCCTGAAATAACGGTTAGCCCAAAAGAGAAAACCATCTACTGTGCCGAATCGGAAGTCATTTCCGACATCTGTATAAAAAGTTATACAGGCTATTTTACCGTTGACATAGAAAAACCAACCACACTCGCCTTGAGCGCATCGACTGGAGCAGTCTGTGCCAACGGCGAAGTGGACCTCAGCGCAGATTTCGGAACTGCGACCAGCATCGCCTGGGAGAAGAAAGCGGAAGGTGAAACCGAGTTCTCCGAGTTTGCCACCGGGCTTACCACGCCAGTGACCGTGAATCCGGCCCAAAACACTACCTACCGCATCCACTCCACCGGCGTATGCCCCAACATCTATTCGGAAGAAGTCAGTGTAACCGCAGAAGACTCGCTGCACATCAGCATAGCGCCAATAGACACTAGAATCTGTGCGGGTGCGGTGGTCGACCTGAAGGCCATCACCGAGGGGACGCCAACGGCCGTCGTCTGGGAGAAGACCATAGGCGGCAGCACCACACAACTGTCTAACAGTTTGAACGCAACAGACATTCCAGCACAGACTTGCGACTATACCGTAACCGCAACGGGAGAACTTTGTCCGGACGCCATCCAAAGCCTGACGGTAACAGTTGACACAGAGGCACAACTCGCCCTGAGCGCATCGGCACAAGCGGTCTGCGTCAACAGCGAAGTGGACCTCACCGCAGATTTCGGAACC
>ODAJ012146783.1_pt1 | contig 10228 bp, 6 predicted proteins | sample 1539241 | NCBI WGS metagenome assembly ODAJ01 (sample SAMN02144231, study PRJEB22623) | gut metagenome | biome: sheep rumen | host: Ovis aries | place: New Zealand
GGCATAACCCGCATGCCGCAATAGGAAATGCAAAATGAACGAAGACCTTGAAAAGAAATTCAACTGTCCTGTAGAAGCGACCATCAGTCAGATCGGAGGGAAGTACAAAGCCGTCATTCTCTATCACCTCCTGAACAACGAGCTGCTGCGCTTCAATGAGATCCAGAAGCAGATGCCGCAGGCGACTGCCAAGATGCTCAGCCGTCAGCTGCGCGAGCTGGAGACCGACGGACTTGTGCACCGGGAGGTGTACCCCGTGGTCCCTCCCAGGACGGAATACTCTCTTACAGAGCGCGGAAAGACCCTGGCCCCCATTATCAATGAAATTTATGACTGGGGAAGGGCCTACATGGATGGGTCATTCTAACTCATTCCGGATTCTCATCCCGGATGCCCATTCCGGATACTTTTCCCGGATACCCATTCCGGATGCCCATTCCGGATGCCCATTCCGAATACTTCTTCCGGATACCCATTCCAAATCCCCGTTCCGGATACCCATCCGGATACCCTGCAGCAAAACAGAAGACCCGCAGGCGGGTCAAGCAAATCAGGATACCTGTTAGGATATTTTTATGAAAGAAAAAATGACATCCAAAACTACATCCGGCGGAATCTTCCACGTCGGTATTGATGTGGGCTCCACCACAACCAAAATTGCCGTGATCAATCCGGAAACCGGGGAGGTTCTCTACTCCGATTATCAGAGACATCACGCGGAGCAGCTCCGCAGTGTGCGCACGGCACTGCTGAAGTTTGATGAACAGTTCCCGGATGAAAAAATCCGGGTCGCGCTGACCGGCTCCGGAGCCAAGCCGATCGCCGACGCGGTCAGTGTCCCCTTCGTCCAGGAGGTGGTCGGCAATTCCATCGCCCTGAAGAGACAGTACGGAAAGATCGGCACCGCCATCGAGCTCGGCGGACAGGACGCCAAAATGCTGTTTTTCCATACCGATAAGGAGACAGGAGAGTCCGTTGTCGACGACATGCGCATGAACGGAAGCTGTGCCGGCGGCACAGGCGCTTTTATCGACGAAGTGGCCGCCATCCTGAAGACGCCCATCGAGGAGTTCAATTCCCTGGCCGAAAAGGGAACGACCGTCTATGACATCTCCGGCCGCTGCGGTGTCTATGCCAAGACAGATATACAGCCCCTGCTCAACCAGGGAATTTCAAAGAGCGACCTTGCCCTCTCTTCCTTTCACGCCATAGCCAAGCAGAGCATAGGCGGCCTGGCGCAGGGACTTGATATTGTGCCTCCTGTCGCTTTTGAGGGCGGTCCCCTGACCTTCAACCCCGTCCTGATCCGCGTGTTCTGTGAGCGCCTGGGCCTGGGCCCCGACCAGATCATCGTGCCCGAGCACCCCGAGATCATGATTGCCTACGGCGCCGCCCTGTCCCTGGACAGCCTGTTTGCGGACCAGCGCGGGCACACATACGCGGCAATGCTGGCGGATCAGCTCAGTTCCGTCAAAGAAGACCGCACCAGCCACAGGGGAAGCGACCGCCTGACCCGTCCTTTTTTTGACAGCCGCGAAGAGTATGAGACTTTTAAGGAGGAGCACCGGCTTTCGCAGATCACTCCCGTCAGCTACAAAGAGGGAGATAAGATCAGGGCCTATCTGGGAATCGACTGCGGCAGCACGACGACCAAATTCGTGCTGATGGACGAGCAGGAAAACCTTCTCGAGCAGTTCTACGGTCCCAACGAAGGAGACCCTCTGATCGTCCTGCAGCAGGCACTGCTGGCCATGAGGCAGAGGGCCCGGGAGGCAGGCGCCGAGATCGAGATCATCGCCGCCGGAAGCACCGGCTACGGCGAGCTCCTGGTCAATAAAGCCATGAACACCGAATCCCACATGGTCGAAACACTGGCCCACGCCTGGGCGGCGGAAAAATATGTCAAGGATGTCTCCTTTATCCTGGATATCGGCGGACAGGACATGAAAGCCATCTGGATCAGCAACGGGATCGCCACTAATATTGTCGTCAACGAAGCCTGCTCCTCGGGCTGCGGCTCCTTCCTGGAAAACTTCGCCAAGACACTGCACATCCCCGTCAAAAAGATCGCGGAGACCGCTTTCTCTTCCAAGAATCCCGCGGCTCTGGGGAGCCGGTGCACGGTCTTCATGAACAGCTCCATCATCACGGAGCAGAGAAACGGCAAGGTTCCCGGCGACATCATGGCCGGCCTGTGCCGCTCCATCATCGAAAACGTTTTTACAAAAGTTATCAGAATTTCCAATATCCAGTCCCTGGGCAAAAACATTGTCGTCCAGGGCGGCACCTTCCAGAACGACGCCGTGCTCAGGGCCATGGAACAGTATATTGGCAGGACGGTCACCCGTGCCCCCTATCCCGGCCTCATGGGCGCCATAGGCGCAGCCCTCCTGACCAAGGAAGAGGCAGAGCGGGCCATGGCGGAAGGCACTTACAAAAAGACCTTCCTGAGTCTCGATGAACTGGAGAATTTCAGCTATACGCAGGAAGCCAACATCCCCTGCCCCTTCTGCAATAATCACTGCAAGCGCACCGTCGTCAGGTTTTCCAACGGCAATTCCTGGATCACCAACAACCGCTGCGAAAGGGGTGAGGTTCTGGGAAATCCCAAGGACAGCGAAGTACAGGCCGAGATCAGAAAGATTCAGAAAGAAAAGGCCGCCGTGCCCAACCTCTTTGACCTGCGGACAAAGCTTCTTTTTAAAGAATATCCTTATACCGTCGTCGACAGGGACGCGCCCGAAAAAAATATCACCATCGGACTTCCCCGCGTGCTCTCCAACTGGGAGTACATGCCCTTCTGGACCACTTTCTGGAAGAGCCTGGGCTTCAAGGTCAAAATGTCTCCCATGAGCACCCGAAAGATCTATGAATCCGGACTGCACGCAGTGACTTCCGACACGGTCTGCTTCCCCGCCAAGCTGGTGCACGGACACCTGCGGTCCCTGCGGGATATGAAGGTGGACAGAATCTTCATGCCCACGATCACCACGGTGCATTCCGAAAACCGGCATGAGACCAGCGAGTCCATGTGCGCGATCGTAAAGGGCTATCCGCTCGTCGTCCGCAACTCGGACAATCCTGAGGAGAAATGGGGAATTCCCTTTGACTGCCCCCTGTTCCACTGGCACAGCCAGAAAGACATGGAGTATCAGCTCCCCCTTTTCATCCAGGATACCTTCGGGATCAATAAGAGCGTGGCTCTCAAAGCCATCAGCCAGGGCCTGGCCGCCATGGACGATTTCCGTGCCCAAATGCAGAAAGCCGGAAAAGATGTCCTGGATCAGGTCACGGAGAAGGGCACCTACGCGGTCGTTCTGGCCTCCCGTCCCTATCAGATCGACGGACTGGTCAACCACGAACTGCCCGGAATGTTTACCTCCAGGGGAATCCCGGTCATCACCTGCGACGCGGTCCCTGGCGTCAATGACGTCGACCTGACCAACAGCCGTCTCGACATTGTCAACAATTTCCACGCCAGGATGCTGGGCTCCGCCGTGCTGGCGGCGGAAAACGACCACCTCGAATACGTCCAGGTCGTGAGTTTCGGCTGCGGGCACGACGCCTATCTCTCCGACGAGATCATCCGCCTGATGGATGAGATCTCCGGCAAGGCTCCCCTTGTGCTCAAGCTGGACGAGAGCGACATCCAGGGTCCCCTGCGCATCAGGGTGAGATCCTTCATCGAGACGATCGAGATGCGCAGGACCAGGAATATTGCCAGGACGGTGAAGCCCCTCAGCGATCCCTACCCCGTCAAGTTCACGAAACAGGACGCTCAGGAAAAGGTCGTGCTTGTCCCCAACACCTCCCACGCCTTCTGCGAAGTCATGTCGGCCGCCCTGTCCGGGCAGCACGTCAAGGCTGTCGCGCTCCCCGTGGGCCGCGATGAGGCCATCAGCGACGGCAAAAAATATGTCCACAACGACATCTGTTTCCCCGCCCAGATCGTGGTGGGAGAGATCATCAGTGCACTGAAATCAGGCAAGTACCAAATCGACCAGATCGCCGTGGCCATGGGCAAGTATATCGGCGACTGCAGGCTGACCCACTACAGCGCCCTGCTCAGGAAGGCCCTGGACGACGCGGGCTTCCCCAATGTCCCCATCCTGACCAACGACGACGTGGATGTCCACAATCTTCACCCCGGCTTCAAGATGAGCCTGCTCTCCGCGATCAGGCTGTCCTCCTCCCTGCCCATGATCGACGCGCTGGAGGAGATCCTGCGCAAGACCCGCCCCTACGAGATCAAAAAGGGAAGCGCCGACGCCGCCTTCGACAAGGCTCTCTCCTATGTCGTAAACGGACTGAAAAAAGACGGCATCCAGGGCGCGCGCAAGGGATTTAAGAAGGCAATCGACACCATGAACCAGATCAAGTGCGACTTCTCGGAAAAGAGGCCGCGGGTCCTGATCGTAGGCGAGTACCTGCTCAACTTCCATCCCGGCGCCAACCACGATATCGAAAAATATCTCGAGAACAACGGCTTCGAGGTAATTGAAGCCCGTATGGCGGACGTCATCAGGAAGACCTATTTCTACCAGAACGCCCAGGTGAAAGAATTCCACATCAGGAAGAGCTTGAAAGACAAAATGGTCCTCAATATCCAGGACAACTCCTTCAACGTCGCCCAGGATTTTGTCGACTCGATCGCCAAACGGAATCCCCTCTACAAACCGGCTCCCCGCATGCAGGACATCGTTAAGGATTCGGATTCCATCATCCATCACACTTTTGATGCCGGCGAAGGCGTCCTGATCCCCGCGGAGATCCTCCATCACGCCAAGGAGGGCTGCCGCAACTTCATCATCCTGCAGCCCTTCGGCTGCCTGCCCAACCACGTGGTCGGCAGGGGCATCTCCAAAAAGCTCAAGGAACTGTACCCGGACGCCAACATTCTGCCCCTTGACTATGATCCTGACGTCAGCACGGCCAACATCGAGAACCGGCTTCAGATGCTGATCATGAACACAAAGATGGGAATGACACACGCATAATCAGGAGACCGGGAGTGTCCCCACATGATCGGGAAACCAGGAGTGTCCCCATATAATCGGGAAAATCGAAGTATCCCCACATGATCATCCTATAACAGGGTGGAGGCGGCCCTGCCGCCCTCTGCCCCCGACCGGCCCGTGACCGCAGTAAGGCGGAAAAATTCATTTCACGATTACACAGGCCGTGTCATAAGATAAAAATCCCCTGCCTCCGCCGGGCTGTCATCCGGCAGCGGAAAGGAGCGGATCAGTGGTTTTCCATATACAGAGAGCTTGCAGAAACAGAGAGCACAAGGTCTCCCTGCTGTAAGACAAATTCTCTGATCATGCTGTATTCCAGATCTACAACTCTCCTGATAATCAGATCATACTCAGTGGTACCGTCCATTTTGACCGTAACCCTGCTCTGGGTCACCTGGGCCTGCCACTTCTTGAGCTGATTGTGCAGGATCTCATCAAATCCGCAGTTACTTTTGACCACAAACAAGAGATGATTGCCTCCATGGACATCGGAGCCCAGCAGAAACCGGTACATCAGATGCTGCATAATCCAGAAGAGTAAAACGGTGCAGAGAACAGGAATATACATCCCGGCACCGATCGCAAGTCCGATGCCGGCAGTCATCCAGATTCCCGCGGCAGTAGTCAGACCCTTGATGTTGCCTCCAACCTTGAAAATAACACCTGCGCACAAAAAGCTTATGCCGCTGACGGCCTGAGCCGCGACTCTGGCGGAGTCCGCTCCCTTGACGCCGATAATGTCACCGGCTCCGCCCATTGTGAGGTCCGCGAAACCATACTTGGAAATCAACATGATCAAAGCCGTCGTACAGCACACCAGAATATGTGTCCGGATTCCCGCCTCCTTGAAACGCTGGCTCCGCTCCATTCCGATAATCCCGCCCACGAAGAAAGCAATGACAATGCGAAGGCAGAACTCAAGATTCTGTATAGCGGTGAAATGGCTGTTGTACATTTGTAAGTAAGTCATGGCGATATCCCTCCATCCCCCTCAGCAAAATATGTCTTCCACATTCTACTTATTCTAACATGTGTATCCCCGGTCAATGAACAGCCACAATCCTGTTTTCGTCCTTTTTATTGTCTTTTTCACAATGCCGCGGCGCCGGTGTCCGGTGCCAGACATTCCGCTATCCGGTGTCAGACATTCCGCTATCCGGTGTCACACATTCCGGTATCCGGTGTCAGACATTTTCCATATGATCCAGCATTTCCCGCATCTTTTCAGAGACCCTTCTGGCTCCCGCGTGGTCTTTGCCGCTGGCCGTCACGCCGACAACGATATCCCCCTTTCGGGCGATCCCCGGAAAGTAAAAATCGCTCTTGCTCCTGTCCGTGCTGACATTGACAGTGATCCCGCGCTTTTTACAGTCGTCGTAAATCCGGTTATTCACATCGTGATCATTGGTGGCGGCGAAAACGATGTCCGCCCCCTCCAGGTCCCCCTCCTCATATGCCTTCTTCAGGAAGATGATTTTCCCACAGGCAGCAAGTTCCCCTACTTCCGCCAGGCAGTCCGGCGCGATCACCGTCAGCTGCGGTGTAAACTGACTCAGCACTGCGATCCTGCGGCGGGCGATTTTACCCGCCCCGAACACGATCAGCTTCTTTTGGGACAAATCTATAAAGACAGGAAAAAAAGGATATTCACCCAACTGACAAGCCTCCTTTTTTGCAAACACAGCAAGCACCTTTTCCGCCATCGAATCGGACGGCTTTTCTGCGTCAGCTGTTTTTTTATATTTCAGCTCCATGGGCGAGTGCCCGCAAGCATATCCGTCTTTGCGGCCGCTTGCCCGCTGTTTTTTAAAGAATTTATGCCGGCATCATGTTATAATTGACTGGTTTACAGGGTACATTTTCTGTTCCGGGACAAGAAAGGGATATAGTCATGAGTGAACGCATCGTCGTCGCAAAATTCGGGGGCACATCTGTCGCGGATGCTGCCCAGCTCCGCAAAATCAGCACCATCATCCGCAGCAATCCGGAGAGGAGATTCATTGTGGTCTCAGCACCGGGAAAACGGTTTCCCGAAGATATCAAAGTGACAGACCTGCTGCTGGCCTGCTATGAAAAGGCAGCGGCGGGAGAGTCTTTCGCGCAGGAGCTGGACCAGATCAGGATGAGGTATCGGGAAATCGTCGACGGCCTGCAGATGGTCTTCCCTCTGAATGAGGAGATCAGGACCCTGGAAGAGTCTCTCCTGACAAATCCGGAAAGGGATTATACCGCCAGCCGGGGCGAATATCTGACTGCCAAAATCATGGCCCAATATCTCGGCTTTACCTTTGTGGATCCGGCCTGGTGTGTCTGCTTTGACGAAGACGGCCAGCTCAACGACGCCATGACCAGACGGACAATGCGCGCTTCCCTTCTGCCCCTGAGCCGTGCGGTGATCGCAGGCTTTTACGGAGCAGATATGAACGGGCGGATCCGCACTTTCGAGAGAGGCGGATCGGACATCACGGGAAGCCTGGCCGCCTGCGCCGTCAACGCCGATCTCTACGAAAACTGGACAGACGTTTCGGGCCTGTACGCCGCAAATCCGGCAATAGTCGAAAACCCGGAGACTGTCTCCTACATGAGCTACAGGGAGCTTCGCACCCTTTCCTACATGGGTGCCTCCGTGCTTCACTCAGACGCCGTTCTGTCGGCCTCCGAGCTGGAGATTCCCATCAATATCCGCAATACCAATATTCCGGAAAACCCGGGAACCATGATCATGCGCCGCCTGCCCTCCGGCGTCACGAAGAATCCCGTGACCGGCGTCTCCGGCCGGAAGGGAATGTCCCTTGTCCAGATCGAAAAGGTCATGGTCAGCGACGGATCGGGATTCAGTGCCCTCATGCTGGACATTTTGAAAGAGCGCAGCCTCCCCTTTGAATACTGCCTGACAGGAATCGATTCCATCACTCTCGTCATCCGGAGCGACCTGCTCGAAAGCTGCAAAGAGGAGCTTATTGCCGAGATCCGCAATACTCTTCATCCCGATTTTATCGGACTGCGCGGCAATCTTTCCCTGATCGCCGTAACAGGGGAAAAGGCGACAGAGGCCAGCGACGCCAATGTGCGCGTCCTCGAAAAGCTCACGGAAGAGGGCATCGAGATCAGCACGATCAACCAGGGCGCAGGAAAGCTGAACCTCCTGATCGGCGTACCCGAGGAGCGGTATGAAGATGCCATCCGGGCAATCTACGAGTTCCGCCAGAGCATTTCTCCCTCCTCTAAATGATAAAAAGAAAAAAAAGAGAAACGAGAACAAAAAAGGCAATTCATTTGAATCCGTCACTTGAAAAGAGGCCGCAAATGCCCGGGCAGGCCGGGCATTTGCGGCCTCTTTCCGGTCTGCTTTCATCACTTTCATCTCTTTTTCCGAAAGGATCTCATAACGGACTTTCATAGCCGGCTTTCACGTCAGCCTTTCACGTCCGCTTTTCAAGACGGCCTTCCACGACAGCCTTTCAAAAACACACTCTCATGGCCTGACTATTCTTTATAGGTCTCTTCCTCGACGACGCATTCAATTTTAATCTTTCCCACAAGGAACTGAAGGCCCTCGATCACATGCGGCCGGATGTCTCCTCCGACCATCACCTGCATGATAGGGTCTCCCAGCACAAGTACGCCGCTGTTGAGCCATACACGCAGATAGTAAATCCCCGGAAGTGCCAGGGTCTCCTCGATCACCCTCTCCACTTTTTCTTCATCATAGGAAAAATACATACCGGCAACGGGCTTCGTGCCGGCCTCCCCATAGCGCACCAGGGCCTTCGCGGAGCCCCTCACAACGCCGCAGTGGGTCAGATACATCCCGATTTTCTCCGCCGACGGATCTGCCCAGGCTTCCGTCAGCCAGGCATCCTGCGAGGGACGCTTTTTCGTCTTCACCAGATATTGACTCATCGTTTCCATCTCCTTTTCCAAGTCAGCTGACAGCTCTCCCCTGACTCTTCTGCTCAGACATTTTCGCTTTCCGTCCCAGAGCGCCGTACATCTGTCAGACGGGCATTTCCTGCAGGGCTTTACGCGCTCCTTTCTGTATGGTGAAGCCTGCTCCGGCTTCCACAGAGCCTCCTTTTCCTTTTCCAGGCGGACAGCCAGTTCAAAGGGTTCCATCTCCTGCTTTTCGGAGAGACTCCCGATTTCCTCCATGGCACTCAATACCCCGGGGAGAATCCTGTCTATGAATTGTTTCTGATCCGGTTCATCTTCGGGAACATAGTTTTCAAGCCTGCCCCCTGTATATTTTCCGTCCCTGATCCCCAGGACCGTCCCGGCAAGCCCAAGGTCATACCTTCCAAGCGCGGCATAGATCCCGACCGCGTCCGCCGCCAGCTCATCCCAGATCGCGTCAATCTTGTCCGGAAAAAGCCTCCTGCACACAAAGTGTGTACACTCGTGATACATCCTGATTGTCTGCGAGATGGAAAGCCAGTCCTGCTCAGCATACCCTGCTTTATCCGCAGGGACGCCGCTGTAGGGCCCCACAGAGAGAATGATCAGCGCGTCCCTGTAGTTCTTTTTATCTTCCAGAAAGCGGCTTCGCTCCTGCATCCATTCGAGCTGATCAGGTTCCTTTCCGGCTTCCCCTGCCTTCCTGAAGAACTCATCCCGATGTGCCTCTATCTTCCGGTGGTTGATCACTCCATCCAGAATCGAGGCCCCCTGCGTCGCCGGTATATCAACCCTGCGGCACTTTTTCCCCATAATCTGTAAAAAGGTCTCAAAGTCCCTTCGGTCGTGAAGTGTGATCACCATTACCCCGCCTGCCGGAGTCTGAGCGAGACAGCAGCTGTCCTCATCCGTCATATGAAAGTGATCCAGCTTCTTTACTTCCGGCATTCTGCCTTTTAGCACCACCTCAGGGTAGAGCTCCTCACCCTCTTCCCCCGGCTCCAGATAGAGCTGGCCATAGATTTCCGCCAGCTTTTCAAAAACCTCTTTTCCCTTCCAGACTGTCAAAACATCCATGATCCTTGTGCCCTCGCTGACCTGTGTGTATTTTAATCCTCATTTCATTTAACAGGAGTTCCCGGCAAAATTCAAGACAGATCCCGGCAAAATCCTCCTTGCGAAAGCCTTCGTGGTTTTTGCCTCTGATCCGGCAAAAACCGCCTGCTCTGAGGCACCGTTTTCAGCCATCCCGAGGAGAGAGCGCGCAATCGCCCGCACCATCACAGCTACTGTGTGTTGACAGCACACAAAAAACG
>ODAJ012163977.1_pt1 | contig 10227 bp, 8 predicted proteins | sample 1539241 | NCBI WGS metagenome assembly ODAJ01 (sample SAMN02144231, study PRJEB22623) | gut metagenome | biome: sheep rumen | host: Ovis aries | place: New Zealand
CGGACGACGAAGCCTTGCTGGCGCAAGGCGAGGAGGACAAGGCAAAAAGCACCGAAAAAGGCCGCTGAGAGGCGTGTTCGGATTGGCGCCATCAGGCTAAGGACGACCGTTGGTCGCCTCATACTGTAGGCAAAGCTGTTCCTTGTCATTGCGAACCAGTGACCGAAGTCACTGGTGTGGCAATCCGTTGTCCTCTCGCAGGGGCGACCCTTGCGGTCGCCCGCTTTCAAGTCTTCTCCGCTTACGGGAGATAGGACATTGGAGCGGCAGGATGCGGTCTTTCAATCCCGAATTCCGAATATCGGCTATCTCATGCCCCGCAGCAGCGCCTTCTGCTCCTCGCTGATGCGGTAGCTCTCCACCGCCTTCTGGATGGTCTTTCGGTGGGTCCAGGAATCCAGCCTTCTCTCCGTGAGCAGCGGCAGCGTTGCCTCCCACTGCTTGGCAAGCGCCGTGGCAAAATACCAGGCCCTCATCATGTTTACATAATATTCTTCTGATTCAATTACGGAAACCTGTTCCAACTGTTCTTCCCGGAAATCTTTCTCCAGGAAGTGCGTCATCAACATCTTGATGCCAAAGCGGACAGTATAGGGCTGATCGGAGTCCAGCCAGACCCGCACCCGTTCCAGCAGCTCCGCCCGATGCTTTTTGAACACCGGCGGATTCAGGCTGTCACAGGTGGCCCAATTGTCAACGAAAGGCAGAAAACGCTCCACGCCTTTCAGACAGCGCAAAAAGTCCCGGTCCTGCTCCAGAAAGAAGGCGTGCAGACCATTCTCTTCAAAATATGCGTGGGGCAATTCCAGCATGAAAGCCCCGCTCTTCCCTTCCCGGTACAGCTCTTTGGCCAGCTTCCGCAGCGCGGGCGTGCGTGCACCAAGAATGGTCTCCGGCGGGATATTGGGGATCAGCTTTGCCGCAAAGGCCGCGTTCTTCTCGTCCCGCAGGGCAAACAGCCGCTCCCGGATCTCTTCCCGATGGTCCTGCTCTGTCATTTCACGTTTCCGTAGCGCCGATCGCGCCTCCGGAAGGCTTCGATGGCCTTGTCCAGCTCATCGGTGCCGAAGTCCGGCCACAGCACGTCGCTGAAATAAAACTCCGCATAGGCGCACTGCCACAGCAGGAAATTGGAGATGCGCTGCTCGCCGCCCGGGCGGATCAGCAGATCCGGATCCGGGATCCCGGCAGAATAAAGGTAGCCGCCAAACTGCTCCTCGCTGAGTCTTCCCTGAACCTTGCCGGCGGCATAGTCCTCGGCATAGCGCCTTGCCGCATGGACGATCTCGTCCCGCCCGCCGTAGTTCAGGCAGATATTGGCCTGGAAGCCCTCATAGCGCTTGGAGATTTCGTCGGTTTTCTGCACCAGCTCCTGCAGCTCCTGGGGCAGGCCCGCCACATTGCCGAAGATCTTCATGCGGATCTTGTCCCGCTCCATGGTGTCTATGGCCTCGTTCAGATAGCGGCGCAGCAGGCGCATGATGGTCTTGACCTCGTCCTCCGGCCGCTTCCAGTTCTCTGTGGAAAAGGCATAGACCGTCAGATACTCCACCCCGATGTTTTTGCAGTATGTGGCGATTTTTCGGAAGTTCTCCGAACCCGCCGCGTGACCCGCAGTCCGGGGCAGGCCGCGGCGTCTGGCCCAGCGGCCATTGCCATCTAGAATAATGGCAATATGCCGGGGGACATTGTCCCCCGGCTGATTGATTTTCTTCTCTGCCGCCATCAGATCTCGGTCAACTCTTTTTCCTTCTTCTCGGAGATCTTGTCGATCTCCTTGATGAAGTCGTCGGTGAGCTTCTGGATATCCTTCTCGGCGATCTTGTAATCGTCCTCGGTGATCTCGGAAGCCTTCTGCTGCTTCTTGAACTTCTCAATGGCGTCCCGGCGGATGTTGCGGATGGCCACCTTGCTCTCCTCGCTGTACTTCTTGGTCTGCTTTACCAGATCCCGGCGGCGCTCCTCGGTGAGCGGGGGGAATACCAGACGGATACTGCGGCCATCGTTCTGGGGATTGATGCCAAGCTCCGAGGAAAGGATCGCCTTCTCAATGCCCTTGAGCAGCTTGTTGTCCCAAGGCTGGATCAGCAGGGAGCGGGGATCGGGCGTAGCAATGGAGGCCACCTGCTGGATAGGGGTGGGGACTCCGTAGTAATCTACCTGGATCTGATCGAGAACCGCGGCGTTGGCCCGACCGGCGCGAATGGTGGCCAGCTGCGCGGTCAAAGCCTCGCAGGTTTTCTTCATTTTGCTTTCAAATTCTTTGTAATCAGACATGATATTCCCTCCTCAATTATAGTGCAGTTTCAATTGTTTTCCTGTTAGCCGACCGTGGTGCCGAGCTTTTCCCCGGCCAGGACCCGCAGGATGTTTTCCGGCTCCGCCAGGGCGAAGACCACCACCGGCAGCGTATTGTCCATTGCCATGCTGGTTGCGGTGGAGTCCATCACAGCCAGGCGCCTTGCCAGCACTTCCTCATAGCTGATGGTATCAAAGCGCACCGCCTCCGGATTCTTCTTGGGATCGTCGGAATAGACGCCGTCGATGTTCTTGGCAAGCAGCAGCGCGTCCGCCTGGATCTCAACCGCCCGCAGGGTCGCCGCGGTGTCCGTGGAGAAGAAGGGCATCCCCGTGCCGCAGCCGAAGAGCACGATCTTTCCCTGCTCCAGGTACTCGATGGCACGGCGGGTGTCGTAGCGCTCACCCACGCCCTGGATATCCACAGCGGTCATGACCCGTGCATCGGCCCCGATCTGCCGGAACACATCCGCCACAGCCAGGCAGTTCATGGCGGTGGCCAGCATACCCATCCGGTCCGCGCTGACCCGCTCCACCTTCCCGCCGCCGTCCTTGACACCGCGCCAGAAATTGCCGCCGCCGATCACGATGCCGACCTGCACGCCGCTCTCCACCGCCTGCTTGACGGTCTCGCACACTCGGGAAACGAAGGGAAAGTCAAAACCGGTCTTCTTTTCCCCGGCGAGGGCTTCCCCGCTGATTTTGATCAGAACGCGCCGATAGATAGGCTCCATCTTGTTAAACTCCTCCTGTACGCATATCGTTCCAAATGATTTTACCACAGCCTTCTTCTTTTGACAATTCCCAATTGACAAAAACTCCCCCGGCCCCGGGCTTACAATAGGGCCATGAAAACGCTCTATCTGGATCTGTTCTTCTTTCTCAACCTGCTGGCGGATTATCTGATCTGTCTGAGTGCGGGGAGACTCTGTTCCCTGCAGCTGCGGCGTGGACGTTATTGCCTTTCGGCGCTCTTCGGCGCGGTCTATGCCGTGCTTTCTGTTTTACCCGGCTTTGCCTTTCTTTCCGCTCCCTTCTGGAGGCTTTGTTCCGCTCTCGTCATGGGCATGCTGGCCTTTTTCGGAGAGGCCCGCCCCCTGCGCTGCATTCTGACCATGCTTGCCGTTGCTGCGCTCTTCGGCGGCGCGCTCTATGCGCTGATACCCGCCGCGGGAGGCCACAGGCTTTTCTCCCTGCGAAAGCTTCTGGCTGTCTTTTTCTTCTGCTACGGGCTGCTGAAGTTCTTTTCCCATACACGCCAGCGCTGGGACGGGCAGCGGAAGGCACAGGTCAAGCTGGTGTTTCATGGCAGGGAGGCCGCCTTTTCTGCCCTGGTGGACAGCGGCAACAGTCTTCGCTGTCCCGACACCGGCGAGAGCGCGCTGATTGTCTCTCCCCCGGCGCTGCGGCCCATCTTCCAGGAGCACACCCTGATCCTGGAGGAGCTTTCCCCCATAGACCTGGTGGAGGCTCTGTCGCAGCTGCCGGAGTATGCCGGGAGACTCCGGCTCATTCCTTTCCGCAGTCTGGGCGGGAGCGGTCTGGTGCCCGTGTTTCGCCCGGAGCAAATCTGGATCGACGGCAAAGAGGCCGGCGATCTCTTGGTGGCCGTCTCCCGGGAAGCCCGGGGGAACGGCTTTGAGGCAATTTTATGACAGGAGGCAGTTATGCAAATCGAAGCGGATTATCAAAGCCTGCAGGACAGGATCTTTCAGCTTCTGGGGATCCAGCCCCAGGTCTATTACATCGGCGGCAGCGACACACTGCCAGCTCCTCTGAGCCGTGCGGAGGAGGACAGGGCCATCGCCGCTCTCTGTGAGGGGGACGAGCGCGCCAGAAGCCGGCTGATTGAGCACAACCTGCGTCTGGTGGTGTTCATCGCCAAACGCTTTGAGAACACCGGCGTCAACATCGAGGATCTGATCTCCATCGGCACCATCGGACTCATCAAAGCCATCAACACCTTTAAGCCAGGGAAAAACATCAAGCTCGCGACCTACGCCTCCCGCTGCATCGAAAACGAGATCCTGATGCACCTCAGGAAGATCAGCGCACAGCGCAGCGAAGTGAGCTTTGACGAGCCGCTGAACACCGACTGGGATGGCAACGAGCTGCTGCTCTCGGACATTCTTGGGACAGAGGCGGACGAGGTATCCCGGCCTCTGGAGGATGATGCGGATAAACAGGTGCTTCTGGAGGCGCTGAGCTGCCTTTCAGAGCGGGAAAAGCAGATCGTCTCCCTGCGCTTCGGGCTGCCCCGGGGCCGGGAATACACGCAAAAAGAGGTGGCCGATATGCTGGGGATCTCCCAGAGCTATATCAGCCGCCTCGAAAAGCGGATCCTGGAGCGTCTGAAAAAGGACATGACACGCAGGATGCAGGTATGAGAATAAGAGAAGAGTGAATAGTGAATAGTGAAAAAGGAAAAGAGAACGCCGAAAGGCGTGCGGCTCAGGCCTTTCCCACAAGGTTTACCACCCAGCGGCGACGGCGCACCAGGATCGTACCGATCACGCATTTTACCAGATTCAGCAGCTCCACGATGGCATACATGAGCACGATGCCCATGTCCGTACCGCGGGAGAGCCAGAAGGCCACAGGGATGCTGAAGACCCAGACGAAAAGGCTGTCGAAGGCGAAGGTGATGAGGGTCTTGCCGCCGGAGCGGAGGGTGAAGTAGCAGCTGTTGGTATAGGAAAAGAGGGGCATCATGGCGGCATAGACCAGCAGAAGCTTCACCGCCAGGGCCTTCACCGTATCGGTGGTGTTGTAGATTTGGGGAATGAAGGGCGAGACCAGCGCCATAAGCAGGCCTATGCCCACACTGAGCGCCAGGGAGAAGGCGATAAGCTTTCTATCCTCGTCCACGGCACGCTCCAGCTCCCCGGCGCCCAGAAGCTGGCCAACGATGATGGAGATGGCGTTGCCCGTGGCAATGAAGGCGCAGAAGAAAAGGTTGCCCACGGTGTTGGAGATGTTGAAGGCGGAGACTACCTCCAGGCCGCGGAGAGAATAGCACTGGTTCAGAACGGTCATACCGCCGGACCAGAGGAATTCATTCAAAAGCAGCGGTGCCCCCAGGACCAGGATGCGGCGGAAAAGCTCCCCGGGAACGCGGAGACTGCGGTAGAGGCCCACAGCGAAGGGGTTCCGTTCCCGGTGACTGTGGGTCCAAGCAAGGATGATGGCCAGCTCCACGAAACGGGAGAGCACCGTTGCGATTGCGGCGCCCACCACGCCCATAGCCGGAGCACCCAGCTTGCCGAAGATGAGGATATAGTTGAACACCAGGTTCACGAAGACGGCCACGATCCCTGCCCGCATGGGGAGCAGGGTCTCCCCCGTCTCCCGCAGGGTGCCGGAGTAGACCTGAGACAGGGCGAAGGGCGCTGTCTGGAGCAGCATGACGGAGAGGTACTCTTTTGCAAAATGCAGCGTGGCTGTGAGATCCAGATCCTCTTCTCCCGGGTGGAGGAAGAGGGAGATCAGCCTGTCTCCACAGGAGAGGAAAACGCCGAGGCAGGCCAGGACCGCAAAGAGGGCAAACCACAGCTTGAAACGGACGGTACTGCGCAGGCCCTCCTGATCGCCCTTGCCGTAAAACTGGGCGGTAAAGATCCCGGCGCCGGCAAGACCGCCGAAGATGCAGAGATTATAGACGAAGAGCAGCTGGTTCACGATGGCGACGCCGGACATGGGTTCGGTGCCCACCTGGCCCACCATCAGGTTGTCCAGGAGGCTCACGAAGTTGGTGATCAGCTGCTGAATGAGGATGGGGACCATGACGGCGGAAAGACGCCGGTAGAAGGCCCGGTCGCCGATATAAGAGCGAAAACGCATGGCAGACTCCAGATAAACGGTATTTGCGGGATTGGATCAGATATACCTGTCTCCCCGGGAGAGATGGCGGACAAGGCCGACGGAAACCAGGAAGAGACCGGCCACAAAGGGCAGGAAAAGCCAGCCGTATTCCAGCAGCCTGGTGGAGGCGATGAAGTCATAGGCTCCGTGGAGCAGGCACGGCACCAGGAAGGCCAGGAAGCGGAGCCAGAGGCTCTTTTGCCGTTTTCCGGAGAGGGCCTCCCGCTTGGCAGCTCCGTACCAGGCGCCCATGAAAACGCCGAAGCAGGCGTGGCCAGGCACGGCGGTGAGGGCGCGGGCTATGGCCGTGCCAAAGCCGTAAGCCAGAACGTAGCGGATATTCTCCCAGAGGGCAAAGCCCAGGGAGAGAAAAACGGCATAAACCACGCCGTCGAAGCAGCAATCAAATTCCGATTCGCGCCAGGTGCGGCGGTGGAGCAGAAGGAATTTGAAGCCCTCCTCCGAGACGGCAACCACGCCGAAATACAGCAGCGCGTCATAGATCACAGAGTTTTGGGCCGCGACAGCTTGGGTGTTTTCGGCCCAGCGGAAGCTCCAGGCAAGATTTTGGTTGGGACGGAAGAGGCGCTGGAGCAGCAAGATGCCCAACTGTTCGGAGAGGGCGGCCAGCTCTGTTGCCACAACACCCCAAAGGACAAGGCTGATGAGCAGGGAGAGGGGCTCCTTCTCCAGCCGGTCCGCCCGATAGACCTGGACCAGCAGAAACAGGGCCGGGATCACGGCGGCCAGGATCAAGATAAGATTCACGAAGCGCTCCCCTCCTTTCGGATTTCCACGATATTGTAGATGGTTTTGGCCTCGGTGTCAATGGGAAGGATGGAACATACGGACGAGAACCCCCCGGGCCAAGGCCCGGGGGGTTGCAGTGTATGGGTTTTCTTTTGCTTCGATCAGGCGCCGAAGTAGGTCTCGGCCTCCTGGCTGTAGAGCACCAGAGCCCGGATGAGATCGGTGAGCTCGGATTCCTCACCCTTCTTCAGCTGCTTATAGGCATAGCTGAGGGCGCAGTAATCAAGCTCGGCGATCACGCCGGAAGCGGAGGTGCTGACTTCCACATGGAAGCTCTTGTCCAGATCCGTCGAATAGACCTTGTCGATCTGCACGTAGTAGTAATCGCCCTTCTGGACCGGCGTGACCTTCTTGCCGTCCACCTTGAAGGTGTACTGGCTGATATCGCCGGTGACCTTGAAGTAGTGCCGGATGGTGATGTCCTCCCGGAGGAGCAGGCTGGAACCGATGTAGCTCAGGCCGGTGCCGTCCTTCACATCCACCTTGGAAGCGTACTGGCTCACAGACTCCAGGGTGACGGTGCTGAGGTCGGCCAGGACCTCCGCCCGATTCTCTACATCCACCTTGAAGTACTGCTGGGCAAGGCTGCCCAGATCGGAGAGGGCGTTGACCATCTTGATGAGCTTCTCATCGGCGGTCTTGCGGGCCGCTTCGATGTACTGCTGGGCAACATAGCTGTAACCGGTTTCGGTGTAGTCGGCGCCCTCGCGATCCAGGAGCGCGATGACCTCGTCCTCACCGCTGAACACACGGAGCACATGCTGCTTGCTGAGGTCGGTGAGCTTCACGTAGATGGTAAAGCTGTAATAGGTCTTGCCAGAGATGACTCTGGTACCGGCATCGCCGACAGGGAACTTCACACCGTCGATGCTGACATAAGCCGCGCTGTCTTCCAGGACGCTCTCGGGCAGATCCAGATAGAAGCGGATCCCGATCTGGCTCTGCAGGAGCAGGCTGCGGCCATAGACCACAGCGGCTTCTGCAGCGGCGGAGCAGAGGATGTCGGCACGGTCGCGGACACGGATGCGCGGGAAGTATGCGGTATCCTTCCAGGTGTCGTCATAGGAACTGAGACCGGTGGCCTCGATCCGGCAGCCGACAGTCAGATCTTTCACATCCTCGGCGGTGGTGATGTAGCCGTCGATGAAGACGCGGGCGATGTTGCCAGCGGCGTCCTTGACCATAATGGTCTGGATCAGGCCGTTTTCGTACTCAAAGCTCTCCACGGTGCCCTTCAGGGTAACAAGGCTGCCAAGGACGCTGAGATCGTTGATCTGAGCCGCGGTGACCTCAACAGGCTGGACAGGATCGGTCTCGCCGATCTTCTCGATGCTCATGACCTGCAGCTCCATCTCCGCCTGGTAGAAGTCGGTGTAGCCCGTGATGCGGACCTGATCGCCGATCTTGAAGTTGCCGGAGACGGGGAAGCAGCAGATGCCGGCGGTCTCGTCCTGGACATAGATGCAGTCGAAGAAGGCGGTGTCCTTATCATAGCCGGAGGCGTTGGAGGTGACGGTGCCTTCGATGGTGTAGACCAGGCCGATCTCGGTCTGCTTCTGGACCTCGGCAATGGGCGTCACGGTGATCTCATTGAAGCCCTTCACCAGGTTCTCGCAGATCTTGTAGTTGGCGTAGTTCATCTGCTGGTCGGCATCGGAGGAGCCGCTGGAGGCGGCAGCCTGAACCTCGAAGTTGGACATGAAGGCCGCGCCCGCGACGATGATCAGCCCCTTGTCAGCAAGCTGCTCGCTTGCCATCACGATGAAGCGGTTGCCGTCGCCGTAGGGATAGGCCAGATCGTTCTTGCCGTCTCCGTCGCAGTCCTTGGTGTAGGTGCTGGCATGACCGTAGACGATGGGCGTCACGGTGGCAGGAACGCCATCGCCCTCAAAGTACACGGAGCAGCCGCCGTAGTTGGAGTAGACCTCGGAATACTTGCGGTCGTTGGGGTTCTCGGGATCGACGATGACGCCCTGCATCAGGTAGCTGTCAAAGTTGAAGGCATCAAAGTACACGCGCTGGGACTGGCCGCCGTTGAGCTCGTCGTCCATGATCTCGTCATCGCCCAGGCGGATGCTGGAGCCGAGAGCGGCGAGCAGCTCGTTCTGGGTCTCGGCCATCTGCTTTGCGGTCTTGACGGCGTCATAGTTCTCGTAGTTATCGCCCCAGCCGCAGACGATCACCTGGCCGCCGGCCTGGTTGAAGGCGGTGATGGCGGCAAGCTCGTCGGCAGAATAGGTCTTGGGATCAGCCTGGGCGGCGGCAAGGCGGCGGGAGGGCGCGGTGAAGATGATGGCCACGAACTTCTCGTTGGAGCAGGCGGCGATCAGTTCCTCGGAGGTCTTCAGCTCCACGGTGCGGACACCATAGCCGCCGGCCAGAGCGCCGAAGTTGCCCATGCTGTCCTTGTAGTTGCCGGCCACATACTCGTTGTAGTGGGAGGCGTCGATGCCGATGTAGACCAGCGCATTGGAATCCTTCACCTGCAGCTCGATGTCCTTGGAGAAGCTGTACTCCACGCCGTCCATCTCAACCACAGCCGTCACGGTGACGGTCATGATCTTGGCCTTGGTGGGGGTGTACTTGAACTCCACGGTAGCGGTGGAGCTGGCGGGGATGCTGTGGGCCTCAGTATCGGTGCCGATGACCTCGCTGCCGTTAACGGTGTAGACGATGGACTTCACGGTGGCAGCGCTGGCTTCGCTGTTGAAGAAGGTGGTGCTCAGGGTGAACTCCTCACCGGTGACCGGCGTGGAGGTGCCGCATTCCACCGCGGAGATGCCCAGCTTTAGGCTCTCGCCCACCCACACAGGCGCGGTGACGGCCAGATCGCCGTCGGCCTGGGTGACACGGACAAAGTAGTAGCTGTAGGTGGGCGCCAGGGTGGTCTCCAGAAGGCCGGTCTTGATCTCGTTCACGTCATCCCAGGTGTAGGCCACGGCGCCGGAGTTGGCGACCAGCTCCACCTTGGTGATGGAATCGCTGCTGTCGGGATCATAGAGGGACACGGAGAAGGCCAGCTCCTCGGGGATCTCGGAGAAGATGGTGCCGAGAGGTTCACCGTTTACGCTGTACTGGATCTCCAGGTTCTTGTCCTCGGTGGCGTAGATGCGGTACTGGCGGATGGCTTCGTACAGACCCTGCTCGGAGAAGTCATCGGTGTAGATAACGTCGCGGGCGTCGTTGGCGTTGCCCCAGCGGCCCTTGTGGTTATCCTGGTTGTTGGTGGGGCCAACGTGCCAGCCCTTATCCAGCGCC
>ODAJ011994605.1_pt1 | contig 10225 bp, 8 predicted proteins | sample 1539241 | NCBI WGS metagenome assembly ODAJ01 (sample SAMN02144231, study PRJEB22623) | gut metagenome | biome: sheep rumen | host: Ovis aries | place: New Zealand
GCGCTCCTGGGCTTTATTCAGATCATACCTGGTACGCCTGGTAACGACATCCTCCTGGTGCTTCAGATAATAGTTAAGCATCTCCAGAAGGTTCAGAACCTTTGGCTTATTGTCAATCAGCGCCAGCATAATCACGCCGAAGGTATCCTGCAGCTGTGTATGCATATAAAGGCGGTTCAGGATTACGTTCGCGTTGGCGTCCCTCCTGACGTCAATCGTAACGCGCATCCCCTCACGGCTGGATTCATCGGTGATTCCCGTAATTCCGTCGATCTTTTTGTCCTTCACCAGCTGGGCCATCTTCTCAATCAGGCGGGCCTTATTGACAAGATAGGGGAGCTCCGTAATCACGATCCGGCTCTTCCCGCTGGGAAGGGTCTCAATATCCGTGACAGCCCTGACCCTGATCTTTCCGCGCCCGGTCCTGTAGGCTTCACTGATGCCCCTGGTCCCCAGAATCTGGGCCCCCGTCGGAAAATCGGGACCCTTGATGATATTCATAACCTCCTCTATGGAGGTATCACGGCCTTCTTCAACACGGTTGTCAATAATCTTTACAACGGCCGCAATCACTTCCCTCAGATTGTGGGGAGGAATATTGGTCGCCATGCCGACCGCGATTCCGGTGGTGCCGTTAACCAGAAGATTCGGAAAACGGCTTGGAAGAACTGTCGGTTCTTTTTCGGTCTCATCAAAGTTCGGCGCGAAATCCACCGTATCCTTATTGATGTCGGCCAGCATCTCCATGGAGATCTTTGACAGTCTGGCTTCCGTGTAACGCATGGCGGCGGCGCCGTCTCCGTCCACAGAACCGAAATTGCCGTGGCCGTCCACCAGCGGATAGCGCATCGACCACTCCTGCGCCATATAAACCAGGGCGCCGTAGATCGAAGAATCTCCGTGGGGATGATACTTACCCATGGTATCGCCGACGATACGGGCGCACTTTCTGTGCGGCTTGTCCGGACCGTTGTTCAGCTCGATCATAGAGTAAAGCACACGGCGCTGGACAGGCTTCAGCCCGTCTCTCACGTCAGGAAGAGCCCTGGAAGCGATTACGCTCATCGCGTAATCGATATAGGATTCCTCCATCGTTTTCTGAAGATCTACCTCATGAATCTGATCAAATACTTTGTCGTCCATGCTGACTCCTACGCTTTATACATCCAGATTCTTTACCCTGTAGGCGTTTTCCTCGATAAAATCTCTTCTCGGCTCCACCTGTTCCCCCATCAGGGTCGTAAAGGTGACGTCAACCGAAGATTCATCGTCCTTATCCATGGAAACCCGCTTCAGGATCCTTCTGGCAGGATCCATGGTCGTCTCCCAGAGCTGGTCCGGATCCATCTCACCGAGTCCCTTATAGCGCTGTATCTTATTGTTCTGATCTCTTCCCACCTGCTCAAGGATGGAATTCAGTTCCTCATCCGAGTACGCATACCAGACCTTCCGGTTCTTCTCCAGCTTGTACAGCGGAGGCGTCGCGAGATAGACATGGCCCTGCTTGATCAGTTCCGGCATAAACCGGTAGAAGAATGTGAGCAGGAGCGTGGCGATGTGCGCTCCGTCCACATCGGCATCCGTCATGATAATGATCCGGTTGTAACGCAGCTTCGATATATCAAAATCGTCGTGGATTCCTGTTCCGAATGCCGTGATCATGGCGCGGATCTCGGCATTGCCGTAGATCCTGTCAAGTCTGGCCTTCTCCACATTCAGGATCTTTCCCCTGAGAGGAAGGATCGCCTGCGTCGCCCTGGTCCTCGCCGTCTTCGCGCTGCCTCCGGCGGAATCTCCCTCGACGATGAAGATCTCACAATTATCCGGATTCTTATCTGTACAGTCCGCCAGCTTTCCGGGAAGACTCATACCGTCCAGAGCGGACTTTCTCCTGGTCAGGTCCCTGGCCTTGCGCGCCGCGTCTCTGGCCCTCTGGGCCATCACGGACTTCTCTATGATCATCTTTCCCGTCTGGGGATGCTGCTCCAGATAGACGGACAGCTGATCCGTCATGATCGACTCCACAGCCCCCCTGGCTTCAGAATTCCCTAGCTTCTGCTTCGTCTGGCCTTCAAACTGGGGTTCCCCGATCTTAATGCTGATGATGGCGGTAAGCCCTTCCCTTATGTCATCGCCCGTCAGGTTCTGCTCACTGTCCTTCAGAAGCTTGTTGCTCCTGCCGTAGTCGTTAAAAGTCTTGGTCAGCGCGTTGCGGAAACCCGTCATGTGGGTTCCGCCCTCCGGCGTCACGATATTATTGACAAAGGAATAAGTCGACTCGTTATAACCGTCATTGTGCTGAAGGGCAACCTCTACCAGGACGCCGTCCTTCTCCCCTTCGCAATAGATAATATCATCATACAGAGGCGTCTTTCCGCGGTTCAGATAGCTGACAAATTCCTTGATTCCTCCCTCGTAGTGGAAAGAATGCTCCCTCGCGGGTTCCTCCCTCTCATCCGTCAGGGTAATCTTGAGGCCCTTTGTCAGAAAAGCGGTCTCCCTGAGCCTCTGCTTGAGGGTATCATAGTCAAATACAGTCGTCTCGAACACTTCCGGATCCGGCAGGAAGGTAACCTGGGTTCCGGTAAGGTAGGGATCGCACTCTCCGGCTATCTCCAGCTTATAGCAGACTTTTCCTCTCTCATAGCGCTGCTTGTAGATCTTTCCCTGTTTGAAGATCTCCACTTCCAGATATTCAGACAGCGCATTGACAACAGATGCCCCGACGCCGTGCAGTCCTCCGGAAACCTTATATCCTCCTCCGCCAAACTTTCCGCCGGCGTGAAGCATGGTAAATACAACCTCAACGGCAGGCTTTCCGGCCTTCGCGTTGATGCCTACCGGAATCCCGCGGCCGTCATCGACCACCGTCACGGAATTGTCCGGATGTATGTAAACGCGGATATGGGTGCAGTATCCGGCCAGGGCTTCATCCACTGAATTATCAACAATCTCATAAACAAGATGATGAAGTCCGCGCTCGGAAGTGGAACCAATATACATGCCCGGCCTCTTCCTGACTGCCTCCAGTCCTTCCAGAATCTGGATCTGATTTGCACCATATTCCGTACTTGTTTCTGATGTCATAGCCCCTCCTGGAACACAATTTATCTTATTCCGGACATCCTTCTTCAGACGCATCCGGATTATAATCAGACGATGTTTTATTATACCACAAAAAAGCAAATAACCCTAGTCTTTTCCGAATCTCTTACAGCAAAGCGGCCCGATGTCCGTCAGCCCTCAGATGTCTGCTTATGCAGGCATGGCAGCCGCGTCCGGGCTTTATCGCGCATAAAAATTACGCCGCGGCAAGAGCATGCCGCGGCGTTTTTTCAGGCTTTTTTCCGTAAACGCTGTTTTATTCTGAATAATGGGTACAGTATACTTTGATCGCAAATTGCACTCAAAGCCGCGTGCTGTACGGCTTTCAGAGCGGCCTTACGCATACCGGACCGCATTCCCGTCTTTTACATAAAAACTTCTGTCGATGCGGAAATGATTCCTTTCATAATCCGACAGTCCCGTACAGGTGATAAAGGTCTGTATCTCCCCGATCGAAGAGAGAAGATCTCTCTGCCGTCCCGAATCCAGTTCAGAAAGGACATCATCGAGAAGAAGTACGGGAACATCCCCCGTCTGCTCCTTCACCAGCTGAATCTCCGCAAGCTTCAGGGAAAGCGCGGACGATCTCTGCTGTCCCTGGGAGCCGAAACGCCTTAAATCAATCATATTCCCTTTCTCCGGATCATCCTCCGGGGAAAGAATCCTGAAGCTCAGATCATCCCTGTGCGGTCCCATCTCCGTAGTCTTCATAAAGAGATCCCTCTCCCTCCCCTTGGCAAGCTTTTCAGCAAAGGCTTCCGCATCCGTATTTTTCTCATAGAGGACGGAAAGAATCTCCCTGCCGGAACTTAAGGAGAGGTGGATCGGCCTGATGACCTCATCGAGGGCGATCACGAACTTTTCCCTGAAACGGATCACCTCGCTGCCGTAGTGCACAAGCTGTTCATCCCACACATCCAGGGTGCCGATATCCCCGGGAGAAAAGGCCAGATCCCTCAGAAGGCGGTTTCTCTGCATCAGCACTTTATTGTAGGAGGACAGGGAGGCCATATAGACGCGGCTGAGCTGGCACAGCTCCATATCCAGGAACCGTCTTCTCTCCGCCGGACCGTTTTTGATGATCGAAAGATCTTCCGGGGAAAAGAAGATAAAACTTCCAAGACCTACCAGCTCCTGAGCCCGGCGGATCGGAAGGGAATTGATCGCGATCCCCTTGGCGCGGCCGTTTTTGAGGTGTATGTCGATCCGGTAAGGCTGGGAGCGGCTCACAAGATTCATGCGCAGATGCGCTTCCTCCCGGCCGAAATATATCAGATCCCTGTCCCTGGAAGCGCGGTGGGACCTGGTTGTCCCGCAGAAATATATTGCCTCAAGGATATTGGTCTTTCCCTGAGCGTTATCCCCGTAAAAAAGATTGGAGCCTGAAGAAAAATCAAGCTCCAGAGACTTATAATTTCTGAAATTCTCAAGCCTGAGCGATTCAATCTTCATGCCTTCACAGTGATCTCTTCACCCATGTATGAGACCGTATCACCGCTGTGGATCTTCTTTCCCCGCATGGTGCATACTTCCCCATTGACCGAGACCTTCCCCTCCTCGACAGCATACTTGGCATCAGCTCCCGTATCCACGAGGCCCGCAGCTTTCAGAAGCTGTCCAAGCTTGATATATTCTTCCCCTGCTCTTAAAGTTAATGTCTTCATATCGGATTCCCATCCTATTAACTGCTGTTCAGTTCACAAAATTTACCGGAAGAACCATGTAAATATAAGACTGCTCGTCATCCTTGATAAAGCACGGTGCTTTCGCGTTCAGGAAATACACCGTGATCTTTTCATCATCGATTACGCGCAGGGCGTCCAGGATGAATTTCGGATTGAAGCCGATCTTCAGATCCTTTCCTTCCTTCTCAATCTCCAGATTGTCCGACATGGAGCCCAGCTGTGAAGTAATCTTCATATTGATGTTGTTCGATTCGATAGAGAGAACCAGAGGTCTCTTCTCGGATTCGCTGGTAAAGAGCATGGCACGGTCCACTGAATTCATCAGATCCGTCTTCCTCACCACAACTGTCGTCTCAAAATCGTTCGAGAGCATCTGATCAATCCGGAAATAGTTCCCCTCAATCAGCCTGGAGATCATAAGGGTCCCGTCCATCTCAAAGAGAATCTCGTTTCTGGTAAAGTAGAGGGAAACAAGGTCATCCTGCTCTCCCGTCAGGATCTTCATCAGCTCGGAAAGGGCCTTTCCGGGGATAATCACCTTATGCTCATGATAAGATCTGTCCAGGGTAAGCTGCCGGATGGCAATCCTGTGTCCGTCCAGGCCCACGATCCGCAGCTCGTTTTCCCGGATCTCAAGATATTCTCCCGTCAGAATCCTGTTGGAATCATTCAGGGCGATGGAAAAGATCGTCTGCCTGATGATCTCACGCAGCTGGAACTGGGACAGGATCACCGGGTCTTCCTTCTCAATCTGGGGAAGGTGCGGGAATTCCGACGGATCCTTTCCGCCGATGCGGAAAACGGAATTCTCACTTGTGATAACCGTCTGGTAATTATCATCCGTCTCGATCGTCACATCCGCGTCAGGCAGCTTGCGCACGATCTCGGACAGAAGCTTCGCGTCAAGGCAGATGATTCCCCTCTGCAGGATCGTTCCCGTAAGGATTGTTTCGATCCCGAGTTCCATGTCATTGGCCGTCAGCCTGATATCGTCGACGGAAGCGTCGATCAGGATACAGTTCAGGATATTCATCGTCGTTTTGGACGGAACAGCCCTGAGAACGATATTAATCGATTTTATCAATTCTGATTTTGAAGCAGTAATCTTCATGTCAGCAGCCTCTCATAAAACAGTTGTCCTCACTGCCTTCTTCGCGCGCGATCAGACTGTAAGGAAAAGAATACAGATCAGCAGTAATAATAATAGTGGCTGTGGATTTGTGGAAAAGGGCTTCAAAAGTCCTTTTCCAAAGAAAATTCCCGTCGGAAAATCCGTTGGATAACGAAATTGTCAGACAGGAAAACTCCCCTTTTGTCCACTGTAAGGGTGGCCGGCACCCGGGGGAGCTCCGGGTGCCGAACGAGTTGCAAGCCTCCGTTATACTCATGCTTCCACTTGTCCGGATAGTGGAAAAGTGGAAAAATAAGTGGAAAAGTATCAGTTTTACTCTGCAGGACGGATCTTCTTCATCAGAACATCTATTGTTCTCTTAATCTCATCGTACTGCGTCATGTCGTCCTCAATCTTTTTGATTCCGTGCATGACAGTAGAGTGGTCTTTTTTGCCGAGGGCGTCCCCGATCGCCTTGAAAGGCATATCGATCATATACCTGCACAGATACATGGCGATCTGCCTGGGCTGGACAATCTCCGAATTTCTTCTGGAGCCTTTCAGGTCCGATACAGAGATGTTAAAATGCTCCGCGACCGTTTCTATGATCAGTTCCGCTGTAACCTGCCTGTGCTCATCCGGAGATATGAACTCCTTGAGCGCTTCCTCTGCCAGGTCAACCGTAATCTCGCGGTTTTCCAGACGGCTGTAGGCAATCAGTTTGGTCAGTGCCCCTTCCAGTTCCCGGATGTTGGACTTGATATTGGTCGCGATATACTGGAGAACCTCATTGTCGATCCTGTAGCCCTCCAGTTCCGCTTTCTTCTGGAGAATCGCCATCCGGGTTTCATAATCCGGCATCTGGATATCCGCCAGAAGTCCCCATGCAAATCTGGTCCGGAGACGTTCATCGAGGGTATCAAAGTCCTTCGGCGGCCGGTCGGACGAAATGATAATCTGCTTGTCCCGGCCGATCAGTTCATTGAAGGTGTGGAAAAATTCTTCCTGGGTGGATTCTTTTCCCGCTATGAACTGAATATCGTCGATCAGGAGCACGTCTATATTCCTGTAACGGTTCCGGAAGGAATTGATCAGGCTGACATTATTGCCGTTTCTCAGCGCGTCGATCAGCTCATTGGTAAAGATCTCTGAAGATACATAGCGGACCTTTCTTTCAGGCTGATTGAGAATGATATGATGCGCGATGGAATGCATCAGATGCGTTTTTCCAAGTCCGGCTCCTCCGTATATGAAGAGGGGATTGTACATCTTTCCGGGCGACTCCGCCACCGCTACCGCCGCGGCATGGGCAAACTTGTTATTGCTTCCTACGACAAAGGTTTCAAATGTATACTTCGGATTCAGTCCGGCTTCCATTAAAACCATGCGGATCTTCGGATTCTCCCCGGGAGTTTCCGGCTGCTTTACATTCACATGCCTCAGGTTCTCCTCCCTGGCTTCATCCTGAAGAATAAACTGGATGTCGTATTCTGTGCCTGTCATCTCCGTGATGGCCACTTTGAGCGGGAACAGGTATTTTTTGGTTATATAATCGATTCCCATCTGTCCCGTAGGAACAAGGAGAATCACCGTATTGTCCGTCACGCGGTGAACCGTAAGCGGTTTCAGCCAGGTGCGGAAGGCAATATCGGAGATCTCATGCTCCTGCATGACATTCAGAAGAATCTGATCCCATTTTTCTTTGATCAGGTCCATAGGTGTCTCTTTCTTTCTGCAGTCTGAATGCTTTTCGGAAAGTGAAATAAAAGTTACTATTCACGGCCTGATGTGCGGAAGGCCGTGAACAAAACTGCTGTGTAAACAGGAATAAAGCAGCATATGCTGCCGTGTCTTATGATTTTAAAGGAATCGGCTCTGTTTTTCAACAGCGCTGATTTCAGGAATGTGGATAATTCATTTCACACAGTAAACAGCCTCAAACTCCCTTTCCCTCAGCGGATTCTGATATCACGGGCTGATGGAATTGTTGATTTCTTCAAGGTTATACACACAGAAATCCACAGTGTTTTCCCTGCGTTTTTCTGAATTTGGGGATATTGTGTGGAGAACTTTTCTTCTTGACGCGTTCTTGGGAAATGCATATAATTGAAGCGATGTTTTCTCGCGGCAGCGGAACACGGATGAGTAGTTTCCATTTTATAAGCATTAAAGTGATAATCTGCCCATCATGATAGATAAATGGGAGCAAAGGGGGTGCCTTAATTATGAAGATGACATTTCAGCCTAAGAAGAGACAGAGAAGCAAAGTTCACGGCTTCCGTGCAAGAATGAGCACGAAGGGCGGCAGAAAAGTTCTCCAGGCGAGAAGAGCTAAGGGAAGAAAAGTTCTTTCCGCTTGATATGGCTTACTGTTTTGAGTGAGGAGAGTTTCGATTGAGTTCGAAACTCTTTCTTTATCTGTGGATATTCAATGGAAAGTTTGAAGAAAAGAGAGGATTTTTCCTTCGTCTATCAGAACGGAAAGTCCTATGCGAACCGTCTTCTGGTTCTCTATGTCTATAACAGGAAAAAGCGCTATGAAGAATGGGACAGTTCCAGGCGTATGCCGGGTTCCCTGAAAACAGCGGGTCCTGTCATCAACAGAGTCGGAATATCGGTGAGCAAAAAAGTCGGAAACAGTGTCGTCCGCCATCATCTGACCAGGCTTGTAAGAGAAAACTATCGGCTTCACGAACATGAATTTGCTGGGGGTCTGGATCTGATCGTGATCGTCAGGCCCGGCGCGAAAGAAAGTAATTTCTTTGATATCGGCCGCGCGCTGCTCTCCCTTGCATCGAGAGCAGAAATCAGGAACATGACCGGGGAAAGGAACAGGACATGAAGAGTGATCATGTGTTGAAAAAGGAAGGGAATCCTGCGAAACGTTTCCTTATCTTTATGATCCGTCTTTATCAGAGATACCTGTCTCCCATGAAAAGCACCAGGTGCCCTTACTATCCGACCTGCAGCTGCTACGCGCTGGAAGCCGTCAGCAGGCATGGAGCGCTGAAGGGAAGCGTTCTTGCGGGGTGGAGAATCATAAGGTGCAATCCCTTTTCACACGGGGGGTATGACCCGGTTCCATAACAATCCAGATGTCTTACCGCGTGAGAGGGGTCATCATTTTCCATTTTTGTCTTTAAAAGGGATGATCCGGATCCGGATGAGGCAGACAAAGGGGATAGAAGAATGAGTTTATTAACAAAAAGCACCACATTTATCATAGGTCCGGTGGCAACGATTCTCGGCTATGTGATGAACGGGATCTTCTGGGTTCTTGATAAGATAGGAATACCGAATATCGCCCTGGCCATCATACTTTTCACCATCGTGATCTATATGCTTATGCTTCCGCTGACCTACCGGCAGCAGAAGTTTTCCAGGATGACTCCTTTAATGAATCCCGAGCTGAATGCCATCAGGGATAAGTATAAAGGGAGAACTGACCAGGAATCCATGGCAAGGATGAATGAAGAGACGCAGATGGTCTACGCCAAATACGGAGTGAACCCCGCAGGATCCTGTGTACAGCTGGTAATCCAGATGATCATCCTGTTTCCTCTGTACCGGGTGATAATGAATATCCCGGCTTACGTAGGTCTGGTCAAGAACGTATTTACCGGTCTTGCCGAATCTCTCCTGAATACGGCGGGAGCGGAAGATTTTCTGAAATCGATCGCCACATCCATTCAGGCAACCACGATTTCCAAAGAATTCTCTCTTAACACGATCATTGATACCCTTTATAAATTCCGCCCGCAGAACTGGACGGCTCTCGCGGAGCAGTTTCCGGATCTGTCCGCTCAGATCGATACCACTCATACGACGATCGACCGTATGAATAATTTCCTCGGTCTGAACATAGCGGACACGCCCATGAATATCATCACGGCCCGCACTTCTGTTCTTCTTGTCATCATGGCGGTGCTGGTTCCGGTTCTTGCCGCTCTCTCCCAGTGGATTTCCGTCAAGATCTCCATGGCAGGGACACAGCAGCCGGAAGGAACGGACCAGATGGCGGCATCCATGAAGACCATGAACAATGTGATGCCTCTGATGTCCGCCTTTTTCTGCCTGACTCTTCCCGTAGGTATGGGTATCTACTGGATCATGTCCGCTGTTGTCCGTACCGTCCAGCAGTTCTTTATCAACAAGGCGCTCGACAAGACGGATATGGAAGCTCTTCTTCAGGCCAATATTGAGAAAAACAAGAAGAAGATGGAGAAGAAAGGCGGCGTTACGGGAGCCCAGATCTACCAGAATACCAGTATCAATACCAGAAATATTGATCCGCAGGCACAGGCGAGAAGAGACCGTGCCAGAA
>ODAJ012135906.1_pt1 | contig 10224 bp, 7 predicted proteins | sample 1539241 | NCBI WGS metagenome assembly ODAJ01 (sample SAMN02144231, study PRJEB22623) | gut metagenome | biome: sheep rumen | host: Ovis aries | place: New Zealand
TGATCTTGCCATTGTTGTAATGTTTTTTATGGTATCAGACTTACTTGCCAGCAGCTACTCCGGGTGACTGGCTCCCGCTTTTATTATTATACTACAAAGGTACGCCTTTTTTCTGAATCTACCAAATAAACGGCAAGAAAAATGTCGTATGTTTTAGTTAAAATACTATAATATCAAAGACAACTGAGATACTCCTTTTCAAAGGCGCTGGGGAACTGGAACTTGGATTCGCGATCCCTGAACTTCACGAAGATGTAATTGTCATCCACTGACATAATCTGTCCTTGGCCGAAACTCTTGTGAACGACCTGGTCTCCTACCTTCAGCCGTTCCCAGGGCTTCTCTTCCAGTTCTGGCTCATCGGACTGTTCCGCGGCTGCAGCCATTGGACGCATGTCAACCATCGTCTTCGGAATCGTATCTTCGGCAGATTCCTCTTCAAATGGGGCTCTGTCTATCACGGTGTCCCATCCGCCGATGACGGTTTCCGTATGGGTGTTGATGCCGGTATATTCGAGCGACGAGTCCTCATAACGCTTAAACTTATAGACGGCATCGTTCATCAGGTCGCGGTTGAACACGCCCAGACTCACCAGCAGGTCGAAGTCCTTCAGTGTGAGCCCCGTCACCTTTCGGAACAGTTCAGGCTCCAGTTGCATGATGACATCCTTGAGCGAGTATTCGCGGTAGTCGGTAAGATACATGAAGACCGGGATGCGGGTGGCAAACTTGATAAGTTTCTCCTGTATCTCCTTGCGCTTGCTCTTGTATTCCTTTTCTTCGTCTGTCAGTTCCTTCTTCTCCTTGCTGGTCATCAGGCTTGGGTCCTTCGTCTTCTTGGTCTCCTTGACGTGCTCCGACTTATTGATGATGGTCTCTATGTCGGCGTTCAGGCTGCGGAAGCCCTCGATGTTCATCAGCGCCCTCATCGCCTCTGGATTGTTCAGCAGTCGTTGTAGTGTGGCGTTGTCCACATTCACCAGCACGGCACTCTCCCAGCGGCGTGCCAGCAGTGTTGCCGTGGTGCCGCTCATGGCCATATCCAGCACACCGGCGGCATCGATCTCCTTCATCGACGAGCCGTCGTAGGCCAGTATGGGCAAGAACTTGATAAACTCGGCCACCTTCTTCTCCGGATTACTCTCCTCCACGTTTAACTGACAGCTGTATTCCTCCACCTGGCGCAGGGCACGGTTGGGTGCGAAATCGAAGACATAGCAGAGCGGCTTCAGGATGACCTCCCTGCCTTCCTCGTCCTTTGTCGTCCAGGGCGACTGCACGCGGAAGGCTGCCTGGAAGTATGTCTCGGGCGAGGTGGTGTTGCGCAGCATCATGATGCCCGTCCAGGGCTTCACGGTCACACCCGTAGAGAGTTTGCCGCACGAGAGGGTGATGGTCTTCGTCTGCTGCGGGTCGCCCATGGCGTTAAATACAGGAGTGACGGCCTTGGCACCCATGCCCGCCTCGTTGCCCGCCGCCACGACCACCTCATAGTCGTCGAAGAAGCGGTTGGCCCGCTTTCTCAGCAGCCGGGCCATCGCCCTGCATGCTGCCACGCTTGGCAGGAACCAATAGGTGTGCTGCAGGTAACTCAACAGGCGGCTGTCTGAGTAGGGCATGGGCGGCTTCGTGCTGACCTGCTTCAACTCCGTGACGATCGTCTCGGTATAGGTGCCGCGTATCAGGTCGAGCCACTTCTGCACATATTCCTCATGAATGAAAGAGTCGTCCTCGGCATGGAAGAACTCATTGAGGTCGAACTCGTCGAACTCTCCCTGTGAGGCTATCTCGCTGATGCTCTCAGGCATCTGATAGGTCATCATCACCATCTTTGGCAGTTGGGCGTATGGATTATCAGGTCCTTGCCACTTCTCTTTTTCTGCCTGTTCGTCCGAATAAGTCCAGTTGAATATCTGTTCTTCTATGAATTCTCCTGTCGAGATGGCTCGGAAGGGTGTGCCCGACAGATAGAGGTACGCCCCTGTGCGCAGCGGCATCAGTCCCTCGTCGTAGAGTTCGCGGGCTTCCATCTCCCGGCTTGAGGTGGCGTCCTCCATCATCATCTCGCCCATCTCCTCAGCCCGGCGCAGAGCGGGGTCTTTCTTGTCGTAGAAGTTCTTGGCGTTCTTGCCCCAGGCCCCGTAGTGGTACTCGTCGAGCACGATGCAGTCCCAGCAGACCGTCTGTATCCACTCGTTGGTGGCCTTGATGCCGCCCATGCTGTTCTTCCCCAGCACGTCCTGGAACGAGGCGAAGCAGACGAAGGGCCGCCGCTCGTTGACGTAGTTGAACTCGCGGTCGTCCTGTTTCTGACAGAACTGCCAGCCCTCGAAGTCCTTGTGCGTGGCGAGGTCTTCCTCCCAAGCCGTCTTCACGGCAGGCTTGAAAGTGAGCACGAGCACGCGCGTCCAGCCCATCTTCAGCGCCAACTGATAAGTTGTAAAAGTCTTGCCGAAGCGCATCTTCGCGTTCCATAGGAAGTGGGGTATGAGTCCGCGGTTGGCGGGGTCTTTCTTGAAGGCCTTGAAGTAGTGGGCGGTCTTATCCACGGCCCGTTCCTGTTCGGGGCGCATCCTGAAGTCATAGATGCGGTCGGTCATGCTGTCGCGCCGTTCCATCGCAGCATGGATGGCCCGCTCTACATCCTTCACATCACAGCGGAACCACTCTCCGAAAGGATTCTGGATACGGCTCTTGCGCAGGTAGTAGTGAACCCCTCCCAGCCCTTTGTCCATGAAGTACGTCCCGTCAGGGCGCATCGCGCTCCTTCTCAGCACGATCTCCTTGTCAAGATACAACTCATGGCCCTGCTCCTTGATGCGGATGGTGCCGGGCCTCGACGTGTAGCCCACCTTCAGCAGTCCCCGGTATTTGGGCACGTCTGGAAGCGAATAGGCGTAGATGGTCGGCGTCTCGTCGACCTTGTTTCTCAGTAAATCCTGTGTTGCCATAAGCTGTTGAGGTGAAAATATTCTGTAATTGTTGTTCCAAAATTTGTTTCTTTCGCTGATTTATCGTATATTTGCACCGAATTTCTAAACAACGATGCAATGAATGGAATGACCCTAAACTCCCCTTCGCCTATCAGCCTCAGATATTGGGACATGCTGAAAAGCCTGAGCGACACCGTCAAGATGGAGCTTGTAGCCATGCTGAGCGCGTCTGTCGTGAACAAGGAAGAAGTAGTAGAACCGGAACTGACGGAAGAGGAACGCAAACGTGAACTGCTGTCACTTGCAGGCTGTTGGGCTGACAATCCTGAAGATGCAGCCCGTATGGAGGCGGCTATCAAGGATGGCCGTAAGAATGAGTTTATGCGTGAAATCAACATGGATGACTGATGGAGAAGTACCTTCTTGACAAATGTACCTGGATTGAGTTCTTTCACCATCGTCACGGAGTCAGGGAGCATGTAGAGCAAATGCTCACAACTCAAATCTGTGCTTCCGAGGTAACGCTTGCGGAACTCACGTATGGTGCCATCAACAGCGGTGACTACGACCGTCATATCAAAGAGCCTCAAACACTTAGGCGCGATGTGACGTTTTACGATATCAGCGATGTGTTTGAAGAATATGGCCAGATTCGTTGTGCTCTGAAAAGGATTCGGAGAGACCTTGACCGCGAAGTCGGCCAGTTCGACATGCTCATAGGTGCCACGGCCCTCCATTATGGCTTGACGGTGGTAACAGACAACCTGAAGCACTTTAGCCTGATGCCTGGTATCAAGTGCGTGAACTGGGTAGGACGGTAGCATGCTTATCATTCCATTGGTCGTATCATCGATTCAATAAACGCTATCTCATCCTCTGTCAGGCCGTATTTCTTGTAAAGCATCTCGTCAGTCCAAGGGTGGGAGAAGTCCTGGAGAGGGACGAACTGGTATACTCCTTGAGTTGCGTGTTGCGTATTTTTCTTATACAATACCATAAACCTAAAAAAGCGTGTGAAAATGTAGGAAAGTACATTTCTTGCAGTTTTCTCTTCTGAAAATGGACCTATCAGAATATAAGTTTCTGAACATAGTGAATTTGGAATTCCTACAAAAGGTTTATTGATAACTTGTGTAGGATATCCGTTTCCCATACCATATGCTTGAGTAATATATATTTTCCATTTGTCTATCATCTCAAGCCCTTTTCTTGCCGTATTCCTATCAATATATCCTAAGCCATCATTCTGCCAGCCATAATAGTAAAATACTGAGGCTTTATCAAATTTCTCTAACGTAAATGGAGGCTTTATTCGCTTGTAGCTATTTTTTACGCGTACATCATAGCCAAAGGGATCGTTTGCACTTACTAATTCCTTAAATGATTTGAAATCTTTTGTTTTGATCTTACGAAGTATACTTACTTGTAATTTGTGTCGTATAAACGACTCGCATCCAGGCTCAAGAAGAGCCCTTTCTTCTTGTTCTATGATTTCTTCTCCAATATGTGTAACTACTTTACATAGCCCCTTCTGATCTCTATTCCAAAGGAAATAGCATATACCCCCCTCTATTTGGACACCTGAAAAACAGTCTGAAGAAATAGGATAGTCATGTATGACTCTGATAGATTCATCATGCAACATGCCGTCCCTAAACGAGTCTAAATTTCGACCTCCAGAATACCATCTTGCAGGAATAACAAAGACCATGTATCTTGGATTCATTATTTTAGTCTTTTCTATAAACATATTGTAAATAGGTGTTGCACCAGCGCCATTCCCGCTACCGTCACTTAAATGATACGGCGGATTGCCTACGATTACGTCGAATTGCATATTTGGAAAGAATTTCTTTGGATTGTCTGTGTGAATGAACATATAGGCGTATTGCTCGGCCTCGGAGCCGCGGTCGTAGACGGCCTGGCTGGCACCGCAGTACTTGCATTTTCCGTTGACCCACGTGTGGCTGATGTTCCGGTAGAGGATATTGCCCTCGGGGGTGTCGAACTTCGAGACCGCATACCGCCCGTTGGCCGTCTTGCTGCAATAGACACTCCGGCGGGCCAGCAGCGAGGTGAGTTCCGTGCAGGCGATGCCGAACACCTGACGGTGCAGGATGTGGTCGATGCGCTGCTGACGGTCGGGTATCTGGTCGGCCAGCCCGCGGTCGAGCCGCTTCACAATCTCACGGAGGAACACGCCGCTCTTGGTGAACGGGTCGAGGAAGGTGGTCGTCGGACTGCGGAACAGTTCCTGCGGCAACAGGTCGAGCATCTTGTTGGCCAGTTCGGGAGGCGTAAACACCTCGTCGTTGCTCAGGTTGGCAATGCAGTTGAGTACGTCAGGGTTGTAGTGACTGTTTGTCATAGGCAGTTATTTGATGAGGTCGATAAATCGGATGGTCTTGTCGGCATCCCAGTCGCGGATGCGGCAGTAGCGGCCGTTGTGCCTGTAGATGTTGTCGCCGGCGCAGCCAGGGCAGGGCGTCACCTTCGGCTGACGTTCCTGGGGCGCGTCCATGGCGAAGAAGTCGAGTTGCTGCGCCGGCTTGTGCTTCGACACGACGTCGTGGCACGAGTCGGGCACCACGCCCTTCAGCCCGTCCATCTGCCAGAGGTTCCACGAGATGATTTCCGCCACCTCGGCGACGGCCGATTCCGGCGGCTGCTGGCCGAAGCGGTCGCTGTGGTATTCGGCGAAGGAGGCCAGCAGGTTCATGCGCGCCAGCAGCAGGTTGTCGCCCTGCCACTCGTAGCCGTAAGTGTGGTGATAGGCCAGGCGCACCCAGCGGAGCCACTCCTCGGGCGACCCGACGTGGCGGTTTATCACGTGGATCTTCCTGTCGAGCAGCCCGATGCGCGCCGACGGGGGGATGGCCTCGCCGGTGGTCGTGTCGTAGCGGCTCACCAGATAGGGTGCCTCGCCGCAGGTGATCTCCAGGCAGTTGGCGCCGACGTAGTCTTCCCACGACGCGTGCCCCTCGGCCTTCCACGCCTCGTCGACGAGGTTGTTCTGAGCGTCGCATATCCACGACGGTGTGAACACCTCGGCCATGTCCTTGGCGCGGTCGGTCTGCTGCTCCTTCGTCTTGAGCACGCGCGGACGTACCACCATCGCCTGCTCGCCCGTGATCAGCCGGGGCAGTATCTGCGAGTGGTAGCCGTAGGCCGGGCCCAGCGCCTCGTAGTCGTGCGTCGCCCAGAAGATGTTACGGCCCGTGGTATGGTCGCGCAGCAGCGTGTCGAGCACCTGCGGCGACAGTGCCTGCAGACCGTCGTCAGTTTCTTTGTTTGGCATTCTTTTGCACTTATAGCTATTGGCAAAAGCACTTATCGGACATTACGGGACTTCCCACAACCCTGCGGGCACGAAAAAAGCGCGGACGCTTATCCGTGCTTGAGGTTGTGAGAGATACCCGTCAACTGATAAGTGAAATGTCCACGCCTATAAACGCAGACATTAGACATTTATCTTTGTTGACTATTTGAAACTCTCACATTCCAAGCACGCCGAATAACTGCTAATGCTGTTATTGTTTTACCCTCGAAAGTCTCACCGGCGGCTTCCGCTGAAGTCTCCTGCCTTGCAGCAGGCGGCCCCTTAGGGCCATCAGCCAGTGATTAGGTGCAAAATTACGAAGATTTCTGCAAATAACGAAGAAAAAACTGGAAAAAGTTTCCTTTCACTGCCAAAATAGTGGTGAGTTAGCGAGTAAGAAGATTGGCTTATTTCTTGCATTTTTGTGGAAAGTTCTGACGAGGCTGGAATGGCTTCGGATTGATATTGTCGTGATATTTCAGCATTGGCAAATCGCCCGGAATCACCACTGAATCGCCCTAAAACCGCTACTTGGAGTTTAGTTAGGGTAAAGTGGGAGTTTAGTTAAACTAAAGTCCCGGTTTAGACTAACTAAACTCCGAGTCTGCCCCGTGGTCTGTCACAGACATGAATCTGAAACTTCGACATGTAAAGTATATTCATAGACTCTGGTAATAGCGTTTGCTGACATGCTGACATGCTGACATTGATTTCATAGAGTACTTAAAAAATAGAAAAAAGGTATATCATAGCCTAAATTTGCTTTTTTGATAAGTCTATGGAAACTGATGTCAGCATGTCAGCATGTCAGCGTCAGAACACCTCGGGATTGTGCGCACGGTCTATCTCCGCCTGCGTGTGCTCATTGACGTAGTAGCCGCGCGTGCCGCTGTGTCCGTTGCGCGACTTCTTGTAGCCGAGTTTGGTCATGATGGCACCGAGGCGTCTGTTGTCGGGATTCCTTTTCAGGTTGCCGTAGGCCATGATCTTGGCCGATATCTCCGACAGGGTGAGGAATTTCGACCCGGCGTCCTCGAGGCTCGCCGGCGAGAAGTAGATGGGGATGAGCTCCTCCTCGTTGGTGGGGATCATGAAGGTCTCGACGTGATGCTCGAGGGCGTGGATGTCGTCGAGGTTGAACCAGTAGCTGAACCCGTTGCGCAGCAGGTAGAGGGCCTGGGCGAACATGCCGTCGTAGGGCAGCCGGTGGGTGTAGGGCGAGTCGATGGCCTCGACGTGGAACGGCAGCCAGCGGCGGTTGCCCGTCTGGTCGGTGAGAAATTCCTCCTTGTTGCCGCTGGCGGCATAGCTGGCCACTCGCACGCGCTTCTCCTTGTGCCGGCCGAAGGGTGCGCGCACGTCGACGTTCTGGGTGGTGATCATCGACTTGAGTTTGTTCAACTGGCGGTCGGTCAGTTTGTCGAGTTCGTCGATGTTGATCAGTCCGTACTCCGCTGCGCGCAACTCCTCGTCCTTGTCCAGGCGGTCGATATCGACGTGGTCGGTCGAATAGGCCTGCAGTTCAGGCGGCAGCAGGCGGTTGATCCAGGTCGACTTGTAGATGCCCTGGCGACCTACGAGCACGATGACCTGATGGTTGACCACCGCGTCGTCGATCCATCCGGCTACCATGGCGACGAACCATTTGGGGAAACTCTTCCGCCAGAGTGCGTCCTCGTCGTCAGTGCTCATGTGCACCATCGCTGCAGCCTGGCCGATGTAGTCGGGCATGTCGGGGGTCCACGGGGCGCGCGACAGCACGTAGTCGCGCAGCGGGTTCACCTCGGGCACGACGCTCGAGTTGAGCACCGTGTGGAAGAGCCTCTCGCTGAGGTTCGTGCCCGACTCGGCGCAGCAGGCCATGTAGAGGTCGTTCTCTTCGCGCTCCTTCAGTTCGTGCCACTGGCCGTCGTCCTGCCGCTGGCGCGTCTTCTGCGTGAGCATGTCGTACTGCAGTTCCCTGGCCTTCAGGAACGAGGCGATCGTCTCGGTCTTCACGGCGGTGAGTGAGCGCTGGGGCATCCACACGCCGAACTCGTCGGAGGCGGTCTTGTAGCAACTGTGGAGCACGTCGGAGGGCTTGCCGTCCATCTTGCCCAGCCACTGGTCGTCGAGGGCCCGGGCCGCCTCGTCCTCGTCTACACCCATGCGGTTGAGGATGAACGCCACGCGCATCACGAAGTTGTGGCGCTGGCCTGGGGTGAAGGTCATGCCGCTCTCCTCGACCATCTTCACGGCACGTTCCAGATGGTCGCCTAAGGCCACGCTGACGGGGTTGCCCTGCTGGTCGACGGCTCGCTTCGGGGTCTTCATCCTGATGAGTTTGCCGTCGGCGTCGATGCCCAGTTCCTCTCGGGTGAGGCGCATCGCATAGGCGTCGGGACGGTACACGGCCAGCGGGTCGTGGCTGAGGCCCATCAGGCGGTTGATGTTCTTGCACTCGCCGTCCATCTTGTGACCGCACCATACGGTGTACTGGCGGGCGATGCACCGGTAGGCGCGCGTGTAGATCTCCTCGGCGCGCCTCGGGTCGGCAGCCAGGTCGATGTCGATGCCTTCGGGCAGGGTGAAGGGCACGACGATGTGGTAGCCCAGGCGGGAGATGCTCTCGTAGGCCAGGCGGGCGTGGTAGGAGGTGCGGAGGATGGTCTTCACGCGCTCCAGTTCCTTGGCCGACAGGCGCTCGCCGGGAGCCTTCGCATCGAAATCGATGAGCACCTGGTAGCGGCACTCTCGGCAGTTGTCCTTACCCTTGCCGCCCTCCATGCGGAAACTGACAGCCACCTGGGGTGTCGACTCCTTCACCTCCTTGGCGGCCTTCTCGTGGCCCTGGGCCAGCAGGTCGCGGTAGAGTGCGGTCTTCTTCTTCAGGTCCTCGTCGCTGCGCAGCATCTCGGCCAATTGTTCAAAGCCGATGGGGCTGGCTTTCGTGCTGTTGAATGATGGAAACAAATCCAGTTTTTGTGTGTCAATCATGCTTATATAATAAGTTTTAATATATTTAAAGATTAATAAATATTTCCTTTCGGGACGGTCTTTGTTTGGCGGATAGCAAAGAAAACTTTAAATTTGCAACCGCTTTATGACCAATCTCGGTTGGTGAAAAGTGGGACCGGACTCTTTTAGCCTCGTAAACTGTCAGAGACCAGCCCCGTGTGCGCCCTGCGATATCCTCTGGATATGCGGGGCCTTTTTCATGGTTCGATTATGTCATTCTTCTTTTCCTTGGTTTTGATTGGACGTTGCTTCATAAAGTACACCTGACCCTGGAGGTCGTCGTCGAGAGAGGGCTGGCGAATCAGGTCGAACATGATGTTACCGTTCTCGTAGTTGAATCCCAGCGTGTCGAACATGAGCTTTGTGGGTACATAGTAATATCCACTCGACTCCCTAACGGAAAAGGCATCCTCATCGCCCTCATTAATAATAATAAGGTATAAGGACTTGTTTTCGTCGTCTTGCGCAAACTTTGCGAACTTTCCGGCCTTCAGGTCCAGTGCCGTAGCCGTGTCGGAAGTGAATCCGAGTCGGCCAGATGCCTGGATCGTTACCTTCAGTGTTGTTGCAAATCTCTTTGCACTTAATATGCTAATTCCCATGCTATATGAAATTTTGGTTGCAAAGATAATAAATAATCTCTTTTTCGCCAAACATTTTTCCTAAATAATGCGTAAATAAGGAAATTTTGTGAAATGGAAACGCCTTGATACGCATTTCTTTTCGCAAAGAAACGAAAACGAGGGCAAAAAGAGAATGAAAAGAGTCGGAAATGACTATGGCATATTTTGTTGGGTTTTCTACTTTGGAAGTATTCCATGAGGACTGACAAAAAAGACAAGAATCGCTGAAAAAAGAGGCTGAGATATTTGGTAGTCTCAAGATTTTTTCGTAACTTTGTAGGGTAATTGATAACGAATAGAATACGTCTGATACCATGGAAAACAACAAGGGATACAAGATTTCCCAGTACGC
>ODAJ012137517.1_pt1 | contig 10221 bp, 6 predicted proteins | sample 1539241 | NCBI WGS metagenome assembly ODAJ01 (sample SAMN02144231, study PRJEB22623) | gut metagenome | biome: sheep rumen | host: Ovis aries | place: New Zealand
CTCATAGGAAATCGCAATTTCCTATGAGATAAAAAAGGGACCGGCCGCACAAATCAGATGTGCACCGGTCCCTTTACTATTATCTTAATATGTCCAGCTTAACGAGATGCTGCTGTCTCGGTCCAGACGTAATCCGCCATGCCGACCAGCCTGCAGACACTTCGCTTTCGCAGATTTCTGAAAGAAATGCTGCTGTCACGGTATACTCACTGCTTGACAGGGTCGGAGACGATGACCTTGTGGTCATACCACTTGCCCTTTTCACCGATGATGGCGCAGTCAAATTCCTCGCCGAGCACCGGTACGGGAAGGTCAAATCCATAGACCTCCTCTTTCTCGCCATCGCTGTAAGTCACTTCGTCTGTTGTGGGCTCGATGACAGCTGCACCTTCCTGCTGTGCCTCTGCGGCAGTGCCCTGGAAAAGTTTGAGGATCTTTTTGGAGACAAGGCTGACATGGATGGTCATCCTGCCGTTTTCGACAGTCAGGGTTCCCTTGTCGCCGTTGGCCTCGTTGACATGGAACATGCTGCTGTCTGTCTTGAAGGTGGCAGTGTAGGTGCCATCCTCAATAGGGGCATTTCCCGCCTCTTGGGCTTTGTTCTCAGAGGTCTCTTCCGCAGGCTCTTTTGCAGTCTCAGCAGCGGCTGCTGCCTCGGGATCCAATCCATCGATTGCATTTAACATATGTGCGACATAGAGCTCCTGCACTTCCTGAATCCGTCCGAGGCCTTCGATCTGGCAGTTGACGCTCTCAAAGCTGCCGTCTTTAGTGAACTGACTCTTCCAGGAATCCTCATCATCGCCTGCCATATCATTGTTGGCGTGGTCTCCGGCCACGACCATCAGGGGACGGAGGATCACTTTCTTATAGCCTGCCTCTTTGACTTTGGCAATGATATTTTCACAGGATGTCTCTTCAGGCTCGCCCTCGACAGTGCCGATGAAGACGTTCTTGTAGCCAAGAGAATCCATCTGGGCCTGCATCTGGCTGTAAGTCACTTTGGCGACATGGGCAGTTCCGTGGCCCATGAATACAAATGCGGTTCCGTCTTCCTGTGCTGCCTCGAGGCTGTCAAAACCTGCTACCTTTACAGCTTCTTCTACCACTGCCTTGGCGACAGCTTCTTTATCCTCGTTGACGACAGACGCATCCTCGCCGACTTCTCCCAGAAGGGGCTCCGCAACGCTGACAGTCGCAAAGTCGGCTTTTGCTGCTTCGACAGCTGCCATAAGTTCATCATATTCAGCGCCGTGCATCAGATGTGTGGGCTGAATAGCAAGATTTTTGACTCCGTTTTCCTTTGCGCGGGCCAGTGCCTGCTCAACGTTGTCGATGACTTCACCGTCACGGGCCTGCACATGGTTAATGATGATCTGCGCTGTAAAAGCTCTGCGGACAGCCCAGTCAGGGTATGCCGCCTGCAGCGCTTTCTCGATACCGCCGATATCGGTCGCGCGGCTGTCGTTGAAAGATGTGCCGAAGCTGACGACCAGCATCTCATTCTGGCCGATATCATCTGCGTTGAGCGGATCATCCGCAGATGCGTCACCCGTGTCACGGCCGAAATAATCGGGATCCTCCACCTGGGCCTTCTGCTCATCTGTGAGGGCATCCCATGCAGCTTTCGCCGCCGCGATATCCGCGTCTGTCGTCTCTGTGCGTTCCTGCACATTGAGGGCTTCGATCAGATCTGAGCACTCCTTTACAAGGTCCTTGTCCTGCTCTGCAGTTTCCTCGTCCTTCTTTTCAGCTTCCTCGTCCTGCTTTGCAGCTTCAACTTCCAGAGGATCTGCTTCCATAGCGGCTGCGGTGTGCGCGACATAAACCGCCTCTACAGCTTCGATGCGTCCAAGACCTGCGATCTGGGTATCGATACTGTCAAAGCTGCCGTCCGCCTTGAACATGCTCTTCCAGGAATCCTCCTCATCACCCGCCATATCGTTGTTGGCGTGGTCGCCTGCAACAACCATCAGGGGACGGAGAACCACTTTCTTGAAGCCTTTCGCTTTGACTTTTTCGATGATCTGGTCACAGGCAGTCTCCTCGGGCTCGCCCTCGACGGTTCCGACAAAGACATTGGTGTATGCCAGAGAATCCATCATGGTCTGCATCTGGCTGTAGGTCACCTTTGCGGCGTGCGAGGTGCCGTGGCCCATGAGAACAATAGCTGTGCCGTCCATACCGGCTTCCGCAATGCTCTCATATCCCGCATCCTCAACAGCCTGTGCAACGACTGCCTCTGCAACGGTTTCTTTATCTTCATTGACGATCGTCGCATCCTCGCCGACTTCGCCCAGCAGGGGCTCCGCGACACGGACAGTCTCAAAATCACCTGCGACAGCCTTAACGGAATCCATGAGCTGATCATACTCAGCGCCATGCATCAGGTGCGTGGGCTGAATGACGAGATTCTTGACGCCGTTTTCCTTCGCGCGGGCCAGAGCCTGGTCGATATTGTCGATGACCTCTCCATCACGGGCCTGCACATGGTTGATGATGATCTGGGAAGTAAATGCCCTTCGCACGGACCAGTCGGGGTTGGCTTCCTGCAGAGCCTTCTCGATGCCGCCGATATCTGTCGCGCGGCTCTCATTGAAGGAAGTGCCGAAGCTCACGACCAGAAGCTCGTTCTCGCCGATATCATCCGCATTGAGCGGATCGTCCGCGGAGGCATCGCCTGTGTCACGGCCGAAGTAATCGGGATCTGCCTCTTCGCCTTCCACCATGGCCTTCTGTTCATCCGTAAGGGCATCCCATGCAGCCTTGGCTGCCGCGATGTCTGCATCTGTCGTCTCTGTGCGCTCCTGCACATAAATCTTGTCGATCAGAGCTGCGCACTCTGCTGCAAGCTCCTCGTCCGTCTTCGCCGTTTCCGCTGCTGTGTCTGCTGCCGCAGCGCTCTCTGCTGCAGTATCTGCTGCCGGTGCGCTCTCTGCTGCCGGTGCAGCTTCACTGACTGCCTCGGCCGTGTTTTCCGGCGTCTGCGCCGGAGTGCTGTTTCCTGTACCGCCGCAGCCAGCCAGAAGCGCGCCCGCCAATACAGATGCCAACAGGATCGCTGTCAATTTCTTTTTCATCTTGTCCTCCTGTTTTTGCTGAAGAATCCTTCTCCAAAGCTTTTTTAAAAGAATGTCCCCCCAAGGAGTTTCTTTACTAAAGTGAACATCTCCTAAAAGAATACTCTCTGAAAGAGTCTTTGGAAAGTGTTTCTTCAATTTGCTGTTCCGTATAACCATTTGTGTTATAAAACGCAGCGGTTTTTGAACACCGGCTGCAGGTGTTTTCCGAAAGCAGAAAGGGCATAAGAGCACCTTGACACTTCCGAAAATAGACAAAAAGCGGCTGGAGAGTGCCGCCTTTTATCAATATTCATCACGTTAAAAACCGGGGATTTTTAACAGAGCTGACCAAAACTATATTTTGAAAATCAAAAAAGGGGCATTTCGCTGCACAAAAACGAAAATGCCCCCGCATATTCCTTCATCTGCCGCTGTTCCCACCGAACAGAGCATTCTGCCTGCATCTGCAGCAAGTATCCTGGCTTGGCTTCATCCTCCATCCCGTCTTCCCGGAAAAATGGCCGGCTCACGGTCGGCCGCACTCTCTTCCAGTGACTCCTGCGGCTTTTATGCCGCAGGCAGGGACTTCGTCTGCCTCACAGTAGCGGGGGCTGCTCCGGTTTTCAACCGGATTCCTTGTCAGGCTCCGAGGAGCACTGCAGATGCCATTTAGTTTTGCTTGTAGAAATCATGTGTATTATAACACACTTCTCTTACAATTTTTGTAATTTTATCACTTTTTATAAACACCGTATGTCTTTGCGATCTCCACCATGCGCTTCGCGTGCGGGAAGGCATCGGGAGAAATCAGCTCACATCCGGTGGCAAGGATGAAACCGCCGCCTTTTGCCATGGCGTCAATACTGGCCTTGCACTCGGCTTCAAGTTTCTCGGGTGTTCCGACAGTCGCAGTTGTGGGAGCGACGCAGCCGATCAGGGTGGTCACATCACCGTATTTCTGCTTGCACTCAACGAAATCGGCACAATCATCCGGCGGATACAGGAAAGAAATCGCTTCAGGATGCATGCGGTTGATCTGAGCGTCAAAATAAATCTTGTCGCCGCAGTTGTGGATCATGACCATGGCGCCTTTTGAATGCACGTGCTCGGCAAGCTCCTGCACCCATTCTCCTTCGAGCTCATCCCACATATCCTTGCTCATAATGCTTCCGGAAGAGAACAGTGTATCAAACATAATACCCTGCACACCTGTCTCCAGAAGTGCGTCACAATACTCCTTGAGGACCTGTGTGATCACACCTGCCGTGTCATGCACGACCTCAGGCTGCTCGATACAGTCCACATACATTTCCTCCTGATTGCGCAGCATGGAAAGTGTTCCCAGCGGTCCGAATACAAAGGCGATAACAGGGAATTCTCCCTTTGCGGCCTCCACAAGCTTTCTGCAGACATCGATATGCATCATCATGCGGTCACAGGTGCGATAGTCGACATACTGAATCTTGTCATACTCATCCTCATCACCAATGACCTGGTTCTTGTAATTGGGATGCGCTGCCTCATGATCGGGATAGACCAGTTCCTGTCCCCAGGCTGAGCATTCTACAGAGAGATCGATCAGCGTCACAATACAGTCGAGGTCAAATTCCTCTTTTGCCTTTAAAAGTCCCTTCGCGCAAGTGTCCGCGTCTGTGGACCACTCACGGCAGTTTGCACCGATCAGGTTTCTCGATACACCCGCGAGCAGGGGGTAGACCGGTACGCGGTCCGCTTCCTGATGGTTTAAAGCCATGACAACTCTTTCCATGGAATTCATACTGTTTCCTCCTGAAATCCTGAAATCATGATTCCTGTCTTGTTTTTAATATGGATTTATTATAATTTTTACCATTCCTATTTTTTGAAAAAACATCTCTTATTTTAGTAATAATTTTGGGATTGAATCCAAGCCCCGCCCGCGAGCCTTGCACCCTTGCGCAGCAGGGGTTCCCGCCTGCGGGTTTTCTTGCGGAACGTTTATTCTCTGCATTCTCAGTTAAACTTATTTGAACAACACACAGCCTGTGAAAGTCACAGTATTTCTGCCATAGTAGTAGGGAGTGTCCGCACACTTGCAGACATCTGTGACCAGAAGTCCGTAGGCCTCCATCGAGGTAAATGCTTTGTCGGGAAAACGGCAGGGCTGATCCGGATAAGTGCATTTTGCGCACTGCATTCCACAGCCGCCGCTGCCCATGGGAAGGAAGTCTTCTTCTCTTTCCCGCAGCACAGTACAATAAGCCAGAAAGCGCTCCCTCTGTGTGTCCATTGCCTCTTCAATCGCTTCTCCGTCAAATTCGTCTTCCATCTGCGCAGTGGTCTGCAGGACAATACCCCATTTGTACTGTTTTGCTTTTTTTCTGCTCTCTGCCAGAGTTCCGCAGGCGGGAGGGCAAGTCCAGAGCCTGCCGTAGTTTCCGCATTTATTGGAACTGCACATATCCCGCACTTCCTTGAGAAATTTAAGATCCTTTGCCGCAAAAATTCCTCTGCCCCGAAGTCCTTTTTCTTCGGCTAGCGCAATGGCTTCTTCTTTTGTCATACCCCTTCTCCTCGTGTGAGATCGCTTGACTTTGATTTTCCTCCTTCGGACTTGTCATCACTGTTCCGGAAAAAACATGTGATCCATATACAGGTCACTGAAAAGAGGGCTCTCAGCAAGTGAAGCTTCTTCCGATCTCTGCGCGGTTTTTGCCATTCTCTCCAGGATCGCAGGATCGTGTGCTGCCATCACCGCACCGGCCAGAGAGCTGTTGCCCACAGTGTACATACGGTCCAGCAGTTCCCCGGGCAGAAGGCCTATGCCGACAGCCTTTTCCAGGTTGATCTTCTGGCCGAAACCGCCTGCCAGATAAAGCTTTCCGATATGATCATAGTCCGTCCCGTATGCTTCGATCAGGACCTCCATTCCCGCACGGACCGCCGATTTGGCCAGCTGCACTTCACGGACATCCTTTCCTGTAAAAACAAGGCCATCCGCAATCGGAAATCCGTCATCAAAATAGTCATCCTCCAGAAGTCCGGTCTCGTCAATCAGTTCTTCTTTGAGGAGTTCGTACACCACCTCCAGGACGCCTGTCCCGCAGATTCCTGAGGCCGGGCGGCCGCCGATCGTCTGTACACGTGCCTTCTCCCCCTCAATCTCCACGCTGCACACTGCGCCCGGAATACCCGCGACGCCGCAGCTGATATTACCGCCCTCAAAAGCAGGACCGGCTGCCGTGGAAGCGGACAGGATCCTGTCGCGGTTTCCGATGGCCATCTCCCCGTTGGTACCAAGATCGACCAGAAGGCAGATTTCCTCGCTCTGATCCATACCGCAGGCGACAATGCCGCTGACAATGTCAGCACCGACAAAGGTACTGATCCCCGGCAGGATGGTCATATTTTTATACTCATGCAGAGAGATGTCCACAGGAGTATAGGGGGCAACGCCGAGTGTACGGCAGGGCAATCCCTGCAGCAGGTGCTCCATGGTTGTATTTCCGCTGATCAGCATTTTCACATCCGCAGGAAGCCCAAGTCTTTCCCTCAGCTGGTCCAGATCACTGAGAATAGACTGCCGGAGTTCCTCCCCTTTTCCCTGGTTGGATGCCTCCATGCGGCTGATGACGTCCGCTCCCCAGGCACGCTGATGATTGACCCCCGTAACTGTCTGCAGGACCTGTCCGGTTCCTGAATCCACTGCGCTCATTGCAATCGTTGTCGTACCAATGTCCACAGCCGCTGCGATTCGGCCGGTATAATCCACGTCGGGACTTGCGCCTCCGGGCGTTTTCTCCATCTGCGGCTGCCGGGGGAGCGAAAAGGAAGCCTCCACCTTCATTGCAGATTCATCCGGTGCGATTATTTCCACCCGCATCCCCGCCGCTGCCTGCACCTTGCAGGCCAGCCGTTCCCCGCGGGCAAGCGAGTCCGCGGAAAGGAGTTTGCGGTCCGCCTCCGAAGGGGCGGGCGGCTCGCTCAAAAAGAGGACCCTGCATTTTCCGCAGGTTCCGTTCGAACCGCAGTTTCCCGCCAGATAAACGCCCTGCACCTGCAGAGCCTCCATTAAACTTTTTCCTTCACAGCCGGCTTTCAGCTCAGCATATTTCTGTTTCATATCGGCCTCGTATGTTCAAGACTTGCTCGTGAATTCTGCGCGATTACGCGAGTCTCTTTTTGCTCGCGTATCCCGCGACTGTTATGAAATCACGGTTTCTGCGCGATGAAGAATAAACAATGCCCCCACTTCACGCGGAGGCATTGCATCGTCACTGGTCTTCTCAAACATTCCGCAGCACATCCGCGCAAGGCATGACCCGGCAGCTGCTCTTAAGCGCCGAGCAACTCAAGTGCTTTCTCCGCAGCGCTGGGTGCATCCTCTGTATATGCATCCGCTCCAATGCTCTCGGCAAACTCCTGGGTCACAGGCGCACCGCCGACCATGATTTTCACCTTATCGCGGATACCGGCTTCCTCTGCTGCCTTGACCACTTCTCCCATGATGGGCATTGTGGTGGTCAAAAGCGCGGAAAGACCGATAATATCAGCATTTTCGTCGATTGCGGTCTGAATAAATTTCTCAGGAGGCACATCGACTCCCAGATCAATCACTTCAAAACCCTTGCCCTCAAACATCATAATGACAAGGTTCTTGCCGATATCGTGCAAGTCACCCTGTACTGTTCCCATGACCACCTTGCCTTTTCCGGTCGATTCCTTTCCAGCAAGATAGGGCTTGAGCACTTCGGAACCAGCCTTCATGGCACGCGCGGAAACCAGGACCTGCGGAACAAAAATCTCATTAGCCTTGAACTTTGCGCCTACAACATCCATACCGGCAAGAAGGCCTTTTGTCAGGATCTCGTTTGCTTCCAGTCCCTCATCGATTGCCTGCTGGCATAGCTTGGCAACATCTTTGCGTTTTCCCTTTTGCAGCATTTCGGAAATGTTCGCGAGCACTTCACTCATTTGCGCATTCTCCTTTCGTTAAAAAACCCCGGTTTTTCCAGCTTCTATGACTTCTCCGGATTCAGAAGTTCCCGGTTCAGCCAGGTATCAGCAGGCTCTCCACTTCCTGCAGATATCTCGTATAATAAATAATTATATAGATTATATATCGAAATGTCAGATTGTTCTTGTAATTTCTTTGAAATATTCGTTTATTTTTCACCTGTCAGAAGGCCGTCATCAGGACAATTGTCTTTTGATTATTTTTTGGTGATTTGCAGCTCTTATTGACGGTACTGTCTGGGCGTGAGCCCGGTCAGCTTTTTGAAAACTTTTGTAAAATAACTCTGGTCCTTATAACCACATGCAATCGCAATCTCCATTACCGGATAGTCTGTATTGGACAAGAGCCGGGCCGCCTCTTCAATACGGATACGGTTGAGATACTCCTTGAAGGTCGTGCCAGTCACCTGCCGGAACAGTGTAGAAAGATAGGAAGTATTCACATGCAGAGTGTCCGCTACGCTGGCAAGTGAGATTTCTTCCGAAAAATGCCGGGCAATATACTCGACGGCATTCTTGACGATCCTGCTGTTTTTTTCCTGAGTAAGAAACAGGTTGTCCGTAAAGATCTCAATATTATCCTGAAAGGTATAACAGATATCATAGATATTCTTTGAGGCTGCCAGTGCTGTTATGAGCCGCTGGTTCATTCCGAGAACCATATTCACATCGGCTCCCCGGTTGATCGAGGCGCGGGAAAGCAGTGAGCAGAGCTCGATAATGCGGATCTTGATATGATCCGTGTCGTGTCCTTCGTAGAGCAGGATATGACCGAGGAGTTCATTGAGGAGTTCTCTTGCGCGCTCTGTATTATTGACTTTGATACAGCTGATCAGCTCATTTTCCAGCTCCACCGGATACATCTTTTCCTCGCGGAAGCCGCTGTTTTTGTAAAGCTGTATTGATTCATTAATTCTGGATTGCTGCAGAAGCTTGCCCTTGTTGGCAGCTATAACCTGCCTGCTCTCCACAAGGATGCTGCGCATCAGATAATTAAAAATCACACTGATCTGATTGACCAGATCAGGATCTATCACAGGTATCCCGGAAGAATAATTCATCAGCCGCACAAGGCCTTCTGCAGGTATGGCTTTTTCTTTACTCAGATCTGTGACCAGCGCCGAGTCGGGTTCGTCCATGAGAAACGGACCTGCAACTGCGGAGCCAAACTGTTTTCCTTTGATCATTATGGGATAGACAATGTGGTTCATGCCGGAATGGCAGCAGAACACATAGGCTTCTCCGAAATCCCTTGCCATCTCTCCTGCTCTGACATGTTCCTGGGCACAGTTTCGTCCCGATTTATTATGACGGGCAAACTCCATGCAATAGGGATATTTTTCTCCGTACTGCAGCAGTTCCCTGCCGTTTTCATCGATCAGAGAAATGTTGAGACGGGTAATCGCATGAAAAGCGTTCAGCATCCCTCCCAGTTCCTGCTCCGAAATATATTTAAAGACATGATTATTATCCATCCGTCACCCTCAGTCGTTTTAAAACCGGACGAAACAGCCCTGTCTACAGTCCCCGGTAATCCACCGTGCATCTTATGTTAATTACCGAAACCGTGTAAATCTTCTCCTCCCTCGCAGATAGAAAGAGCTGTCGTCCACCATCTGAATTATGTGAACGACAGCCTGCATTACTTTGTAATCATGTCAGAAGCGACCCCTCTGCTGAATCTCTGTGTCTTTCTCCTTCTCGATTCTTCATCATCCTCTCATGGGAGCCGGGCCGTTTCCGCTGTCTCTCATTACCTGTCGCCGTTGAATTCCTTGACAGCTTCCACCATCGCCGCGATATTCTCGATAGGAGTATTTGCCTGAATGTTGTGGATAGTATTGAAAATATACCCGCCGTCTTTGGAGAAAATCTCCAGTCTCTGCAGGACCTGCTCGCGGACCTCTTCGGGCGTTCCGAAGGGAAGGGTGTGCTGGGTGTCAACGCCGCCGCCCCAGAAGAGGATATCCTTGCCATAGGTGTCTTTGAGCCTCTGGGGATCCATGCCGGTCGCGGAGCACTGAACAGGATTGAGGGCGTCAAAGCCGCTCTCGATAAAGAGCGGGATCATGTCGAAAACTGCGCCGCAGGAGTGCTTGAGGGTCTTCCATGTAGTGTGCTCATGGATCCAGTCGCACATCTTTTTGTAGTAGGGAAGATAGAT
>ODAJ011471231.1_pt1 | contig 10216 bp, 5 predicted proteins | sample 1539241 | NCBI WGS metagenome assembly ODAJ01 (sample SAMN02144231, study PRJEB22623) | gut metagenome | biome: sheep rumen | host: Ovis aries | place: New Zealand
GCGTAGGATTCCGTGATCTCGCGCCGACATGGAATACATGGATTCGCGCCTACGAAGAGAAGCTTTTCTTTCAGCAGGACGATACAAAGCTCCAGCAGATCGAAAAGACCGATCTCCAGGCGTCTAACATTAGTAGAAGTGTGAATCTCAGAGGTGAATCCGTTCTCTTGCCGACCCCATCGTATTTCCGGCTTGATGGCGGGAAGAATGGCGACGTTGAGCGATGCATGGTCGTTTATGACTGTGCGGGTGAGCACTTCTTGCCGGGGGCAGATGTCCATGCGTCGCTTGTCACGTTGCATACGCTTTCGGCAGATTCCATTCTCTTCCTCTTTGACCCTTCCGCAGATCCGCGTCTTAGACCGATGCTTGACCGTGGCAATGGAACGGCATCAAATTATGCGCAGATGCAAGACGTGCTTCTTGCGGAACTCGCCGCCAAGTCGAAGAAGTATATGGGCAATAGAGGCGGACGGAAGTTGAAACAGCCGCTTCTGTTTGCCGTGTCGAAGGCAGATATGCTTAGAAATGCATTGCCGTCAGATGTCGAACTCTACAAAGTAAACGATGCTGGTCGGTTGGCACTTGATGTGGCGGCGCTTCGAAATGTGTCGGACGAGACGGAGTCGTTCCTTGACAAAACCGTCCCCGAAGTGGCGGCGACCGCGCGAGACATTTCAAACGACATCTGGTTCCTGCCGGTGAGTGCACTTGGACATAATCCGATGCGCGAAGGCGTGCGTCCGTGTGATATCAAGCCAATGTGGGCAGAGTTGCCATTCGTCTTCACGCTTGCACAGAGGGGCATAATACCAACGGTCAACGGAACACTCTAAGCTGTCTAAAGGGGATTTGTCATGTACGAACTTGTCAATACATCGGTACCAAATGGTCTGATCGCTGGCACGCACGGCTTCGCTACCGTTGCTATGACTAAGGGTATGCCGGATGCAATTAGAACTCGTGTTGAGGGTCTGTGCGCCTATCCGCATCGCACGAGTGCGCATGACGAGAGTTATTATCGGGAAAATCCTGTAAATTGGTTCCATCTGATATTGCCGAGCGGAGACCATGTTGTTGGCCGCACTGCGCCATCGGATTTCGATTATACAGGGCGCACAAACCGACTTGCAAGGACAATCGTTTTCCGGCGTGGTGAAATGCCGGTTTCTGGTGGGTGTGAGGCGATTCGCATTGCGGGGCCGCATCTATCCGAGAAGTGGAGCAGCGAACCGCGCATGCTTCCAGCCGATAAAGCACTTGCAGCAAAGTTCTTCGCGCTTGAAAGATCCAGCGATGCTACCCCGGCGAATTGGGTTGCGCTATTTGGCGATAAGGGCATATCTCTGGCAAAGCGGGTTGCGATGCTCGTTGCACGGAACGCAATGGGCGGTGGCAAGAGCGTGTATTTCAAGACATCAACATCGTGGGATGCCGACGGGACAAAGCTTCTCGCGCTGTTCTCCGACGTCATTAATCTGCTGCCAGATGAAGCCGCTCCGCTGGTGACATTCTCTACGTTCGCCGCCTGTGTGCCGAATGGCGTTAGCTGCCATCTGCGCGGCATCTACGACAAAGACAGGGCGTTTGAGGTCGCATCTGCCACTCAGCCATGGGTCGACTGCGAACATGGGTGCGTCATGCACGAAGAGCTTTTGCCGAAGGAAGGCGCTGCCGCTGCCGCAGTGGTCGATTCTGTGCAGAGTTCCACTTCCGGAGTCGGCTCTTCCGTTGTTAATTCTGGCAGAGCCTCAGACATTGGGCTTCGCAAAGACGATAGCGCGAAAGCGGCGCAGGCAGTGCGAAACCGCAACAGTCGTTGGCAGAGACAAGACGATAGCGATAAATCGTTGTACATAACTATAGGCGTTTTGGCAGCGATTGTCGTGTGCGTTGCCATTGGATGTGTCGTATGGATTCAGAAGTCGTCGTCTTCGGCGGTAGAGACCGACGAAATAATGCGTGAGGCGAAGGCGGAAGCTAAACAGGAGAAGAACCCCGCCGAGGAAGAGCGGATAGCCGAACCGCGTCGTCAGGATGAAGCCAAGAAAGAGGAACTTGAAAAGAAAAAAGAAGAAAAGAATAAAGAGCGAGAAGAAGTAGAGAGGAAACAAAAGGAGGCGGAGGAGATTGCGAAAGCTGAAGCCGAAGGTAAAAAAATTGTAGAGGATGCCAGGAAGAAGGCGGGCGAGGAGACAAAGCGCGAGGCGGAGGCGCTAAAGAAGGCGAAGGAACAATGTCTTAAGATGCCACTTGGAGATCTTAAGTTAACGGAAGTCGTGTCCACCTCAATACATTCCAAGGATTACTTTGAAGTAGCTCAAGGGAAAAAAAGCGATCATATCCTTGCAAAACATGTATCTTCTATAACAAATAATGACAGCATCATTGTTTATTATATGGAAAGTAAGACGCCCAGAAAAGTATTTTGCAAGTACGATGCAAAGACTCGCACCGTAAACAGAAAGACAACGACAACATTTACAGTTGTGGGTTGGCCTGAAAAGGCGAATGAATCCCCGTGGGTTGTCTGCCGCGTGGTCAACCCAGATTATCAGAAGGTTGAGGATGAAACTTCACTCGCTGTCTATTGGTGGTGGAATGTCGGTGTGAATCCCGAACCGTGGTTTGAGAAATCCGATAATGTTAATCTAAAGGATGCCTGCTTCTGTTCGGAAGAAGCATATAAATTGTACGCTGGTTTTCGGAGTCCAAAACCAGTGTTCTACAAAGTGCTTTGGCGTGAAGGTGAAAAAATGAAGTGCAGGGCATTTAATACGCGTTTTGAGGAATTGAAAATTGAGAAATTCGAGCCAGACCAAAAAGACATAACGACTAAAATCACGAAGTTGGAGGAGGAAAAGGATGCATGGGATTCAGATGTGAAAGCATTGGAGAAGAGAATAAAAGATGCGGAGCAGTTGAGCAAGGATGTCGAAAAGAAAGAGCAGGAAATAATATCATTGCTGGCCGACAAAGAAAAGGAAAAAGACGGCGCGAAGAAAAAGGCCAAGGGCGCAAAGCTAACAAATAGAAAAAATGAGATCAATACCGAGATTGGACCGGCGTTGAAAGCGATTGGTATTATGGGGCAGCAACTGACAGGAAACGAACAGGAGTGTATAAGGATAGTCGACGCAATCAATAATAAGAAAAAAGGCATAGAAGGCGAAAAAAAGCGGAAAGAGGATGCTGCAGAGCAGTGTAAAGATAAAATTCAAGAGGTGCGAGAGGCGGCAAAGAAGTGGAAGGGAGCGGTTCGACATCGCATGTTTTCAGTAACAGCGGTAGATGAAGTCGGGAGTAAAGGTGACGGTGGGATTTATGAGGAAGAAATATAGGAGGAGATTTTTAAATGCGGACGAATATCTTGATATCGCGCATCAGCCGCCTTGTAGAGACGGCAGGGTCTGCGGGCAATGGCGCGGCGCTGGCGCATGAATACGCTGAGGCCGTGCGCATGGCGAATGTGCGCATGGAGTCCGTTGTCTCCGCTTCCGAGGCGAAGGGCGTCAGCGATGCAATTCGATTGATCTCCGAGGATCCGCCGCTTCTTGAGGAGGTTAGTTCGCTCGATTTCTTCCAGCTGCCGGATTGGGAGAATCTCTGCGACATGAACGGGTGGGAGATTCCGCCGAAGATTGACAAGACATTGATGGAACGAGTGGTGGAAATTGCAGAGAACAAGGATGCGATTGCGCCATTCCTCGCCATGTACAAGAAGGCCGTCAGAGTCGACAATGTTCGGTTGGCCGTGAAGAGTCTGAGGCGGCTATTGGAAATCGACCATTCGCAGGACTGGAAGGGTAATCTCCGTCAGTCAGAACGGCGCCTGCAGGAGCTTATAGTGTCAGAGTTTCGCGGGGCCGAAACGGATGAGGATCGCGACAGATTGGCGCAGGAACTTCTGGACGGCACATGGAACGAAGGGTTTGTCGCAAAAGGCGTATACGAGCTTAGAGAATACAGAGAGAAGCGAGAGTCGGAAAGGCGCAATCTGCTGGGCGTCGAGAACTTGGCAATCCTTAAGAAGTGCAGGGACGAGAAATGGGACCTCAAGTTGGCCTTTTCAATGGTCCAGGCCATTGATTCCCTCACTGAGAAGGGGTGGCGGGTCCCTGCCGATGAGAAGCCCGTGCTAGACGACTGCCGAGCACGTTGTGCACAGGAGTTTGAAGCTGGGGAGAAGGCGCGGCGGTGGAAGGAAGTCAACGAGCAGCTTCATTCGGCCGTTCAGCAGGAAGACTGCGCGGCAATCCGTGACGCGTTGTCGTTGCCTGAGTTCCTTGACCGTGATCCCGAAGGCGATCTTCTGCGTCAGGCGCAGGATGTGCTTGATCATGCCGAGGCGGCACGCCGCCGGAAAACTATACAGATCGCGGTCTTCTCCTTCCTTGGAGTCATTGCGGTTCTTGGTGTGTCCGGCTGGTGGCTACGTCAGAAGATGTTTGTGAAGCGCTGCGAGGACGAGGCAGTCAAACTTGCCTATCTTGAGAAAAAGGCGAAGGAAACTCCCGTCCATTCCATTGGCCTAATGGCCTCGGAACTGGAAAAGCTGAAATCCGACGAGCCTGCGGTCTATGCCTATCCGAATGTCAACGTGTTTGACGGACGGCTAAAGGCGCTCGTCGCGGCGGAACAGACGCGTACGAATCGAATCGAAGCCGTGTTGTCCGAACTTGAGGGGCGAAAGGATGCGGCGTGGAAAGATGCCGGCGACGGTGGCGCGGTGACTGGCAAGATCGCCGAGGTGGAGTCGGCGCTTGTCAAGGAAGATGCCGACCGTAGGTCGAGACTCCTTGTGCTGAAGGAGTCGTGGATAGATCATGTTCAAAAGGTTGAGGCAGACAACAAGGAAAGCGCAACGAAGTTCCACGCGACGCTCGTGTCGCATCTCGGCGTGATATCGGAACGCTTGATGAAAGAGCTCGCTCGCGATGAACTCAGTCGTGAGGTTGCGAATTGCAAGGACTCGCTTGAGGAATGGCGCAAGAGCTACCGAGATTTTGCTCCTGAGCTGGACACTTCGCTGACGGAAGCAGAGACGAAGTTCGCATCTGCAGTAGAGGCGCAGGACGCCTATAAGGATGCGCTTGGAAAACTTGTCTCGGCTAAGGATGCAATTGGTGTGCTTGGCGCAAGAGAAAGCCTTATCGAATATTACGGTAACTACCCCGAGATAAAGGCACTGCGCCCGCTTGATGTCGAAGTTGCCGAAGTTAAGGACATCCTAGAAGGAAAGTCTGCGGCAATGCAGCAGTTCTCCGATTCCCTTAAGATGGGCGTATCGCAAGAAGAGTTTGCTAACTTCCTCGCGGAGAGCGTGCAGATCATAGAGGAGGCACCAGAGTATTACTCGCTATTTGCCTTGATGTCCGAACACGATGCTACTGGTAGGATTGTTGCGGTATCAAAGGGCAAGCCGCAGAAAAGCAAGCCAAGCTATGAGACAGAATGGAAACTCGAGTGCTCAGGCGGGATACTTTGGTTCGGGCGGCGCGAGGTCGTCCGTGAAATGAAAAGCAAGGTCACGGTCAGAGAAGAGGAAATGCCATCGTCGAGTGAAATTAAGTGGGTTGTCGACTATTCGAAGCAGAACGGGCTGAGTCAGTTCAAGTTCGAAGACTTGCTACTTAAGCTCATAGACGGGCATATCAAGGCTGCCCACGAGAAGAACTACATTGCCAACGAAGCGACACGCGTGTCTAAGACGAACCCCTACAAAGGCTGGATGAGCGCCTACAGGCGCGTGCAGCTTGTCGCTTGGTATATGCGGTGGCTCAAGGAGGACCTAAAACTTATGCCAGGCGGGGATTCGCAGTTGGACCGGTATTTCCGCCGTGCCGACGAATTGGCTCAGAATATAACAGTTGAAGGAGTGGATGAGGGGCTGGCCTGGCTGTGCATCTGGCTCGACAGGGTAAAAGCGCGCAATAACGAATGCGCAAAATTCTTAAACGATATGCCGCTTGATTGGTGCGCAAAATACAGGAAAGCCCGATTGTCGCAGGCGAAAAAGCGAGAGATTGCAGGATGGAAGGTTCAGTTTGCGGGAATGGTCAAGTTCGATCCTCTTGATCCGAGCTACCAGAAGAATCCAAGTGTGATTATACCTGTTGCGCCAGATGTCGAGAACAATCATCCTCTGTATGTGTTGCGAAGGGTGGATGGAAGGACGACGCTTGTCCGGGCGTTTGAGCAAGGGAAGAGTGCTCCTTGGCGGAGGTGCATAGAGGTGGAAAACTGTGGCGGCTACAAGCTTGGTGAGCCGCTGTATCATGTCCTTGCCGATGGACAGTTCATAGATGTCAAGGAGCGATTGATCAAGCTGCTTGGGAAAGACGGCATCGCCGGAATCCCATTGTTCTCGACTGGAGGAAAATGAGATGTGGTGGGTAAACAAATTTGGAAGCGTGTCAGGTCCGTATTCCGACGATCAGATTCGTAAGCTTGTGCAGACGAACCGCCTGACTCGACTGTGCAAGATATCTGATGACCGGGCGACATGGGTTCGAATCGACGAGTCAATATTCTGGGGCCGATCAGCGAATGTTCCGGAAGAGATTGAGCTGCCGTCGACGTCGACAATGACTATTTCAGGCGTCGGCAGTTCTGCTCGCCCAAGAATTGCGAGAATTGGGTCCGTGACGCATCATGATGGGTTTGCGGGGCAGAATCAGGAGCCCGTCCATGGCTTTTCAACTTCGCAGGATAAGGTAAATCCACCAACGGCTGAGTGGTCTTCTGATTCAGCTGAAAGGCAGGATGATTCGATAGGGTCAAAATTTGCTTCAGCAATCGGGATCGCGAGTTTGCGTGGGTTCAATCTGTCAGAACTTCTGTCGGAAACATTTTCCAGGCATACTAAAGAAGATATAGAAAATGTATTCGTTGTGGGGACGCGAAAATCCACTCCAGATATCCTTAGAATGGAAGTGTCTTGGCCCAAGCCTTGGTTGTTTGCCAGGATGGTCATTGCTTCTGTAGTTCTTTATCTCTTGTTTTATATGGGATGGAAGGCGTGGGGCAACCCAAAGCTTCTTCCTGGCCTAATGTTTATTGGGTCATTTGCAATTCCGATTTCGACTCTGGTTCTTTTCTTTGAGTTTAATGTATGGAGGAATGTTTCGTTGTACATGGTGGCCAGGTTGGTTTTGTTTGGCGGAGTCGTTTCCCTGATTACAACACATGTCATACTGGATCTCATTGATAAGGAGATTATACCAAATGCCTGGATATCAAATGTCATAGGGGCATCAATAGCCGGTCCAGTCGAAGAAACAGCAAAGGTTGTCTCTGTTGTTGTCGCAGTCAGTGCGGCCAAGTATAGATACAAGCTGAATGGATTGCTGTTTGGGGCAGCTGTTGGCGTTGGGTTCGCGGCTTTTGAGTCAATGGGATATGCCTGGGAGTTGTTTACGCAAATTAATGCTGGTGTGACGCTGGAAGCGGCGGCGCAATCAGGAGATTTTGCGTATGCGCATGAAATGGGGATGCAGTATGGCGCCAATGTGATGTTTGACAACATAGTGATGCGAGGGCTATTGTCACCTTTGGGGCATATAGTCTGGTCGTCAATCGCGGGATGCGCATTGTGGCGCGTGATCAAGGGGCGGGCATTCAAGTGGGGGATGCTTTGCGACGAAAAGTTTATCAGGTTGTTGCTTGTTCCGGTGTTTCTTCACATGATTTGGAATTCCCCGTTTGCGCTGCCGTATTATGGAAAATATCTTATAGTCGGTGTTGTAGGGTGGTGGGTGTGCCTTTCGCTTGTTCGAGAGGGGTTGTGTGAAATTGCGGATGAACAGCGAAAGGTGATGACGGCAGGGAGGTTGCACGATGAGTAACACCAGATTTAGATGTCCGCATTGCGGCCAGATGTTTGAAGGTTCAAAGAACTATATTGGGCGACAAACAGAATGCTCAAGATGTGGTAATGCATTTGTCCTTTCCATGATTGCCGATGAGACAAAGGCAAAGTTGCCGTTCCCGCTGGTCTGGCTGTTTGTCGTGCTCAAGAGGAGCTTCGATTTTAAAGGCCGTTCTCGGCGACGTGAGTTTTGGTGGGGTTTGTTGTTCTTGTGGTTGGCCATTAACATCGTGGGAGTGATTTCCTTGTCTTTGAGCGATGAAGTGAATGCAAATTTCATTATCTCAGGAGTCGTTCTGATGATGTTTTTGGCGACGCTTTCTGTCTTAGTGAGACGTCTTCATGATACAAACAAAAGCGGCTGGTGGTTTTTGCTGTGGATGCTCCCTGTGCTAAACATTGCCTTTTTTGTTTGGTTGATAACAGATGGAGACGCTGGGCCTAATCGGTTTGGATTGGACCCTAAAGGGAGGGGGACGTCATGATCAATCTAACATTTGGCTCGAAAGGCTTTGGCTGAGCTAAATCAGAGGCGGAAGAAATAACATGTGGTGGGTAAACAAATTTGGAAGCATATCTGGGCCTTATACGGACGAGCAGATTCGAAAGCATGTGCAGATGAACCGCCTGACGCGGCTGCATAAGGTGTCTGAGGACAAGGTAACTTGGGTTCGCCTTGACGAGTCACCTTTTTGGGCGCGGACGTCAAGTGGCCCTGAGGAAATCGAGCTGCCGTCTGCTGTTTTTACACGTTTCAAAGGCGATGGCTTGCAGGCGGATCCTGCTGCCGAGGGCGAGATGCCGTTGAAGGACTTGTGCGAAGTAGCGCCGGAGGTCGTCAGAAAGCCGATTGAACGCAATCGCCGGATGGTTTATGCTGTGATTGTAATTTCCCTTGCCGCAGTGGTGGCCTTGGCGATCACGGTCGGGGTTATTCTTTTCAGTCGGTCGAAGAATGGCGAATCGTCTGCCGACAAAGACGAGCATGCGGAAAAATCCTCGTCAGGTTCCTCTGGCGACAAAGAGAGTACGAATCCGCCGCAAGGTGGGGCTCAGAAGGGCGTGTCCTTTGAGTCGGTTAAGTTCAGAGTCGCTATTATACAGAGCGAGGAGGGTAACGGTACTGGTTTCTTCCTGAAATTTGACGGCAAGACCTATCTTGTTTCGAATGAACATGTTGTCCGGAGTGCAAAAACGCCGGTCGCCATGCTTGTTGACGGCTCTACGGTTTCACTGGGCGCAATGTCAATTGCGGAAGATCGTGACCTCGCGAGATATGAAATCAAGGACGGACATGATAGCTTTGTCCTTGCGGATGACTCACCGAACAACGAGGACCCGGTTTGGGTGTTTGGCAACAGCAGTGGAGATGGGGTCATAACCACCCTTCGTGGATGCGTGACTGGTGTCGGAAGCGTATGGATAAAGACGGATGCCGAGTTTGTGCCGGGCAATAGCGGAAGTCCGATTGTCGACGGTAATGGCAAGGTCATAGGCGTAGCTGCTCTTTTGAAAAATGGATCGAGCGGCAGGGACTGGACGAAGGCTGGGACTGAATTTGACAAAGTTCGGCGGCTTGGCGTCAGGTTTACTGGTGTCCGATGGACTAGTGTTGACCGAAGCGAGTTCGAGAAGGATTGCGCTGAAATGAGGGTCTTTCAGGCCTACTGGGAGTTGCTGATCCCCTATCTTGTCTGCATGGATGTCTCTGACGAAGCGTATAAGGAGCTGAAGCTCGAGCAGAAAGATGTCGACCGGCGTCGCTTTGGAGAGGATGACCATGGATTCCACGATATGCTTGTCAGTCTTTCGCGGGCGCTTGAAGGCCAGGGCAAGAGCTGGGCAGGATGGAAATCAGTCTTGCAAAGACGCGACGCATTGATCAAAGAACTGAACATAGTGGTCTCCGAGCGGGAATTGACTTATAATAACGCAGTCAAGGCGTTAGACAAGTTTGACCGCGAGAATGAGATTGACAAGAAGTGGGATAAAGTCAAGGCGCGCCATAGAGACTTTATCGCGAAGCGAAAAGAAGCGTTGCTCATGGCGAGATCGTTCCTTGCTGGTCGGAAGTGGTGCGACCCGCTTATGAAGCACGGCTATAGTACGGAGGATCGGGCTGGAAGCGTTGACTGGTATCTTGAAGGGGTGCAGTATCTGCTTGAGCAGAACGCACAGAAACTGAAGGACATCAATGCCGCACTTAAACAAATCGAGAAGGGGGATAACGATGAAGAATAGGCACGAACGCAAAACGCTTGACTGGCATCTCGGCGACATCGAGCAGAGATGTGGATTCTCTGGGGGGAAGTATACTGACGTCAACTTCTTGTTTGCATTGATTGT
>ODAJ014740779.1_pt1 | contig 10216 bp, 7 predicted proteins | sample 1539241 | NCBI WGS metagenome assembly ODAJ01 (sample SAMN02144231, study PRJEB22623) | gut metagenome | biome: sheep rumen | host: Ovis aries | place: New Zealand
GGCGACAAAATCAGTTTTCCCCGCAGATACAGGGAAAACTGAATATCAGAAAGACAGAATTATTCTGTCGTAGGTTTATTAGTTCCAGAGGAGGAAAAACGACAGGGAGATCTTCTTTAAGCTCCGGAAAGCCTGCAGTGGGAGGCGGCCCAGGGCGCGGAGATCTTTTTAAGGCCAAAATCATCGAAATCCACCAGCAGGATATCCGGATGCCCGGAAGAGGTGCCTACGATGCGCCCTCTGTCGAAAGCAGGATGCCAGAGAATCTGATCCGGAACGAAGTGATATGCAGGCGGAGCCTGTTTTGGGACAGAAGGAAGCAGATGCTTTCTTTTACTGGGACTGGTCCAGTATTCTCCTACGATCCGGCGCGAGCTGTCCCAGCTGTCTTCGATATGGTAGGAGAGGTCAAAGCTTTTTTCGTCCGGCATTACGGCAATTGCATGGGATCTTCCGCTCATTGCAAAGATCCGTTCACCATGAAGGCAGTGAGAACGGACTTCCCTGCAGAAAGCCTCTCCTTTGAGGGAATGACCGTCTGCTCTGAGGGCCTTATGGCGGACGAAACCATTGTCGGAAAGATACTTATTGAATACTGCAGGGTTATTGATATCCAGTCGGGTATACCCTGCAGATGCCATGAGGCCGTCTGCGACTTCATGCCAGCTGATTCCCATGGCGGATGAGAGCGCCCGGAGCACACAGTCTCCTGTGGAGTTGCCGGCAGGATTCTGATTTATGTAATGAAAGCACCCGCAGCTTCGGGGCTCCGGCCGCTGTTTTTCGGATTTGCCGGTACGTCCTCTTCTTCTTTTGGAGAAGCTGTGGTCTTTCCCGTCAGGCCAGCGGATCCAGATTTTTTCTGCAGCCCTTGTGCGGCAGTCATATCTGCTGTATATTCTGTAGCTTCCGTCAGGACCCGGCATAAGGGCAGCGGCATAGGCACCGATAGTTTTAGCTTTACTTGTCAGGATAATGATTTCACCGTCTCTGTACCTGGTATGGAGGTTGGAGCAGAAACGGTCAACTGTCTGATGCCCCGGGATGGAAGGCTGAAGGACAAAACCGTTGTCCGCAAGCATCCCCTCAATGCATTTCCGATCTGAAGGCATAAGGCAGCAGTGATGGACCTGCTCCAGCACTTTTTTTACGGCGTCCTGCCAGGAAATATTGAGCGCAATGGAAAAGGCATTGACAAGATCACATGCAAAATCATAATGATCCGCGTCATGAACGGGGTCTTTGCTGGTCAGGTAAAAAGTACTGATCAGAGAGGACGTGCTGTAAGCCATAGAAATAATCTCCTTTTATATACGTTTCTTCATTGCAGACAGAGCCGGGGAAGGGGCAAAACGGGCTGTTTCCCTATGCGGGACCTGTCAGCCCGCCTGCTTTGTATATCAGAAGGCCAGTCTGATAATTAAAGAGGCATTGTTCTGTCCACTTCGAACATCGCTGGGAGACCCGGCAAGTACGGTCATGTAGCGCCCGTCTCCGTGGTACAGGACCTTATAGTGTTCGTCTTGTGCTTTCTCAACCGAAAACCCCAGGTCTGAAAGCCCCCGCTGGATCTTTTGGGTCATTCCGTTATAGCTTCTCAAAAGGCGGTGCACTTCATCACTGCGGTCCTTTGAAATGTGTCTGTAATCGTTGCTGGCAAGGATATCCTTTATAACGTCCCACCTCCTGCAGCCTCTGGGTGTGTTTTTCAGGACTTTTTCCAGAGAAGACAGAAGCAGGTCCTGGATCTCTCCCTGATAGAATTCCTTTTCCTTACCCAGATAGAGAACAGGGATCCGGTCCCGGGGCATGCGTGATCGAAGTCTCTCATTTTCCACTTCCAGTCCCGTTGCAAGCAGAGATTTTTCATAGAGTTCGTCCTTAAGTTTTTTGATATCGCTTTCGTAGTCTTCCACGATTTTCTGGGCTTCCTCGAGAGCGTGATCGGAAGCTTCCGATATCATTCTTTTCTTTTCCTGATCCAGAGTAGAAAGAAGTCTGGCATGCGCTTTCCTGACTTCTTCTCCCGAAAGAGCTTCCCGGGAAAGGATTTCTTCACAGATTCTGCCAAAGGTATTTTCTTCCAGGCGGGATGCTTCTGCCCGGTGCCTGAAAAGGTCGTTCGAAAGCGTGGGAGCAGGATTATGCCAGGCAGGAAGAGGAAATCGCTTAAAAGCCTTTTCTGAAGGATAACGGATCAGAAGAGGACCTGCCGGAAAGGAGACAGGAACCTGAAGCTTTCTGAAACGGCGGAAGGCTTTTCTGTTTTCAAAGACCAGGACATGGGCCGCCCCGCAAAGGACTTCTGCCAGACTTCCCGCGTCAGGCCTGAGAGGGGGGAGTCCGGCGGGGACCACGAGAATGACAGGAAGGCGAAAAGGAAAGAAAGGTCCTGCAAGGCGTTTCATCAGATCCGTATCTGATTCTGTTATTATCAGAGGAGCAGGGGATACCTTAAGCCCTGCATCAGTCTCCAGATAACCTTCCTTTGCCAGACGGCACAGAAGCATGGAAACGGCATCGGGATTTCCTGCGGGCGCAGGCTTTTTGCATGCAAATGTCTCCATAACTGTTCTGATATTCAGAAGACGGGCCTTTTCGTTCAGGATGTAATCGCAGCAGAGTCTGTGTCCGCATTTTTCTCTTTTTCTGATCTGCAGAGCAGTGAGTCCCTGATTTTCATTTCTTGCAAGGGCGACAGCCCTGTCTTCATCAGAAGAGGAAAAGCTGACGAACCCGTGATCTTCGGAGAAGAAGCCGTGACTTTCCGCCTGCCGCAGCTCTTTTTTATTCAGAAGCATCTTCAGCAGTATATTGCCGGTCAGCTGTGAGCTGACAGGAAGTTCATTCATGTAGGTAACCATAAGCATTTATCCTTTCCCCCCCTCTTTCCCTTCCGAAAGAGGGGATTACATTTGAATAAGCACATTCCTTTCCGTGAAGACCGGGAGACAAAGCTCTGCAGGTGAAAGCAGATGCTTCCTCCGGCCAGGTCCTGCCGGAAAAGATGGCCAAAGATCCTATATGTCTATTCTGACAGACAGAAAAGACGTGTTAGGGAGGGGGGAAGAATGCAGGGAAACTCATGTCAGAACTGAAGGTGGATAAACGGGTGCGGGCCGATATTAATTTCAACCTGCGGTTAGCAGGAAAGGACGTTGTGTCCGGCTATACTGGACTCAGAAAAAGAGAAAGGGGGCCTGGAGAAAACAGAAACCAACAGAAATGTTTCATATAGAGGAGGAAGCTTTATGTCGGGCAAAGCATTTATTCTGCTGTTCATTGCAACTTTCGTTCTTTTTGAGGGGCTTTTGTGGCTGATCCTGGACTGGCGGAAGATATGGAATCTTATTCAGTGTAAGACGGGACATCATGACTGGCTGGGCTGTCGCTGCAAAAGATGCGGCGCCGCAAGGGACGAGGGACATGCCTTCAGAATTGCCGATCCGCTCAGCAGAAGAGCGGTCTGCATCAACTGCGGAGCGGTGTGCGAGCACAGGAAGATCACGAACTGTCACTGCAGCAGGTGCGGAATGGCTTTTCACAGGTTCAGGACCACGGACGAGTGGTGGGACGATAAAAGAAATATGTACAAATGGAGAGGGGTATGTACGGTATGCGGCAAAGAAGATTACCGATAGACATATGAAGAACGGGATCTGCACCGGACAGAGGAGGGTCCGCCGGCAGTTCTTTATGGAACAGAAGTAAATTAACACTTATATAAAAAAATGGCTGTCCCAGCGGCCTGACGGGGATATCCCCGTCTAAACATAAATGATAATAAATTCGTGTTTTGTCTAAAACAGTAATAATCCGAATGTCTTAGGGTATGTTTTCTAAACATACCCTATAATTTTGCTTTTTAATCGAGAATATCTAAATAAGATATATAATATATTGATTATTTTCTAAATAAGATGTATAATAAATACAGCTAATGATAAATGTTTGGTACTCGATTCCTGTCAGGAAGAGGTATGAGAGAATGGGCAAGAACCGTCGCAAATGGAGTGAAAAGCAGTACCAGAAATATATCAAAGAGGGCCGCGGACAGGGCACAGGTGCCGACTATATTCCCTGGATCAAGATACATGATTTTCCATCCAATGGTGTATGCGCCAGGATCCGCGGACGTACTACCGGAAGGATCCATCATCTCCTTTCTCGAAACGAATCTGCATTTTTCTATCTTCTTGACTGTTCACCGGACGTATCCGATATCCGGGAGCAGTTCCCTCTCCGTCTTCAGGATACACTGGATATCGCACATTCTCTTGGTATCCGCCATCCATGGGATCACTCATCCAATTTCCCCATCGTTATGACAACTGATTTCCTGATCACGACCCGTGATGGGCCCAGGGCACGGACCATAAAAGAAACAGATGCGCTCTCCAACACCAGGGTCCTCGAAAAGTTCGCCATCGAGCATTCTTATTGGGAGCGTCATGCCGTCGACTGGAAGATCGTGACCGAAAAACAGATCGAGTTCGAAAGGTCCCGTAACCTGCAGTGGCTCTATTACGGGCAGTCTCTGGAGGAGCTCCTTCCGGACCCCCGGGAGCAGGACCGGGTCCTGGCTGCTTTCCTTGATCTGTATGAAACATCCGGACTGCCGCTTCCCGATGCCATTGAGATCCTCGAGTCCAGTCACTGTCTTCGGCCCGGAGTCGGGATGTCCGTCTTCAAAAAGCTGATCATCCTCGGAATGATCCGTCTGGATCTGAGCCGCAGAATAGATCCAGCAGGATTGTATTGTAGAAAGGAAGCAGGATCATGAAATACCCCGATATCGCTGCCGGGCAGGTCATAAGGTTCCCGTCCGACCAGAGCTGTTACCGCATCCTCTGGCTGGAACCTTCACCGGGATCATCATACTGGATCCGTCTTGACAGTAATGAGAACATACCAAAAGCTTTTGACTTCAAAGATCTGGCGAATGGTCTTTCTGATGGAAGGGCCGAATACGCAGTAGACACATGGTCACCATCTCTGTCCGGAGGTGCTCCAAGTATCAAAGCCATACAGACACGGGACCGCTTATGGAGATCCATCCGTGAGGCCGCACAATGCGAACCGGCTGTCTATGTACCATCCCTTCGGGCAGAACTGCTCCGGAAAGCTGAGCTGGATTCCGGCGTTAAGATGCAGAACCTGTACAAGATCCTCGGGCGTTACTGGAGACGGGGCAAGGTCCCTGATGCCCTGCTCCCGGATTTCCGTAACTGCGGGAAGTCCTGGAATCCTTACAGCGGTTCCGGCAAACGGAACGGACGGCCAAAGCAGGAAGGCGCACCGGGCAAAAAACTCACCCAGGATGATCTGCAGTGCTTCCATGCAGCCGTGCAGAAGTATTATCTGGACGAAAAGAAGGTCACCCTTTCAGATACATACGAGTTCATGCTGGCGGATTCTTATTCAGTCCATAGAGAAGGGCAGGAACCGGAAATTTTTCCCGCAGATGAGATACCTTCCTTCCCGCAGTTCCGGTACTGGTACTACAAGAACCGCGACATCCTTAAGGAGGTCCGCGAGAGGGAGGGGGAACGTTCATACCAGCTGAACAACCGCGCTGTCACCGGAAGGACCGAGGAGGTCCTGAGAGGTCCGGGAAGTGCAGGGCAGATCGATGCCACGATCGCCGATATCTATCTGGTACGCCAGAATGACCGCAGTGCCATCGTCGGGAGACCGACTCTGTATTTCGTCAAGGATGCTGCTACCCGGATGATCATGGGCATGCATGTCACCCTGGATCCACCATCCTGGAGGAGTGCGGCCATGGCGATCATGAATACCGCTGAAGACAAGGTGAGGTACTGCAAGTCCTTCGGTATAGAGATCCGTCCGGAAGAATGGCCCTGTCAGCATCTTCCCGGCACGATCCTTGCAGACCGCGGCGAAATGGAAGGGAGCATTGCCGACTGTCTGGTAATGGAACTGGGAGTGACGATCGAGAACGCCCCTCCTTACCGCGGTGACCTGAAGGGGATCATAGAAAAGAACTTTCATCTGATAGACCTGGCCATGACGGACCTGCTCCCCGGTAAGGTAAAAAAGGATTTCGGCCAGCGCTGTGCGCGGGACTACAGGCTGGATGCCCGCCTGGATATCCGCCAGTTCACTGCGATCATCATCCGCTGTGTGCTGTTCTACAACAACAGCCACTACATGGAGTATTTCGAACGGACTTCAAAGATGAAACAGATGGGCGTGCTCCCGGTCCCCCTCGATATATGGAACTTCGGGATCCGCTACCAGGTGGGAGTACCCCGCTGGGTGGCACCTGAAAAGGTCCGGTTCTCGCTCCTTCCCAAAGACCATGCAAGCATAACAGAGCATGGCATCCACTTCCGGGGTATGTATTATACCTGCAGCACGGCAGTTTCTGAACACTGGTACGAACAGGCGAGGACCGCCGGCGTCCGAATGGTCACGGCCGCTTACGATCCCCGCAACGCTGCATTCATCTACATCCTTGTATCACAGGACAAAGCGCCCGTGGAATGCCGTCTGGTCTCTCATAATGAGACTTATTCCGGGATTCAGCATGCAGAGATCGCATCCGAACAGGGAGCAGACAGAGCTGAGAAGGCCGTTTATGAATACCGCGAGCTCGGGGCCGAGGTAAAGCTCAAGGACTTCATCAAGAAAACGATCGAAGACGCAGAAAAAATGGCTCCGGACACGATAAAGCAGAGCAAGGCGCAGCGGATCGCATCAATTAAGAAGAACCGGGAAGCTGAAATGGAAGAACTGGCATCTGCTGAAGCGGGCAGGACTTTTGAAAAGGCTCCTTCAGGAGCCAACGGTCCTTCCCCTGACAGCGGAAAGGAAGTTTCGTTTATGACACGTATGCTCCGGGATGTCCTGAACGAAGCCCGGGGCAGGAAAGGAGGCACGGATGATGCCGGCAGCAAAAAAAGCTGAATATCTCAGCCAGGATATCTTCGAATTCAGGAACAATCCCTTTATTGAAGCGCTTCCTCCCCTTGCTGATTTCCGCAGGCTGGGAGCGCAGCTGACGGTCCGTCCCCCGTACAGTATCGAAGAACGTTTTCTCCCGGATGAGGTACGGCTGATGCTGACACAGAGGATCGCCCAGTTCCATCAGCCTTCGGATATCGATATAGACCTTGCGTCCCGTTTTGCGCGCTGTATCCGGTGGGGGTACCTGAACAGGAATCCTTTTTCTGCCGCATATGCCTCGCACCTTGCAGGCGGCTACGTGGAGGCCAGCAGCCGTACAGGCATCAACTACACCGGCAGCTACCATCCGAACACCTACGGCTTTGCCGTGATCGGAGTATCCGGCATCGGAAAGACCATCACAGTGGAACGTATCCTTTCCCTGTATCCGCAGGTGGTGGAACATACAGAATACAATGGCGTCCCACTCATCACGAAACAGGTCGTGTGGATGAAGATCGACTGCCCGTGCGACGGAACGCTGAAGGGACTCTGCACGGAGTTTTTCCGTGAACTGGACCGTCTTCTCGGTACGGACTACCTCAACATTTATTCCCGGAGGCGTGCCACTCTCGACCGTATGGTCTCAGCGATCTCACAGCTGGTATACGTCCACAATGTCGGCATCCTTGTCTTTGACGAACTGCAGAACCTGGGAGCCGCTTCAAAAGGCACTTCTGAAACAGCGCTCAACTTCTTTGTCACGCTTGTGAATACATCCGGAGTCCCTGTCGTAATGATGGGGACCCCAAAGATCCTGTCTATCCTTCAGAAGGAGTTCCAGCAGGCAAAAAGAGGGAGCGGACAGGGAGATCTCCTGTGGCCGCGAATGAAGCCCGGTGAAGCCTGGGACCTTTTTGTCGAATCCATGTGGGACTATCAGTATACAAAAGAGTGCGTCCCGCTCACCCGCTCATTTATCAATGCGCTCTATGACGAATCCCAGGGCATCCCTTTTCTTGCCGTCCATACCTATAAGCTCGTGCAGGAGGACGCCATCCTGTCTGGAAAAGAGACTTTTCACGAAAAAGACATCTCCAGGATCGCGGGAGAAAAGCTCGGGCTCACAAGACCTATGCGGGAAGCGATAAAACGGGGACAGGAGTTCGATGTCCGTCAGTTCATTGATATATCTGATTTCAAAGCTGCGGATTATGTCAGGTCATGCGGAATAAGCCGGTCCGATGCAGATGTCCTTCCTTCCAGACCGTCCCCCGTTACGAAAGCCACTGTTCTGGATGAGGCGGTAGTGACGCTGATCCGCCTTGGCCTGTCCCCGGCCAGTGCCAGAAGCTATGCTGCTTCCGTATATGCAGAAAAAAACGGGCATGTGGAAGCTTTCCAGATCGCCCAGGAAGCCTTTCTTAAATACAATGCGGACGCCACTTCCTCCCGCACGGATGCCTGCTGCCGTTCAGACAGCCCTCTTACACAGGCGCAGGGGTATGATGATCTTGTCCGTTCCGGTCTTATTGCGGAGGAAGCTGTATGAATGAACGTATAAAGAGCCTTCCCTTTTTCCCGACTCCTTATCCAGACGAGTGCTTTTACAGTATCCTCTGCCGGTATCATGTCAGGAGCGGGAACCTCAACGGTATAAGTACGATCAACTCTCTGTTCGGCAGGTACCGCGTAGTAGCATCTACCCTCCACACGGCATTCAGGGCCGAATACCTGGAGCAGTGGGTCCCGGCTTCAAAAGAAATATCCCCTGAACGGATCGTATATGACCATTCATCATACCAGTATGCGCTGTTGTGCTATATCGAGAGCGCAGCTCTCTTTTCTTCCCCCTGGACGAAGAAAGCCCTTAACGAATACCTTGAAATCCCGTATGACAGACTGTATATGAACTGTCTGTGCGTCGGAAAACGCCATGGAGCGACATGCTACTGTCCGGCCTGTGCAGAAGAAGAGCGCAGGGTCTACGGAGAACCGTACTGGCATGTGCTCCATCAGATGGACGGTGTAGAATTCTGTCCTGTACATGGTGAACCGATCCTGAGAACAGAATTGGATTATGGCCATCGCAGAACTATGTTTTTTCCGGCATCCGAGACAGGGCGATTGTTCCCGGCCGGTGTTCCATCCCAGTCAGCTATAGACAGCACCGAAGCAGACCGTGAAGCATTCATGAGACTTGCCCGGGACATAGAATGGCTCTTAAAGAACGGGCTCCGCCTCGACCGGGATGTTCCTATAACACAGGCTCTTGCTCAGGGAAAAGACCATAGGTCAGACAGCAGCCAATCAGAGAACTTATCTCTGAGTCAGCTGGCCAAGGAAGCGCTAACAGAAACATCTCCCGCCTTCAGTCAGGTCATAACCGGTAAGCTGGAATCAGACAGACCAGCCTTTCCTTTATTGCGATGCCTGTCACATGCTGTGGTATTTGCCTATCTGATGGGAACTCTTTATGGAAGCGCAGAAACGTTCTATAGATCGGCATACCACTCAAGTACAGTTACCGCTCATTGAAACAACGGGCTTAAGGTAATGCATTTGTATTATCGTTTTTGTTTATGTATTATGCATTTATTTTAGAAAAACACTGCGATTTATTATAATTTTTATTTAGACGCCGACAGGGGAGAAAGAAACCTTTTATGAGAAAAACAATAAAGATGAGATACAAGAGAAAACGGATCAGAAACTATTACCGCGTATGCCCTTTCTGCCAGAATTATGTGAACTTTCCCGATTCCGGAGAGTGCCCGTCCTGCGGCGAAACAAGCTGAACTGGAGACAGCTCCGGCAGCCGGGAACAGGATGGCAGACGGTACGGGCCATAAATGAATTGAGAAGTTAAAAAGGAGGCTGCCACAGTGTGGCAGCCTCCCTTGGTATTATTTTGTTTCTGTCTGAGAATCGGGTTCTATCCTGCAGCCCGGCCCTGGGCCCTGGATATGTCCGATTTATTTATCAGCCCAGCAGTTCGATGAAGTCGTCGCCGACCTTGACATCGCCGCTCTTTAACGGACGAAGTGTGCCGTAGTCTTCCCAGTTGGTCACGATGCAGGGGGTGGTTACCTTGTAGCCTGCAGCCTTGATGGCAGGGATATCGAACTTAATCAGGACCTGGCCCTTCTTGACCTGATCGCCGTCCTTGACGCAGGTCTCGAAGTTCTTGCCTTCCAGCTTGACGGTGTCGATGCCGATGTGCATCAGGACCTCGGCGCCGCCGGCAGTGGTCATGGATACGGCGTGCTTGGTATCGAATACCATGGTGACTTCGCCGTCAGCG
>ODAJ012180945.1_pt1 | contig 10214 bp, 7 predicted proteins | sample 1539241 | NCBI WGS metagenome assembly ODAJ01 (sample SAMN02144231, study PRJEB22623) | gut metagenome | biome: sheep rumen | host: Ovis aries | place: New Zealand
TGTGGAGCTAGCTGCAAAGGCAGTCGGCGTTGAGCCTGCCCGCATCTGCAAGACTCTGAGCTTTAAGCTCAAGGACGGCACCGGAATACTGGTACAGGTGGCCGGCGATGCGAGAGTAGATAATAAGAAATATAAGGAGTACTTCGGGGAGAAGGCAAAAATGCTTTCGCCGGATGAAGTTCCTGAATATACCAACCACCAGATCGGCGGAGTGTGCGCTTTCGGAGTTACACGCGATGACGTAAGGATCTATTGCGATGAGTCCATGAAGAGGTTCAAAACAGTATTTCCGGCATGCGGCTCATCAAACTCCGCAGCCGAATTTACACCGGATGAGCTGTTTGAAGTATCTCACTCACTCGCGTGGATAGACATCAGCAAGCTCCCGGAGGCAGAAGCATAACAATAATCCGGAGATATAACAACCATAAGGAAATAAGAATCAAACCGGTCCCGCTTAGGTAAAATCTTACCAGCCCACAAGGCAGGAAAACCTGGCTGAAAGGGCTGGTTTTGTTTTGTCTGCAATGGCTTCAATACGCTTAGTTGACAATACATATATGGCTTAAATGAATTATAGTATACTGTAAAGAGAATAGAATCATGCATGTCACTTTTGACCGACACACTACTCTGGATTTAGGCGCCATCTTCCTTATTTGCATAATTATGCACTCTTCAAAATAGATATACACAATTTCCTTATACTGGAAGGATCCGAGAGAGGAACGGATAAAATCTTTCTGCATAAAATCAAAAAAACGCGTTTTCATGTAGAAAGAATGCCAGCAGGGAAGTGTGTATAGTCATGCATACTCCCCCCTGCGGCCTGAGACGGAGAGAAAAAACATAAATATGGCGTATATCAATTAACGATCGAGAGTCACAGACCGATCACGAGCTTTGAGAGGCGTGTTTAGAGGATGCATAAAGATAAATAACAGAGATCACGGTACTTTTGTCTACATGAGGAGGGAAAAAAGCATGTTCATGTAGAAAGAATCTGAAGGTTCCTCGGGAAATTCTGACACTGAGCGGCAAAAGCCGTTTTTTTATTAGTGAAAGCGAATAAATATGAAAATTGAGAAAGCTGTGATGCAGAGAGACCAAACTTGTCAATTCAGTCTGTCAAAAGGCAATGTATTTGTAAGAAAACAACAATAAACTTGACCGGAATGTCCCGTAATGCTATTATTGCTTTGTCAATTTAGCGCTTTAGCACATTAAAGCATAAAAGAATAGCAGAACTCTTTTAAAACTGTAAGGGAAAGGGACGAAACACAGTAATGTATTATCAGATATTTGTACGACATTAATACCTTTCTGAAAATGGCAGTCTCATGACCGCCTACACATGATAAACATGAAATAACAACGTAAAGAAGAAAGGCAGAAAGGTATATAAAATGAAAAAGAGATTAACAGCACTTTTAATCGCATTCACAATGGTATTCACAATGGTCGCTCTCTCGGCATGTGGTGGCGGCGGAAGCGATGAAAGCTCATCAGACACAAAGTATGGCGAGGGCTTTGTGTTCAAGCATGGCTATGACAAGGACTTCCCTCCGTATTCATATATAGGTGATGACGGCGAAACTACCGGACTTGACGTAGAGCTTGCTAAGGCTGTATGCGAACTTTACGGCTGGGAGTACGAAGGTGTTCCTATCAACTGGGATGCCAAGGAGGCAGAACTTGACTCCGGAAGCATCGACTGCATATGGTCGGGATTTACCAAGAACGCACTCAGAGAGCCTAAATTCGCATGGAGTGAGCCTTACTCGCTCAACACTATCAAGGTAATGGTTCTTGAAGGCTCTGATATCACATCGACAGAAGATCTTGCCGGTAAGAAAGTCGGCGTACAGGGAACGACATCCGCACAGGAATTGCTGGAAACGCCGGCGGATGAAGGCGGAGCTCAGGAGCTTGCCGAGACATTCGCTTCAACAGAAGTCTATGACACATACACTATAGCTGTTAACGATCTTAAGGCAGGTGCTATCGACGCAATTGCAATCGACGAGAACACAGGATTGCACCAGATGGAAAAAAATGATGGCCTGAAGTTCCTGGATGGAATTATGTGCGAAGAAGTTTACGCGATAGGCTTCCGTACAGATGATACAGAATTGCGTGACATGGTAGACGCCGGTCTCGCGACTCTGGCAGCTAACGGAACCATGGAAGAAATCGGCAAGAAGTATGAGAATATCTATGATAAGCTGACCATGATCAACCAATAACAGGTGCTGCTCGCTTCAATCAGGCGAACTTGCTGAACTAAGAGCCGATGCCGGTCAGGCTAGCATGCTTTGCCGGCACGGCTTGTTTAATGTCAATGACAAAAGTGAAAGAAGAGGTAATATGACTTTTTCAACAATGCTATCAACGATGGGTTCGGGCATGGCCAAGACGATAGGGATATTCATCCTTACTCTCATCGGCTCGCTGCCTATGGGTATGATAGTGGCTCTGCTCAGAAAATCCAGATTTGCTGCAGTACGGGGAATCATAAGCGTATATATTTCAATAATGCGCGGAACCCCTCTGATGCTGCAGTTGCTCGTATGGTACTTCGGACCATTCTACCTGTTTGGCATCAATATCGGCAACTGGAGATTCCCGGCGCTTATCATCGGGTTCGTAGCCAATTACGCCGCGTACTTTGCAGAGATCTACCGCGGCGGTATTGAGTCGATCCCTGTAGGGCAGTATGAGGCCGCCGAGGTGCTCGGTTACACAAAGACACAGACCTTCATGAAGATCATTCTGCCACAGGTAGTGAAAATAATAATGCCGTCTGTGACAAACGAAGTCATAACGCTGGTAAAGGACACATCGCTTGCGTTTACGCTCGCATATGCAGAGGTGTTCTCACTTGCCAAGCAGATATCCGCGTCACAGTCATCATTCATGCCTTTCCTGATAGCCGGAGTATTCTACTTTGCGGCTAACTATCTGGTAGAGTTCGTGATGACGCGCATCGAAAAATCGATGGATTACTACAAGTAGGAGGGCAGCGGAATGATACTTGAAATGAAAAACATAGAAAAGAGATTCGGCGGACTCGAAGTGCTCAAAGACATCAGCTTTGGCGTTGACCACGGTGAAGTAGTGAGCATAATTGGTCCATCAGGGTCCGGCAAGTCGACGCTGCTCAGATGCGCTACTTTCCTTGAGACAATCGATGGCGGCGAAATCATTTATATGGGAGAAAAAGCTGCTCACACAGATGAAAACGGCAATGCGGTATATGCCGACCTTCGTGAGATGAAGAAGTTCCGCAAGTACTGCGGGCTGGTGTTCCAGCAGTTCAACCTTTTCCCGCACTACAGCATACTCAGGAATATAACCGATGCACCGATCCATGTTCAGGGAGTCAGCAAAGCGGAAGCTGAAGAGAACGCGATGGCGCTGCTCCGAAAGATGGGTATCGATGACAAGGCGAATGCCTATCCTTATCAGCTGTCGGGAGGTCAGCAGCAGAGAGTGGCTATAGCGCGCGCACTTGCGATGAAGCCGGAGATACTCTTCTTTGACGAGCCGACCTCCGCTCTCGACCCTGAGCTGACAGGAGAAGTCCTCAAGGTAATACGCCAGCTGGCTGAGGAGAAGATGACCATGGTTGTGGTCACACACGAGATGCCGTTTGCGAAGGCGGTCAGCAACCGCGTTATATTCATGGACGGCGGAGTGATAGTTGAGCAGGGCGACCCGCGCGATGTTTTCGAGAATCCGCAGGAGGAGAGAACAAAGCAGTTTCTGCGCGTGTTTGAGAGATAGTAAAGTGGATACAGGAAAAGATTCATACAGAAATATAGAATATTACATCTTTGACCCTACTGGGAATATAACAGCTCTTGTTGAGAGCTATGTGCCTGAAGCAGACCAGCCGGCAGCCGCAGCTGAGATAATGAACGCCGAGCCTTCAGTTGAGCAGGTGGGATTCGTATCTTACGCTGATGAAGCAGCGCTTTCAGAAGGAAACGCGCCAGTCAGTCTTAGAATGGCAGGAGGAGAATTCTGCGGCAACGCCACAATGTGCGCGGCCGCACTTTTTGCTGTCAGAAGCGGCCTGCAGAGCGGCGCGGTGCCGGTAAAAGTATCCGGGGCATCCGCGCCACTTACAGTAAAGCTGGAGCAGCAGGCCGCCAGGGAATTCAGTGCGGCCGTAAACATGCCACCGGCTAAAGGTATTGAGACACTGCCCGTTACAGAAGGCGCAGCAAATGCCGTGCTCCCAATAGTTAAAATGGAAGGCATCAGCCACATAATAGTGGAGCCCGGATCGGAATGGTCCAGACTTAAAGACGACAAAGAACTCGCCGAATCCTGTCTCAGACAGTGGTGCAGCGAAACCGGAGCTGAATGCCTTGGAATAATGTTCCTCGGCGAAAAGTTCACAGCTGCTGAGCGCAGCCTGACTCCACTTGTCTACGTTCCCGGAGCAGATACCATGTTCTGGGAGAATTCCTGCGCGAGCGGGAGCGCGGCAGCAGGCATGTACCTCGCCGCTAAGGCAGGAACTCCGGTTGATGTCACCTTCGACGAACCAGCCGGTCAGCTTCGTGTCGAAAGCGATCCTGACAGTGGAAAAACAATTCTTCATGGCTCAGCCATACTCCGCAAATGAAGACAGGGGATAACGCTTGAATTTTGAAGGTGTTTATGAGTTCCGGCATATCCTGCTCAAATTGACATTTATCATATATAAATGGTAAAATATTCGGCGCTACTTGATGTATCAGGTGGTTGCACTATTTTTTTATGACTAAAGAAGCGGGGCAATCCTGATAACAGGAACAGACCCCGGACCCTAAAAGATGCGTATAACGAACAACTGACAGATGCACTTGCAGAACCCCTGCCAGAACGTTAGTAATCCGCAGAAAAGGAGAATAAATTGGAAAACTACAAGGAAGTTATTGCTAAGTTTAAGGATGTCGATCTCGACAGCCTTACAGATGAAGACTATAAACAATTGAAGGCAGCCGAGCTGGCCGACATGCAGACATACGTTGATGCAATAACCACAAGCAAGGTGCCTGAGGTTATGTACCGTGTAGGAAGGCCTATCACTGATCTCAAAATGATGTGTGAGACAGGCGTTGAAGCTTTTGGCGACAAGGTTCTCTATCACCAGATAATGCCTGGTGATAATCACTTTACTGAATTCACTTATGGCGGAGTCAGAGATGACGTAAGAGGACTCGGAACAGCTCTCCTCGCTCTCGGGCTCAAAGGCGCACACATCGGTGTTATCGGAAACAACTGCTATGAGTGGGCTGAGTCGTATTTCGCGGTAACCGGCGGAGTCGGAGTGGTAGTCCCTCTGGATAAAGAGCTTTCAAAGGAAGAACTTATAAATCTCTGCGAAATGGGTGAGATCGATGCAGTAGTCTGCTGCCAGGATAAGTTCTACAATCTTTTCAAAGAAATCAAAGCTGAAGGCAAAACCGGCCTTAAGATGGTCATCGGAGTTAATAAAGAAGCTCACGAGGACGAAGCCGGCGGACTTCTGTCATGGAATCTCCTCAGAGAAGACGGCAAGGCCAAGGTAGCTGCAGGCGACAGAACGTATCTTGACGCAAGAGTCAGAGCATCTGATATGGTTGCCATCATCTTTACATCCGGCACAACCGGAGTGAGCAAGGGAGTAATGCTTTCACACAGGAACCTCTGCACAGACGTGCTCATTGCACAGACATATCTGGAGGTCCTCCCAAGCGACATCTTCTTCAGCGTACTTCCTATTCATCACACATATGAATGCACCTGCACCATGATCGAAGGCATGTTCATGGGAGCGTCTATGGCGTTCTGCAGGGGCCTCAAATATATAACAAAGGACATGCAGATGGTGCACCCTACATTCCTGCTCGCGGTGCCTCTCATCTACGAGAAGTTCTATAACACTATCCAGAAGACTCTGAAAAAACAGGGTCAGGACAAACTGGTCAACACACTGTTCGCTATTAATAACTTTACGAGCAAGTTCGGCATCAACATCGCAAAGCCGATCGCCAACAAGATCATGGCCCAGTTCGGCGGCAATATTGAGATGTTCATTGCAGGCGGAGCAAGAGTAGACCCTAAGGTGCTCGCGTTCTTCCGCAGCATGGGCATACCGTGCCTGCAGGGATACGGTCTTACAGAGACATCTCCAATGGTAGCGCTCAATCCGGACCAGTGGAAATACATGAGAAACGATTCAGCCGGCAAGCTGTTCCAGTTCACCGAGTGCAAGATCGTAGACAAGGATGAAGACGGCAACGGAGAAATCTGCTTCCGCGGCCCTATGGTAATGATGGGCTACTACAAGAACCCGGAAGCAACAGCGGCAAGCATGGAGAACGGCTGGTTCCACACAGGCGACATCGGTTACCTCGATGGAGACAATTACGTCTACATCACAGGCCGTAAAAAGAACGTCATCATTGCAGCAAACGGCAAGAATGTTTTCCCTGAGGAGCTTGAGGAGCTTATCGCCAGAAGCCCTTACGTAGAAGAGTGCATGGTGTGGGCCGATGAGGAAAACGAAGACAGGATGAAGAGGGGCATATATGTGACCCTGCGTCCAGACAAAGAAAACGTCAAAGAAGCGCTCGGAGACAGAGCCGATGACGAGAGCGCAGTCATGTCGCTCATAAGCAGTGAGATCGACAGACTCAACGCCAACTGGCCGGACTGGAAGAGAGTAAAGCACATCATCATAAAGAAAGGCGAGTTCAACAAGACAACCGGCATGAAGATCAGAAGGTTCGTCGAAGAGAACAAGCTGGCAGACTAACAACGTGACCTGATGCTGCACAGCCGCACCCGGAGATTATCCCGGAGCGGAGCAGCGGCGCACGAGTATAACATTACAATCAATAATCATTACGTATCAGCCCTGTGCTTTCCTAACTTACGAAAAACACCCGCTGGCAATTCCGCGAGGGAAATCTCCGGAAAGATGCGGCTGCAAACACCTGAGGAACACAGGGGTGCATAAGGCACATTCTAATGCCGGAAAGGACAATGACATGGGCAAATGGCCAAGATTGATAGTCAATCACGATAATCTGCGCCACAACATGAGCACAGTCACTGGCTGGTGCCGCGAAGCCGGCATCGATGTTGCAGGCGTCATAAAGGCTACTACCGGCATGGCGTCGGTAGCCCTCGATTACGAAAAATGCGGCGCAAAGTGGATCGCGTCATCCAGACTCGAGCAGCTTGCAAGAGCCAGAGAGGCGGGCGTAAAAGTCCCGCTCCTCATGATCAGAGTCCCGATGCTGTCCGAGCTCAACGAGATGGTGCAGCTGTGCGACTACAGTCTGCAGAGCAGTCTGGATACACTGAAGGCGCTAGAGGTTGCGGCAGCAAAAAACGGCAAGGTGCACAACGTCATACTGATGGCAGACCTCGGAGACCTCAGAGAAGGCTTCTTCGAGAAGGAAGAGCTTGTGGATGTGGCATGCTATGTAGAGAAGGAGCTCCCGTCTGTTCACCTCGCAGGCATTGGCACAAACCTTGGCTGCGTTGGCAGCGTGAAACCTACCGGAGAGAAGATGCAGATGCTGGCCGACTGGGCACAGGCTGTGGAGGATGCGATCGGACGGCCTCTTGAGGTGGTATCCGGCGGAGCTACATCGAGCCTGATGCCGCTGTTCGACGGCGTGATGCCTTCAAAGGTCAACATGCTGAGAGTCGGAGCAATAGTATACTGCGGACCTCTCGAAGATCTCCGGACCTGTTACGGAAGAAAGGAAGCTGACGCGCTCAGCGACGAAGCACTGGTGCTTGAGGCAGAGGTGATAGAAGTCAACACCAAGCCTACTCATCCTATAGGAGAACTCGGCGTAGACGCTTTCGGCAAGAAGGCTGTATATGTTGACAGAGGACGCCGCAAACGTGCTATACTGGCGGTCGGAAGAGCCGATTACGGAGATATAGACGACATAGTCCCGCAGCTTGAGGGAGCAGAGGTTGCGATGGCCTCGGGCGATCACACCATACTCGATATAGAAGACTGCAGGGAGCAGCTCCGCGTGGGCGATGTTGTGAGGTTCAAGCTGAAATACTCAGCCGTCCTCAGACTTACGGCAAGCGAAAATATCACAATTGAAGAGAAAATGTGTCAATGATACAAAGAAGGGAAGGAATACAAAAATGGCAGCTACAAAGTCCAATGAAATGACCAGAGAAGGTTATGACAGCCTTAATGCAGAACTGGAACATCTTATTACTGTAGTCCGTAAAGAAAACGCTGAGAGACTCAAAGAAGCTATCTCCCTCGGAGATATCAGCGAGAACGCTGAGTACGATGCAGCGAAGGACGCTCAGGCTGAGACAGAAGAGAGAATCAGCAACATCGAGGAGATCCTGCGTACAGCTGTTATAGTAGAAGAGACTGATGAGAGCGATGATTCGGTTCAGACAGGCCGTACTGTCACAATCCAGGACCTCGATACAAACGAGGAAATGACATATAAGATCGTAGGTACAACAGAGGCAGATCCGCTGAACGGAAAGCTCTCAAACGTATCGCTGGTTGGTCAGCACCTGCTGGGACACCACGCCGGCGACAAGGTAGAGTTCCCTGTTCCTGATGGAATGGCCAGATATAAAGTCGTGGAGGTCAAGAGATAATGGCTGAAAACAAAGCTCCGAACCAGGCAGAAGAAAAAGAACTCACCGAAAAAGAAATAGGTGAGCAGAGACAGATAAAGAGAAAGAAACTCGAAGAGCTTCGCGCTATGGGCAGAGACCCGTATCTCGAAGAGACTTTTGATGTTACTGCATGGTCCAAAGACATTAAGGACAACTTTGATGCAATGGAAGACCAGGAAGTCAGAGTGGCTGGCCGTATTATGGCTTTCCGCCGCATGGGCAAGGTCGCTTTCGTAGACATGCAGGACAAGCAGGGCCGTGTTCAGATCTTCGTGGCTCGCGACAACATCGGTCAGGACGAGTACAACATCTTCAAGACCTATGATACCGGCGACATCATCGGCATCACAGGTGAAGTGTTCAAAACAAAGACAGGCGAAGTCAGCATCAGAGCTCAGCAGGTAAAGCTGCTGTGCAAGTCGCTGCAGGTACTTCCAAACAAGTGGCACGGACTCAAGGACACCGACCTCAGATACCGCCAGAGATACGTAGATCTCATCATGAATGAGGACGTAAGGGACACATTCCTCAAGAGAGCAAAGATCATCAGCACAATGCGTAAAGTGCTCGAGGAGGACTATGATCTCATCGAGGTTGAGACACCTGTACTCGGCAACATCGCAGGCGGTGCTGCAGCCAGACCTTTCTGGACACACCACAACACTCTCGACATAGACATGACACTGCGCATCTCGCTTGAGCTTCACCTCAAGAGACTCATCGTAGGCGGACTCGACGGCGTTTACGAGATCGGCAAGGTCTTCAGAAACGAGGGAATGGATAAGAACCACAGCCCTGAGTTCACATCGATGGAGGCATACAAGGCATACGTAAACCTCGAGACAATGATGGAGCTCATGGAGCAGGTAACATACAAGTGCGCTATGGCAGTCAACGGCACACCAATCATTAAGTATGGTGACAAGGAATTCGACGTGACTCCGCCATGGAACAGAATCGACATGACAGAAGCAGTCATCAAGACAACCGGCATCCCGTTCGACAAGATCGACAGCGATGAAGAGGCTATCGAGGCTGCAAAGAAATATGGCATGACATTCGAGAACGAAGCTGACTGGAGTCGAGGCAAGATCATCGCTGAGATGTTCGAGGATTACTGCGAAGACATCCCGGGATTCCTTGACGGACCATGCTTCGTATGCGGACATCCGCTCGAGGTTTCGCCACTCGCAAAGAAGGACCCTAAGGACCCTCGAATCACAAGAAGATTCGAGTCGTACATCAACGGCTGGGAGATGTCCAACGCGTTCTCTGAGCTGAACGACCCTATCGATCAGTACGAGAGATTCGCTGAGCAGCAGAGACAGCTCGACCTCGGTATCGATGATGAGGCACATCCGATGGATACAGACTTCGTCAACGCCCTTGAAGTCGGAATGCCACCTACAGGCGGAATCGGCATAGGCGTGGACAGACTCGTAATGCTGCTCACAGACAGCGCTACGATCAGAGACGTACAGCTCTTCCCTGTAATGAAGCCGGAAGGCAAGGGCGGAGCTCAGAAGAAGGAGACAGTCAAGATCGATTTCAGCAAG
>ODAJ012122149.1_pt1 | contig 10210 bp, 6 predicted proteins | sample 1539241 | NCBI WGS metagenome assembly ODAJ01 (sample SAMN02144231, study PRJEB22623) | gut metagenome | biome: sheep rumen | host: Ovis aries | place: New Zealand
ATCACGAATTAAAGATTTTACGATATTGGAGGTGACGGGCATGGAGGAGTCGGTGCCGGAGCAGCTACGTCATCAGGGATTCATGGACGGTATGACGGAGGCGTTTCCCGATGCCGGAACGATGCCAAGTATCTATTCAGTATCCGGATGCAAGGACGCCTATAGTGCCGTGAGCGTATTCTTAAAGGAGCACGCGCGCGTGGATGCCATCGTGGCGCAGAACGACATCATGGCGATAGAGTCAGCCAAGGCGGTGAATGCCGCCCCGGGTTACGGCAAAGGTTCCGTACCGATCATGGGCGTTGACGGCATCAGTATGGGTCTGCAGGCGATAGTCAACGGCGACATGGAGTGTACGGCGGTGTATCCGACGCGTGGCGACCTCATCATCCATACCGCCACAGAGATACTGAGGGGTGAGCCATATGCCAGAGACACTATCTTGGAGACGATGCTGATTGATGCCGATTTGGCATACCCGTTGCTGCGTCAGTTCGAGGCGATGGAGCATGAGCTGAACACGATGCAGTTAGTGCGTTTGCAGTCGCAAAACCAGTGGCGTGAGATGAATAGGAACAAGCATCTTCTGTTAGGTATCATCGCGGTGTTAGCGCTGCTTTTCCTGTTGGTTTTAGGTTTTGTCATCGCCATTCAGCGCAACATGCGTGCAAAGATAACGAGCGAGATCATACCGCAGTTGGAAGACGTGAAAGAAGCCATCCAGCTGAGCAACCGTGATGCCGCGTTCATGGAGAACATCCGCCAGATAGTGGACGAGAACCTGACGAACCCGGAGTTGAATGTGGAGTTTCTGTCCTCCGCGCTCCAGCTGGACCGTACGCAGGTCTTCCGGCGGTTGAAGACCATCACCGGCAAAGGTCCATTGGACTATATCCGCGAACGCAGGCTGATCAGGGCGGACGAACTGCTCAACAGTACGGACATGACGGTCAGACAGGTAGCCTATGAATTACGGTTCGCCTCACCGGGGTATTTCTCCAAATACTACAAACAATATTTCGGACACCTGCCCAGCAAACGGTAGTTTTTGTTGAAAAGTGTATCAAATTTGTTGACGCGAAACAAATCTGCTATCTTTTGCAACATAATTTTTTGCGCATGTGCAAAAATGCGCGTACCTTTGCAGCGGAATTTGGAAAATCCAAGTTCCGTTGTATTGTTTAATTTATCACTATCATGAGAAACAAAAGACTTGTTCTAACGTCCTTCTTTGTGATGTTATGCTCTCTTACTCTGCTGCACGCGCAGGTGACTGCGACGGGTACAGTGTTGGAGGCATCCACAGGCGAACCGGTCATCGGTGCGTCCATCTTGGAAGAAGGAACGTCCAATGGTACCATCACGGATTTCGATGGTAATTTCCAACTGAATGTGGCTACAGGAGCCAAGTTGGTTATCTCTTATGTAGGTTACAAATCCCAGACTCTGTCCGCAGCAAGCGGCATGACGGTCAAGTTAGCGGAAGACAGCGAGGTGCTGGAAGAAGTAGTAGTGACCGGTTACACGACGCAGCGCAAGGCGGATTTGACGGGTGCAGTCAGTGCCATCTCCGCCAAAGACCTTGAGAAGCAGCAGGAGAACAACCCGATGAAGGCGTTGCAGGGCAAAGTGCCGGGTCTGAACATCACCGCCGACGGTAATCCTTCCGGTTCGACAGGTGTGCAGATCCGTGGTGTGGGTTCGTTCAACTCCTCGTCCACCCCGCTCTACATCATCGACGGTGTGCCGACGACCTCGGGTATGCATGAGCTGAACCCCAACGACATCGAGAGTATTCAGGTGTTGAAAGACGCCGCTTCCGCTTCTATCTACGGAAGCCGTGCGGCGAACGGTGTGATTGTCATCACGACCAAGAAAGGCACGGAGGGCAAGATCCGCGTGGACTTGGATGCCAGCGTGGCTGTTCAGTCCTATGTCAACCGCATGCACGTGCTCAACTCCGAGCAGTACGGCAGAGCATTGTGGCAGGCATATATCAACGACGGTATAGCCGACCCGAACACCAACGTGTTGGGTTACCGCTACGACTGGGGGTATAACGAGCTGGGACAGCCGGTTCTCAACAATGTGATGCTGAACAAATATCTGGACGACGCAGGCACGGTGCCGGTGGGCAACACCGACTGGTTTTCGGAAGTCACGCGCCCGGGTGTGATACAGAATTATAATGTGGCGGTGTCGAACGGCAGCCAGAAGGGCAGTTCGTTCTTCTCGCTCGGTTATTACAAGAACGAGGGTATCATCAAGACCACTGACTTCGACCGTTTCTCGGCACGTATCAACAGCGACTACAAGATACTGAAAGACTATGTGACCATCGGCGAGAACTTCACTCTGAGCCGTACGTCGGAGGTAGCCGCTCCGGGCAATTATATCGAGAGTGCTCTTCAGTACAACCCGCTACTGCCGGTGTATAATGACCAAGGCGAGCTGGCGCAGGCTCCGTCATCCAGCGGTTTCCCGCAACGAGAGAACCCGATGTCCATCTTGGAGCGCAACAAGGACAACCGTTATACCTATTGGCGCGTGTTCGGAAATGCATATATCAACATCAACCCCTACAAGGGTCTGAATATCCGCACGACGGCGGGTATCGACTATGCGCAGAAGAAACAGCGTTTCTTCACCTACCCCATCACCGAAGGCGTGGTAGCCAACGACAAGAACGCCGTTGAGTACAAGCAGGAACACTGGCTCAAATGGATGTGGAACGCCATCATCACCTATAACTTGGAGATCGGCAAGCACCGCGCAGACTTCCTGTTAGGAACCGAGCTGAACCGCGAGACAGACGACTGGGGGTCGGCATACAAGGAGGATTTCATAGTCCTGAACCCGACCTATATGTGGCCCTCCGCCGGTACGGGCAAGGCGCAGTCATACGGCGGCGCGAGCAGCTATTCGCTCATCTCGTTCTTCGGCAAAGCCAACTACACGTACGACAACCGCTACCTGATTTCGTTCACGCTCCGTCATGACGGTTCGAGCCGTTTCGGCAAGCACAACCGTTTTGCCACTTTCCCCTCTGTATCCGCCGGTTGGCGTATCAGTCAGGAGAAGTTCATGAGCGGCGCTTCCTCATGGCTGGATGACCTGAAGCTCCGTGCCTCATGGGGTCAGACGGGTAATCAGGATATCTCCGCCACGGCACGCTATACCATCTATGAATCCAACTACGGTGTGACCGAGAACGGCGGTCAGAGCTACGGAACGTCGTACGACATCTACGGCACCAACGGCGGTCAGATACTGCCGTCCGGCTTCCGCCGTCTGCAAGTGGGTAACGACGACATCAAATGGGAGACCACCACGCAGACCAACGTCGGTCTGGATTTCGCCTTCTTCAAACAGACACTGTATGGCTCGTTCGACTGGTACTACAAGCAGACCCGCGACATCCTTGTGGAGATGAAAGGTATCGGCGCGATGGGTGAAGGCGGCGTCCAATGGGTGAACGCCGGTTCGGTGGACAACATGGGAGTGGAGCTGCAGTTAGGCTACCGCAACCAGACCAAAGGCGGCTTCAAGTATGACATCGCCGCCAACCTCTCGCATTACAGCAACAAAGTGATTGACATGCCGGAGACGGTAGCCGCCAGCGGTAAGTACGGCGGTAACGGCGTAGAGTCGGTAGTGGGTCATGCGATGTGGTCACAGGTAGGTTATGTCGCCGACGGTATCTTCAAGAGCCAAGAGGAGATAGACAACCACGCTTATCAGGAGGGTGCCGGACTCGGACGCATCCGCTATCGCGACCTTGACGGGAACGGCGTCATCAACGAGAAAGACCAGACATGGATCTACTCGCCGATTCCCGCAGTGGCTTTCGGTGCCAACTTCTATTTCGAGTACAAAGGTTTCGACCTGACAGTCTTCTTCCAAGGAGTAGGCGGCCAGCAGGTCATCACCAAGGATTTCAAGCAGCAGACCGACCTGTGGAGCGGTGTGAACGTAGCCAACCTGAATAAAGGAACGCGCGTATTAGACGCATGGAGCCCCACCAATCCCGACAGTAACATCCCCGCCCTCTCGACCAACAACAACAATAACGAGACCCGCGTAAGCACCTATTTCGTGGAAGACGGTTCGTTCCTCAAACTGCGTAATATCCAGTTAGGTTACAACCTGCCCAAGTCCGCGTGTGACAAGATGCTGATGCAGAACTGGCGATGGTTCGTTTCCGCACAAAATGTGTTTACCATCCATTCTGCTTCGTTTACCGGTGTGGATCCGGAGAACCCGACTTTCGGCTATCCTATCCCGCTGACCGTGACGTTAGGAACCAAAGTAACTTTCTAAGTTGAAAGTTTAAAGTTGAAAGTTTAATGAAGTTTAAAAGTTTAAAGTAGAAAGTTATGAAAGCTAATAAGATAATAACCTTTGTACTTTGTACATTGTCCCTTTGTACATCTTGCGATAATTTCCTCAATCAGGACGCTCCGCAGGGTATCTTGTCCGAGGATCAGGTGAACGACCCGCTGTATATAGACAATGTGTGCATCTCTGCATACGCGGTGTTTATCTCGGCAGAGGATGTGAACTCCTCTTTCTCGATGTGGAACTTCGATGTCCGCTCTGACGATGCCTACAAAGGCGGTATCAGCGAGAACGACGGTGATGTGTTCCATCAGTTAGAGATCAGCCAAGGCATCATGACCACCAACTGGAACATCAACGATATGTGGGTCCGTCTGTACAACTGTCTGAGCCGTGTCAATGCCGCCATCGACGCCCTCAACGCCATGCCGGACACATACGAGCTCAAGGCACAGCGTCTGGGCGAGATGAAGTTCCTGCGTGCTTACGGTCATTTCCTGTTGAAAAGGCTCTACAAGAACATCCCCTTTGTAGTGGAGCCGAACATGAAACAAGCCGACTATAACAACCTCAGCAACACCAAGTACACGAACGACGAGGGTTGGCAGCTGATAGCCGATGATCTGGAGTATGCATACAGCACCCTGCCGGTCAGCCAAGCGGAGAAAGGCCGTCCTACGCAAGCCTCGGCAGCCGGTCTGCTCGCCAAGGTATATCTGTACAAGGCGTACCGTCAGGATGACCCTGCAAGCCATGCCGTGACCGGGATCAGCCAAGAGGATTTGCAGAAAGTGCTCACCTATACCGAGGAGAATATCTATACTTCCGCCGGTTACGGTCTGGAGGATGATTTCCATAATAACTTCCGTCCCGAGCCGCAGTACGAGAACGGCAAGGAGAGCCTCTGGGCGATGCAGTATTCGACCAACGACGGCACGAACCTTGGTAACTGCAACTGGTCGTACGGTCTGATGGTACCGTCCCGTATCGAAGGCGGTTGTGATTTCTACAAGCCGAGCCAGAACCTCGTGAACGCCTTCCGTACCGACAAGAACGGTCTGCCCTATATCGGTTCGTTCAACCAGCAGGATTTCGATGCCAAGACCGAGACAGCCGACCCGCGTCTGTGGCTGACGGTAGGTATCCCCGATTTCCCGTACGAGTTCAACCCGGGCTATATGATGAACCGGACCCAGAACTGGAGCCGCTCCAACGGTCTGTACGGCTACTACGTCACCCTGAAGCACAATGTAGATCCCGACGGCGGTTACCTGATCCGTTCCACACTGTGGTTCGGCAGCCCGATGAACCGTATCGTGGTCCGTTACGCCGACGTGCTGCTGATGCGTGCCGAGGCACTGGCTCAATTAGGTAGAGGCGACGAGGCTGTCGCCCTTGTGAACCAGCTCCGTAACCGCGCTGCACGCAGCACCGCTATGCTCGCCGGATATGACACCAACTACGGTGCACGTATCTTCGTGAAGCCCTACAGCGATGCCTCCGACGCACTCGCCAAGGTGAAGATGGAGCGCCGTCTGGAACTCGCCATGGAGTCCGAGCGTTTCTTCGACCTCGTACGCTGGGGCGAAGCAGAGCAGGTAATCAATCAGTATTACCTTGAGGAAGCCAACGACTGCCGTATCTACGCCACAGCCAAGTTCACCGCCAACAAGAACGAGTACCTGCCTATCCCTCATGAGCAGGTGGCTGCATCCAACGGACATTATAAACAAAACATAGGAGGATGGTAGGAGCGTTCGGCAATCGGTGTGCAAAGGCCGATACCGCTCTGCTAAATCGGCAGGCAACCGATGCCTCCGCTCTCCCCAAAAATCACAGATTTTCGGGGACCCCAGTAAACTAATAAAATAAAGATTATGAAAACAATCAATAAAACAGCCCTTGTACTTTGTACATTGTCCCTTTGTACATTGTTCGTGGCTTGTAACAAATGGGACAACTCCTTCGCCGTCAACGGTGATTGCAAGATTGACAGTCTGGTGCTGGATACCTACGCAGGTGTGGTGGACCATGCTGCCCGTACCGTAGTGGTGGGAGTTCCCGAGAACCATGACGACCAGCAGATGACTATCACCCTGCTGAATCTCTCCGCAGGTGCCACTGCCAGTCACAAGGTGGGCGACCGGGTGAATATGACGACCCCGATGGCTATCCGTGTGGAGAACGGCAATGTATATCAAGATTATAAAGTGTCGGTAAAACATGATGAAGCCCGCATCCTCTCTTTTGCGCTCAACGACACCTATGTCGGCATCATCGACCAGAGTGCAAGGACCATCAGCGTCTCCGTACCAGTCGGCACGGACCTCAAGAACCTCGTTCCGACGGTCAAGACGACAGACGGAGCCACGCTCAGTCCCCGTGCCGGTGTACCGTGTGATTTCACGAACCCTGTGGAGTTCACGGTCTCGTATAACAGCGCCTCGACGACCTATACCGTTACGGTGAAAGAGAAGGGCAACCCCGTTGTTCTGTATCTCGGTCTGGCAGAGACAGCAGCGCAACTGAACCCGGAGGAGCAGGAGGCAGTCAACTGGATGTTAGCCAATGTAGAGAACTCCGACTATGCATCGTTTGCCGACTTGGCAGCCAACCGCGTGGTGCTGAGCGACTGCAAGGTCATCTGGTGGCATTTCCATGTGGACGGAGGTCTGGAGGGCAAAGAGCGCTTTGAGCAGGCTACTCCGGAGGTGATGGATCCTCTGGCGCTGGACAAACTGAAATCCTACTATCAGGCAGGCGGTTCGTTCCTGCTGACACGTTACGCGGTCAACCTGCCCTATTATCTGGGTGAAGCCGAGTGTTTCCCGAACAATGCATGGGGAGGCAAAGAGGCAGAGGCAGAGCGTGCAGGCGGTCCGTGGGAGTTTGCCATCACCGGCCATACCGACCATGCCCTGTGGCAGAACCTGACGATGAATCCGACGGCATTGGATCATGTCTATACCTGCGACGAAGGATACAAAATCACCAACTCGACCGCGCAGTACCATATCGGCACCGACTGGGGCGGATACGACAACCGCGAGGTCTTCCGGCAGAAGACAGGAGCCGTGGATATCGCCGGCGGTAACGACGCCGTGGTGGCTTGGGAGTTCCGGCGGACGGCGGAGCACGGTGCTATCATCTGTATCGGTTCCGGCTGCTACGACTGGTACACCACCTCCGAGGAGGGCAAGGATTACTATCACCACAACGTGGAGAAGATAACCGAAAACGCGTTTAACTATCTGAAACAATAAAGTCTTATGAAAGCAATAAATAAAATAGCCTTTGTACTTGGTACTTTGTCTCTTGGTACCTTGTTTACAGCTTGCCGGCAGAACATCCCGGAGGAGCAGAAAGACTGGGAAAACACGACCGTCTATTTCCCTTCGTCGGACGAGCCGGTTAGCACGACGTATTACAAACCCTCGGTGGGTTCGGTAGGGGACCCGCTCCCGTTCTATGACCCGGTGGCAAAGGAATATAAGATTCTCTACCTCCATAATTTCGAGCAGAACATGGAGCAGACTTTCCACCCGTTGTGGGGTCTGCGTACCACGGATGCCGCAACCTATACCCAGATGGGCGAGGTGCTGCCTACCGGTTTGGCAGGAGAGCAGGATGCCGCCCTCGGTACCGGATGTATCGTCTATGACGAGCAGGACAAGCTCTATTACATCTATTACACCGGCGAGCGTTACAAACCCTCATCGGATGAGGACCGTCAGGTAGTGATGCGTGCCACCAGTCCGGATTTCGTGACATGGACGAAAGATCCGCTCTTCCGTCTGCGCGGTGCTGATTACGGCTATAGCACCCTCAATTTCCGTGACCCCTATATCTGGCGCATGGATGACGGATGGCATATGATCGTGGCTACCAAACCGATGCCTGCCGGAGCGCGCATGGAGGAGAAAGACGGTTGTTTCGCCGAGTTCGTATCCACCGACCTGAAGAACTGGGAGCACAAGGGTGTGTTCTCCAAGATGATCTGGGACCGTTTCTTGGAGTGCCCCAATGTGTTCAAGATGGGTGACTGGTGGTATCTGACTTACAGCGACATGTCCGCCTTCGAACGCCGTGTACATTACCTCAAAGGGCATACGCTTGACGAGCTGAAAGCAGCCACCAGTCCGACATGGCCCGACAACAAAGAAGGTGCATTGGACTGCCGTGCTTTCTATGCGGGCAACACCGCCTCTGACGGAAGCGAGCGGTATATATGGGGCTGGTGTCCGGAGCGTCGGGGCAAGGACAACACCGACATCTCCGCCGATGCCGAGCCGAAATGGGGCGGCAGCCTTGTGGCGCATAAGCTCATCCAGCGCGAGGACGGTACGCTTTATACCGCCCCTGTGCCTGCCATGAACGGCAAGTACGCTGCCACCCAAGAAGTGAAGGCCGTCAAGACATGGGGTACAGAGGAAGGCAATCTCTCCGTCGAGTCCGGCGTTTACAGCATGAAAGCCTACAGCAGTGCGATGTTCAGCACCCTCGGTTACCACAACCATATCTCCATGACTGTCACGACGGGTTCCAAGGCAGACCGTTTCGGTATCTCGTTCGTACGCGGCGACCGCAAAGACGGCGACACCACCTACGAGAAATACTACAGCATCATGGTCTGCCCCGATGACAACGGAAACAAGCATTATATCCGTTTCGAGGAGGAACAGGGCGTATGGGAACTGAAAGGCGGCGGCAGTTACTCGTTCGTGACACCGGCTGACAACACCTATACGATAGACATCTATACCGACAACTCGGTGATGGTGATGTATATCAATGACATCGTCACCTACACGCAGCGTATCTACGGTATCCAGCGCAACTGCTGGTCTGTCAACTGCTACGAGGGCGAGATGACCGTCAAAGATATCCAAATCAAGCAATACTGATTGCGCAGTTTATGTAATTTACTTCCATAACCATTTAAAATTATACATTTATGAAAAAGATTTCTATTCTTGCGCTTTTCGCAGCGCTGGTAGCGATGAATGTACAGGCTACCGACCTCTTCACAGAGGGCAAACATGTGTCATGGGACGAAGGTGGTGTGCAGATAGCCAAAGAGGCTTTCTCAGAAGCACAACCCGGTCAGAAGATTGCAGTGACCTTCACGGATGCTTCCGACGGTATCGAGTTCAAGGTGTTGGGTGATTTTCATCACCTGCCCGGCAGCCGTGAAGCGGCATGGATCAACGGTAACGGCACGTTCGAGCAGTTCCTGACCGCCAAAGCGGTAGAAGACCTGCAGGCCAACGGTCTGGAAATCATCGGTGCCAACTTCTTCTGCGCCAAAGTGGAACTGCTGGACGGCAAGACCCTGAAAGAGGGTATCTCCGTATGGACCGGTTTCTTCTGGGCTGACGAATGGAGCACACTGGAGCTGTATGCTGAGGGCTACAACTACGTGGATTTTGCGAAGGTGACGGCACTCCGCATCTATTCCGAGGCGAACCGCTCGGACTTTGTCATCAACATCAAGGAGTCATGGGAAGAAAGCGGACATATTGCCGACCACAATGCCATGACCGCAGGTGAGGGGTACATGGAGCTGGCACTCACCGACGAGCTCCGCACCCGTCTGGCTAATGCCGGTCACTGGATGGTGCAGTTCAACAAAGAGACAGGCGAGCCCTTCAACGTGACGGACATCGTCCTCGTGGGTGACTTCTCTTCCGCTATCGACCACACCGCCGTTGAGACCAAGGCTGTCAAGACCATCGAGAACGGACAGATAGTAATCCTCAAAAACGGCATCAGATACAACGCATTGGGCGTACAGCTCTGATTTCCGCTCTGTTTTTGTTGCAAAATATGTCATTTGCGTTGCGATGTAACAAAAATGTCATACTTTGCAACA
>ODAJ011671884.1_pt1 | contig 10209 bp, 8 predicted proteins | sample 1539241 | NCBI WGS metagenome assembly ODAJ01 (sample SAMN02144231, study PRJEB22623) | gut metagenome | biome: sheep rumen | host: Ovis aries | place: New Zealand
ACATATTAATTTATTGAATCAATATATTAAAATTCTAAAAAAAGCAAACTTGTTTTTATCCTTTACCATATATATAATATTATAAAAACTTGGAGGAATAGAAATGAAAAAAAGTACTGTGATTATCGCAATTGTAATAACATTTTTGACATTGACTATAGTAGGTCTTTCAATAGGCTTAGTATATGTGCTAACTAGTAGAAACGATAGCTCTTCATCTAAAAATGAAGAAAAAGCAAAAGATTTCACTTTACTTGCTAAAGAATTTGGTGATAGTTTTGGAAATGAAGCTGACTTAAGAAAGTTCTTTGATGAGAATATAGATTATGAAACAATTGCTGCAATAAATCTTATGACCTTTGAAAGCGCTCAGGAAGAAGAAATAATTGCTGAATTTAAAGATGCTCAAACAAAAATAACAGAACAGAAAATAGAAGAAGGAAAAAGTGCCATAAATACTCTTATTGATTCATATGTTGAATATTCATATTTTGGCACCCCTTTAGAAATAAAAGACATTTCTGACACACAAGATGTTAAATTTGTACCAATGCTAAACAAAAAAGTTGTTACATATGAATATGGAGACGGAAACGAAGCATCTTGGATTTTTATGTTATATGAAGACAACCTTATAATGCCTCTATCCTCTGATATTGAAGAAGCATTTTTATCAGCCTTTAGACCAACACCTGAAAATTTCGTAAAAAATCTTGTTGTTAAAGCTAATGGTAGTAAAGATGATTATATAAACTATATGGTAATGAATGTTGACTTAAAACAATACTATGTGACAGACACAATTGATAGTTCTGATGTAAATTATAGTAAAGTAACAGATCGCGCTTCTTATAATGACGAAATGACTAAAGCAGCTGAAAGACTTTATAATGGAATTACTGAAGATGAACTAAAAGATGCAGAAGAAGATTTTAAAGAATCTTGTGAAGAAGATTATGATGAATTTCTAAATGCAGGAATAAAAATAAAATCAATTGGTCAATTGCAAGATAATAAATTCTTTCCATTTTTAGATACATTATATGTGACTTTGGAAACAGAAGATGGAACAGAAACTTATGATTTAGTATTCAATTTCTATGACGAGAAATTTGTCTTTTTTGAAGATCAAGAAAACTATGAAGATGGAGTAGATATAATTGAGAGATATCTTGATAGTTTATAAAAAAGTAAGCCTAAAAAGCTTACTTTTTTTATTCTTATAATAGTTCCATTCAAGGCTCTTCTATCAAATTGTATCTACTCTTTATCTAAAAATCTTTTTTATTATATTTAATATCTTGTCATACCATTTTTCTTTTTCCGCTACCATTAATTCTGTATTATCTTTTGCAACACTAAGATTTATATTATTCGGATTTTCACGTTCTTTACTTTTAAAAATATCATTAGGATTATACTTTTCTTTGAGCTTATTTTCTATATCTGCTTGTATCTCTTTTAGTTCTCTTGCTTCATTTTCTTGTAGCTTTTTTCTCTCTTCAGGTACACAAAGAAAATCTCTATATATTAATCCCAAAAGAATTATAGTCTCATTAGTTAATTTACAATTTTCTATAGGTTCTTGAATATTTGCAAAATAATTCTTGTCTCTTTCTTCTTCAATTATTTTTTGAAATTCAATTGGTATTTTATTTAATAGTTCTTCTGGCATTAAGTTAAAAATTTCATATACTTCTTCAAAAGCTATACTATATTTCATTTTTTTCCTCTTTTGGCTTTTCATTTTTATTATTAGTTGCTCTAGGATTATTACGATGTTTAAATAATCCTGCTATAGTCTGAGCAATGTCATGTCTAATTCTTAATATAGAAGATCTGAAATTTGGATTTACTCTATCTATCACTCCATACCATTTGCTAAATCTATACATCCATTTATCTTTTGGAAGTTTATAAGTTTCTATCCTTTTTGCAGTATCCTTAACTTCTTCATCCGTTTTTGAAACCGCGTCTTCCAGTGGCATGATCGCTTTATCTTCGGTTACTTCCGATGTTTCTTTCTCTCTTTTTGGATATTGTTCATCTATATTTTTAGCAATTTCACCAAAGTGTAAATCGCCTCTAGCTATTTCTGCAAAAACTCGTAAAATATCCTCCGTAGTATAATCGCCTTTTTCTTTTAGTTCAATAAATTTATCACTAAACTCTTGGTAATGATCTTCTACAAAACTTTCCGCATATCCCGTATAGGCTTTTCTTAATAATTCACTGTTCTTACAACATTTCCATAAAATATTAAATGAGAAATCCTTTTTCATTTTCTCTGTCATTGGTTGCAGTCCGTGTCTTGCTCTTTCTTTACTGATATCTAATTCATGTAATTCTAACCCTCTCTCATCTGCCATACTCTTTGCAGCCTCATAATCAGGTGCTAGTTCATGTTCACCATTACTTATATAGTATATGCCATCAATTTCAAAATCATCTACAACAATTTCAGGATATATTGTTACTTCATCGTAATTTAACATTTCGCCATTTGCTTGTATTGTATCTTGTATACATTTTTGTTCCACTTCTTGTGGTAACATTATTGGTGCTGGCAACACCAAAAATAATCTTTCACTATCCAGTCCCCAACCATTTCCATCATTCGCAGTAGCTACATCTCTATTTGATGCTGCTACAATATGTTTCGGTTTGATTTTTAAACCAAATTTGTTTCTACCAAATACTCCCATAGCATTATTAGTTATAAGAGAAGTTGACATATATTTATCTTTAAAGTTACCCTCTAGTTTCCCATGTGTTAAATTATGTATAATCCATCTGAAGCCACTATTTTCTCCATTTTCACTTTGTGATAAATAATCATCCCAAATTGCTAAAGCATGTTCTTTATATTTATCGATTTCTTGCCTTATCCCTTGGGTATCAGTTGGTTTAGTAGAAAGCAATATCTTAAGTTTTTTTTGAATTTCATACATTTGGCTACTTACTTCAGGAGATACCTTAATTTTATATTTCTCTAATCCATCTATAGATTCAATCGCATTTTCAGCTAAAATCCTTAAATCTACTACTAAATCATATCTTTTACCTAATTCAATTACGTCTAAGCAATCACTCATACTTTTAATTACTTCACTAGTAAATTCTTCGAATGATACTCTATAACGTAGTTCTTGTAAATCTCCAGGATTTATAGGTCCTTTATCTAATTGCGCATAAGCTTTTTGAAATGCACTTGCAAATTCTTCATCACTAGGAATCTCCAAAACATCTTTTGTAGCTTGTGCTTCTTTTAATAGCATTTGAAAAATTGAGCCAAATTCTTTTATAGATAGTTCTTCTTTTTGTAAATATGAATGCTTTTTTTCATAAAATACATGTCCATTTTTATTTTCTATTACCGCTAATATTCTCTTTTTTAATTCATCATTTAGTTTAATAGTTTCCAAGCGCTATTTCTCCTATATAAATATCCCATATAAAAAAGTTTGAATTAAATTTGTATTTACTCATCTTGTTCCTTTGGTTCCAATTATTCTATTTTAGTATATAAATAAAGTCCTTTTACTTCAATTACATCAGCATTAAATTAAAATTACAAAAAACTACCGAAGGGTGCGGGACCCTCCGGTAGTTTCTTTAATAAACACTATCTTTAATTTGCAAAAACTTCGATTCCGTTGATGTCAAAAAATCTTCCGTCCGAACCTTCTGTGAAAAAAACAGGATAATGAATTCTTCCATAAATGTCTGTTATAGCAGAATAGCTCATATTAATTAATTTATCTTTACTATAAACAGCCAGCCTAATCTTGTGATTTAAAAGAACATAGAATCCCATGCCTCTTGTATCACTCTTTTTGGCAAAGCTTATGAATGTCATTCCACCCATGTCTTTCTTATAGATCCGTATCCATTTGATTCCTTCCATAATGGATTCATCGAGAAGAATATTTCCATCTACATCAATCATAACGAGCTGATCATCTTCTTGCCTTTTGAGGATAAAGATTGTCTGATTTGCATCATTCTTGATTGAAACCCTGTCCAGAAGCTGTTCTGTTTTAAATTCTTCTTCAAAAATGATCTTGCCAGTCGTCAAATTCAGCAGATTTTTTAAGCCTTTCTCTGTTTTGAATGCCATAAACAAGTCCGGATTATCACATACTTCTTTGTCAAAAAAATATGGCTCTGAGCTTGAAATGACTTTCTTCCATATGTTCCCTTCTTTTATAAATACACTTACAAGCTCAGTGAGTTTATTCCACACCAGTACGCAATTGCCCTTAATCTGGGGGAACTCATTCTCACCAATTTTAGGTATTTCTACCCGTTTTTGTCCTATATAAGCAAACATATTTTTCCTCCTTTTGCTCAAATAGTGTTTATAGGTTCAGCAATCCGCTTTAGGAAGATTGCCTTTTTTATTTAGAAGCTATGCTTCTTACTTTTTAATATAACATATTTTACATTTTTTTACAAATTTTTACATTCAAATCATAACAAGAGACTGCCATTGTCATGGCAGTCTCTCAACTTTTTTGTCACATACTTTTTAGTTACCTACTTATATTTACTTTTACTTCTTTACTTTGAATTCAACTCTTTGATATGACGGATATGCTATGATTGGACCATTAAGATGCCCATATAGCATTCCTCTACAAGCGAATTGCAGGTGTCCTTCAATTGTAAGCAACTTATCAATTGCAAACACCATAGCAGCAACGCCATCTCCATCTTTTTCTTGCAGCGTTAGAAATTCTCCCGTGGTAAGCGATCCCCTTATGGCTCTATCAAGTTCCATGGTTTTATACTCACCATAGTACTTTCCATCTACTCTCTTCCCATGGGGTAAGAATGCATCTTCGACCATCATTTCTTTTTCATCATTCCCCCATCTTTCCCTTTCTTCAGGGCTTGACCATATTAGAAACGCCGTTTGTCCTTTTTCTTTTTCCTTTATTACCAGTTTCCGAAATTCTTCAAAAGTATCTTTCTCATTCATTATAATGACCTCCTAAAAAGTATTACTACAACAATCAAAAGTGTTAAAATTATATCATAAATTCTAGTTTTATTCAACTTACACATCTGCAAGTACTTGATTTTGATTATTTTTATTGATTAGGTCCATCTTCATCATCTGGATGTGCTGGATTTTTATTAGGATTTTCTGCTATTAAATCTGGATTACTTAATGTTTGTACTTTTTTCATGTTAGTAACTACTCCATCATAACCAGTTTTTGTAGTTTGGCTTGCTGTCTGCATAAGCTCATCATCTAAAGTAGTTTCATCAAAAGTTCTTCTGTCTGTAGTTTGTTTATTAGCACTTATTCTATCATCTAAAACTTGTAAACGTCCTGTTTTTAAAGCTTGTCGCGTATTCAACTCTATTACTGCAGAAATTAGACTAGTGTTTCTAGAATCATTTAGTCTATATGTCTTAAATCTCTGTCCGTTAGGATCTTCGATATCATAACGTAATATATCTAGTCTATCAGCATCTTGTAAAATCTTTGCACATTTTATCAACTCTATCTTACGTTGTTTAGAAATATCAGGCAAACGCCTTGAAATTATCGCTTCTATTGCTCTATATCCCTTTGCTTCGTGGGCCGCAATTAAAAAAGCTACTTCTTTCTTGTTTAAAGTACTATTTGCATTTTCCAAATACCATATAGCACCATTTCTTGCGTGATCTTTTCCTGGTTTTCCTGCAACTTTATGTTTAAAATCATGATAAATTGCTGCTTCTCTAATTAAAGCTAAATCATTTTTAGATACTCCATTCTTTTTCCCAAGATAATTTGCTAATAATAAAACATTTTTAACATGTTGTACTCCATGTTCTTTCGATTTAGAGTGATTTTGAGATTGCACTTCCCTTGCTTTATCAAACAATGGCATTATATCTTTTGCTTCCTCAAGAATAGAGCTTAAAGGAATCTGTTTTTCAATTGATGCATACTTTTTCACTTTACTAGCAACGTGATTGGATACAGCAACATTTGAACTTTCCATGCTAACTATTCCGACTTTATCTTCTATAGATGCCGTACCGCTAGTTTCTACTTCTTCAACATTATCAGGTTCTTGTTCTATTACTTTTTCTTGATTGTGTTCAATACTATTAGAAAGCTTTTCTTCTAACATTTCTACTTTACTTGCATAATAATCTTTAACAGCTTTGCCTTGGTCAGACTTTACACAACCATCTTCAAATTTTGCTAGTTCTTGTTTTATAATAGTTACAATTTGAGTTAGGTACTCATTTTTTTCTTCTTGGGTAATGCTTGGATCGTCATCTAGTGCCTTTACAATTGTTAAGAACAAATCTTCTCTTTGTTCCTCAGTAAAGTATTTGCTCTTAACTCTACTATCCGCATATTCTATGCCGACAGCATTGTTTTCAAACTTAGTAATCAAGTCTTTTGCAATATCTACAATAGTCTTCCCTTCTGGTAGCTCTGCCTCTCCTTTTAGCATTTTTTTCATTTCAAGAACTTTGGCCATCTCCATTTCGGCACATTCTTCTCTATTTATAATTACAATTGGAATTTGTAACTGTTCTGCTGCTTTTTTAGTTTCTTCCCAAAGATGAACTTTAGCATTATATTCTTCTAAAGCCTTTTCATCGCCCTCTGGTGGATCTCCAAATTCTGGTGGAAACTTATCTTTCTTTGTATCTTCTATCCATACTAGATAAGAAGGTTTTAGTTTTCTTACATTCCCTTCTTCATCTACTATGAGCCTTTCCATAACAGTCTCATTATGTGTATGTCTTGTGTTATCTATTGTTTTTTGTAAGCTATTAAATCTAACATCAAAGCCTAACTTATCATATAATGGAGCCAAACTCGTATTTCTTGTACCAAGATCATAAGGTGCTGAGCTTAGTACTGAATTTGCTGGCAACATTGAATAACCAACAACTATATTTCCTCTAGTATTTCTAGCTAATCCTATTTGATCTTGACCAATTATGCTTTCACAATTTCCATGTGCAAATATACTAGGGTTTTCATAAAAGTCTTTGTAATTTTCAACAGGTCCAAACTTACTATTATATGCACCTTCTACACGGACTAACATATTAAAATTGCCATGTAATCTATATACGGGCAAATTCTTCCCATTATAACTTACCGGTTCTACTAAATCGCTTTCATGTTCACTTGTATGATAAACGCCTTGCTGGAATTCTTTTATGAATAGGTTAATTGCTTTTGAGTCTAAGTGTAAATCTTTTGAATACTCTGTAGATGTAACTTTTCCTTCAAGAATATCTTTTATGATTAAATCCATTTGATGTGCATCAGCATGGTTTAATTCTTGAACTTTTATTAGTAATTGTTTTATATACTCACTATTTTCAACATTTAGGTCTAATACACCCTTAAATCTAGTTTCAAAAGCATCTAATTCATTCAGATCCATTCCAAATAAGTATTCTGCTATTGCAAATCTTTTAAGTTCTTCTAGACTTAATTCTCTAGATTCATCTTTATCAATTACATGTTGACTAGTTAATCTTTCTTTTATTTGCTTTTGCATAATATCAGGAATTTCAGTAGTTTCGCCTCTCATTATTGATAAAAGCATTCTCATTCTTTTACCATCTTTGTCAAAGTACTTTTCAATATCTTCTTTACAATTTAAGCCAAAGTAATTTGGTTTCGATAATGCAATGCTAATAGTTGCATAATGTTCTGGCGCGAGCTCTGTTTTTTCTAAATCTTTTAGTAAATCATTATATTGATTATTATCAAGCTGCTTAAATATTTTGTCAGCAGCCAATGTCCAGTTTTCTGAAGTATCAAGCAAATTTGCAAACGCATTTATAAAGCTCTTGTTATCTTTATATTTTACTAATTCTTCTTGAACTTTTTGATAGTGTGTAATTCTGATAAGTTGTTCATCACTGAAATTATTAATTAATTCTGATTTTAGAAAATCAAAATTTATTGTTTGGGTTACTCCATTATTTAATTGATAAATTTTTTCAAATTTATCAAGAGCATCTTTATATTTATCTGAGTATGGATTACCAAGTCCATGGTTTAAAAATATTTTAGCATCTTTTAAGTTATCAAAATGCATATGGTTATATAAAAGGTTTTGCAAATTATAACCATACAAATCATATATTAAATCAATATATGTCTTTTTTTGGTTCTCATAATTCATTGATGACCAGTATTTCACTATTAGTGGACTATATACATTTTGTCCCACCCCAAAATTTATTTTTTCAAGTATTGGCATTGTCGCAAGACCCATATAAGTTATTTGCTCCATAATATATCTACATGAATTTGCATTTAGATATGTTGCTGAATCTATGAAGGAATCGAGTAGCGGATGGCGCGTATCATCATTTTTTATTTCTCTTAAAATGCTAGCAAAATAATTACTAATAATCTGAGAGTTTGCTTTTTTTACATGATCTGGACAATATTTTAGAAGCCTTGCTAGGTAAAACTTACTTTCTTTTAAATTTTCAAATAAATATTTAAAATTCATTTCATAAACTTTATCTTTTGCGTAGCTCAGTTCTAAGCTAAGAAATGAATCTTTCTCATATCTCTTGATGTCTCTTTTTATATCTTTAGCTAGCATATGGCTTTGTAATCTGCTATTTGAAGCCTCATATAGATTCAAGCGTAAGCGTTTATAAACCGGCTTGTCTGTGGGTAATCTATCTATATATTTTTTGCCAATTGAAGAGTTTTGCACTTTATCATTTGTTTTGGCCCATATTTGAGGCAAAATAAAATTATAAAAGTAAACCTCATCACCGTTGAGTTTCTATATAATATTTTTTAGTATTTTCTATAAACTCAAGCAAATGCTCTTTTTGTGTTTCTGGATTTGTAGATGCCCAAATATCTAATAAGTCATCTGTATTAGCATATATAGCTCCCCTTCTCAAAATCATTGGAAAATATTTTTTTTGAGTTTCAGAGTTTAAATCTTTCCATGTTTCTTTAATTTCATAAGTCTGGCTATTATGGATTAAATATCCATAATAGTCCATCCTTTCTTGTGAATTCATTACATCCCATAATTGGTAGATTAGATTTTCGCATTTTATTGTTTGGTCTTTAATAGAAGCTAATATCTCAGATTTATATCTATGTTTAATTACAGTATTAAGCTTACCAACATAGTAAATTTCACTAGATTTTCTCATTCTTTCAAAACTTCTATCTTGAACTGATGCTGCAGTAAAACCAATAATATCTCCAAAGCGATAATGTGTATTATCTACTAATGATTCTTGCTCAGGAAGACTTAAACTATGTATGAATTCTTCTATCTCTTTCATAAAAAGATCTTTTTGTTCTCTTACATTACGTTGTCTAGCAACAAAAATATTAAAACTATTTATAAACCAGTCAATACTTCTAATTTTGGTTCCTATAGAAGAATTACGAAATAATGCTAAGAACTTTTCATAATTATACTCATCTCTATTATCTCTTACCCCTAATTCATGTAGCATTCTATCAAGATTACGAATCTGTTGAGCCGTTCTCATTTTTTTATATTCATTTAATAAACGTTCTTGTTCTGATGAAATAGCCATAAAATATAGTCGCTCCCTTCTAAGGTCTTATTTGATAAAACTAAATCTTTTTAAAGAATTTTTTTATTTTATTAAGAATTTTTATAAATAAATTTTCCTTATATACCACCATTTGAGTATCAGTTTTAACTATATTGGTAGAATTTAATTTTTCTTCATTATTCTTAAATATTTCTTTAGGATTATATTTTATATGTAATTCATCTTGATATTTCTTTTCGTTTTCATAGAATATAGTTGATAATTCTTTCTTTTCATCATCAGTTGACCAATAATTATATTTGAGAACAGCAAGTAAATCTTTCGCTTTCTCCGAAAGGCCTTGTTCTGCAAGACTTTTTTCAGGATCTATTTCTATATAGTAATAGTCATCAGATTGGTTTTCAATTAATGTTAGTAATTTTTCAGGAAGTTTATTAATATAAGAATATGGCATGTATTTTAGCAAGCAGTTAACTTCAGTATATGCTTGAGTATATTCTGCATTATTCGTTATCATTACTAGCACCTCCTTTATTTTTTATAATTGCCAATCCCTATCTTTTCCAATTGTAGTTGCTAATTTTTTATCACTTTTTGAGTCAATACCAAGATATTGATCCATTTGTTCTTTCCATCTTTTTTCTATTATTTCTCTTA
>ODAJ014750676.1_pt1 | contig 10209 bp, 5 predicted proteins | sample 1539241 | NCBI WGS metagenome assembly ODAJ01 (sample SAMN02144231, study PRJEB22623) | gut metagenome | biome: sheep rumen | host: Ovis aries | place: New Zealand
AGGCGAACACGGATGTTTGCGCTAACACATAGGGCGTGAACTGTGATTGTCGTCTGATTGGTCGTGCTAAGCCAAGGTATCCCAATCCCATTCACGCCCTCTTTTCACGAAATGAAAACGAGGGCTTTTAGATTGCCCTATTGTTGGACAAGGAAATGACTAAAAAATACACATTCATAGATTTGTTTGCCGGAGCTGGTGGTCTTTCTGAAGGATTTGTCAGAGCCGGGTTCACTCCTATTGCACATATAGAGATGGATAAATATGCCTGCGAAACACTAAAAACAAGGGCTGCTTACCACTATCTTGATGAAAATAACAGATTAGACATCTATAAGAAATATCTACTAGAAAAGAAAGAAGGAGAGAATGGGCAGAAGTTATGGAGCCAAGTACCAGCTCCAATTATTGACAGCGTTATTCATGCTACTATTGGCTCCGCAACCATAGATGGAATATTCCAGAAGGTTGACATTCTTAAAGGAAAGAATGGTGTAGACCTGATAATTGGTGGACCTCCTTGTCAAGCATATTCCATTGTAGGTCGTTCAAGGATGGGGAAAGACGTAGAGAAAGACCCTAGAAATGAACTATATAAATACTACGTTCGCTTTTTGGAACGATACACTCCCAAAATGTTTGTCTTTGAAAATGTACTTGGTATTAAAACAGCCAAACAAGGTGAGCCATTAAAAGATTTACAGGAACTTGTTGCAAGTGCTGGCTATGAGATGAAAATGGAGGTGCAAAATGCATCTGAGCATGGAGTACTGCAAAGACGACAGAGAGTAATTATTGTTGGTTGGCGAAAGAATATTCTAAATTCCAAAGGCGAGAAACACTTTTATCCGATTCTGGAGAAAGAAAGTAATTCATACACTGTGATGAATGATTTATTCTCAGACCTTCCTATTAGAAGGGCAGGAGAAGGGAGTCTTACAGACCCTGTTCATTATTCCAAAGATTTGAACGACATGCCGTATCTTAAAGAATCTGCTATCCGCAATGAAAAAATCGACTTTACAACGCAACATATTGCCCGCCCACACAATGCCAATGACAGGGAGATCTATTGTATGGCGATAAAACAATGGAGAGAGAGAAGGAAACAGTTAGACTATTCCAAACTGCCAGCCCACTTACAAACTCATAAAAACACAAAATCATTTCTGGACAGATATTCTGTAGTTGACCCAGATGGATACAGCCACACTGTAGTTGCACACATATCGAAGGATGGACATTATTACATTTATCCAACCACAAATCCTACAATTGAGAATGTGCGTTCAATAACAGTAAGAGAGGCTGCTAGGCTTCAATCATTTCCTGATGACTACTTTTTCGAAGGAAACAGAGGTGCTGCTTTTAAGCAAATAGGTAACGCTGTTCCCGTATTATTAGCTTTCAAGATAGCGAAAGAGATTCTAAAACAACTGTAGACTATGGATTATTCATTACTACCTAAAACGGAAGCGGTTCCTGAAGCAGCCTCAATGATTGAGACCTTCAGGGCAATTGGATACAACCTCGAAACTGCAGTTGCTGATATTTTAGACAATTCAATATCAGCAGGTGCAAAAAACATATATATTGAAAGAATATGGGATGGTGGAAAAACCAATGTGACCATCAAGGATGATGGCTTGGGTATGAATAGTGAAGAGATTGTGGAAGCCATGCGCCCTGGAGCCCAAAACCCATTAGATTCTCGTGATGTTAATGATTTAGGGCGTTTTGGGTTAGGAATGAAAACAGCATCCTTCTCTCAGTGTAGAAAACTGACTGTGATAAGCAAAAAAAATGGTTATCATACTGCTTATTGGACATGGGATTTGGATTACGTTGCCATGAGCCATAAATGGGAGCTAATAAGATGGGCACCAAAAGAATATACAAATACCCTAGACGAACAAGTATCTGGTACAATGATAATCTGGACAGATTTAGACAGAGTTATACCCCCGTCAACATCAGTAGAGGACATTGTCGCCAAACAAAAGTTTTCTGATGCATGGGCAAGAGTGAAGTTTCATATCGCAATGACCTTCCATCGTTTTATTGAAAGCAACGATGTTACTATATATTGGGGTGGGAATCCTATTGAAGCATGGAACCCATTCTGCCTTGATGAAAAAAAGACTCAATGCTTCCCGACAGAGACTTTGTATTTTGGAAGTAATAAAGTAGAAGTAAAAGGATACATATTACCACATAAGAACAATTTCAGTTCTGAACAGAAATACAAAGAGGCAGAAGGAATGAATGGCTATCCAGCTGCACAAGGTTTCTATGTATACCGAGGGAAGCGGCTTCTACTCGCAGGAAGTTGGCTTAACCTATTCAGGAAAGAAGATCATTATAAGCTTGTTCGAATCAGCATAGATCTACCAAACACCCTAGATTCTGAATGGCAAATTGATATCAAGAAATCAACTGCAATACCACCTCTTTCTTGTCGTGAACAACTACGTTCTTACGCCCTTGATGTAAGAAACAAAGGAATGGAAGTTTACCGACATAGAGGGAAGATATTAAAGAAAAAGGCAGGAATTAACTTTCAGCCCCTTTGGTTAGAAAAGAAAAAAGGTAATAAATGGTCTTTTGTGGTTAACCGTGACAACCAATTGATAATGGATTTGCAAGAAGAAGCACAAACAAATCCTAAGCATGCTATTAGTATGTTATTACGCATAATAGAAGAGTCAATCCCCACTCCGACTATCTTCATCAAACAATCCAGCGAGGAGAACTTGCAAAAAGAACCATTCTCTGATATGGACACAGCCATTATACAAGAGATGTTGCAGAAGATGTTCAACAATTTAAAAGCCTCTGGTCATACCAAAGAACAAGCAAAAGCTGTTCTTAAAACAATAGAACCATTTAATAATTACGAAGACTTAATCGAGGAGTTATGAATATGGAATCTTATCAAAAAGCAATAGAAGTATGTCGAACCTTAATTGGTTTGAAAGAGTCTGTTACCGATAACGATATTGACACAGCGGTCAATAGTGTAGTTTTGATGTTTCCCACACTAAGCAAAGAGGTTCTCAAGACGAAACTAATGTCTATTTATAGTGTTCGTGTTGAACCTATGCAGATTTTAGAGGGACGTGAACGACGCAAACCTTGGCTTATGGCATTCAAAGCTTCTGAATGTTGTAAATGGTCTTTCTGGAATCGTTACAAATATTACCTTGAACATCAAAAAGGATTTGAGCCAGCAACAATACAAGGTGTTGATGATATGACTGACAGGATACTTGACAGGTTCTTTAATCCTCAAAAAACAGATGTGATTATAAGCAAGAAAGGTCTCGTGGTCGGTCAGGTTCAATCAGGTAAGACAGCGAACTATACAGGACTAGTTTGTAAAGCTGCTGATTCTGGTTTTAATCTGATAATTGTACTAGCGGGAACTTATAATAATCTTCGTAGTCAGACCCAGTTGCGATTGGACGAGGGTTTCCTGGGCTTCGATACTCAGTTTGAGCGAGCCAGTACAAAGGAAACTACCAAAATAGGTGTTGGCTTAATTCCGGGATTTGATGATGCTATTGCTAACTCGTATACAACCAATTCTGAAAAAGGAGATTTCACCAGTCGTTCAGCCAATACTGCTGGCTTTAACTTTAACGCCCCACAACCAGCACTTCTTGTTGTAAAAAAGAACTCAACAGTATTAAAGCGCCTTAATACTTGGCTGAATACGCATTCTGAGAACGGGAAAATAAGCAACAAGTCCCTTCTAATGATTGACGATGAGGCAGATAATGCATCTATCAATACAAATGCGTCAAATGATGACCCGACAACAATTAATAAGTATATTTGTTCTATTTTGAACAAGTTTAATCGTACTGCCTACGTTGGGTATACTGCTACTCCTTTTGCCAACATCTTTATCCCCCAAGATGATTCCAATCTGTTCCCAAGAGATTTTATCATCAACCTGCCATCCCCTTCAACATATATAGGACCCGATAAGGTATTTGGAACCTCATTAATACCAGACGACACGAATGATGAACTATTACCAATCGTTGTGCCAATCAATGATTTTACATCATTCGTTCCCAACAAACATAAAAAAGATGATATTAAACCTACATTATCAGAGGTTCCTGAATCGTTACGACTTGCCATAAAATGTTTCATTGTGACATGTGCAATAAGAAATCTTCGTGGTCAAGACCACAAACATAATTCAATGCTCATACACGTTAGCAGATTCCAATCATGGCAAAACCACATAAAGGACCTGGTTACACGTATCTTCAATTACTACAAACAGGAGATTGAAGCCGGTGATAGAATGGTGTTGGAAGAATTACGAAAAGTATTTGAAGAGGACAATGGAGCTTACAAGTCTTACAAAACGACTACTCAAATGATATTGGATTCCAAATTCAAAGATATTGATGATTCATTGGAAATCCACAAGTGGGAAGATGTGAAGTCTCAACTCTTTAAAGCTGTCCAGAAAATAACTGTCAAATCTATCAATGGATCGTCAAAGGATGCGCTGACATATTACGATAACAAAGACGAGGGAATTTCTGTAATCGCTATTGGTGGTGATAAACTATCACGAGGCTTGACACTAGAAGGTCTGTCTGTCAGCTATTTCTTGCGAGCGTCAAAAATGTATGACACACTGATGCAGATGGGGCGCTGGTTTGGCTATCGTTCTGGCTATGTGGATTTATGTAGGTTGTTTACAAGTAGTGAACTGAATGAATGGTATCGCCATATCACTTTGGCGAGCGAAGAACTTAGAGAAGAGTTTAGCTATCTATATGAGATTGGTGGAACTCCAGAAGATTACGCCCTTAGAGTAAGAAATCACCCAGGGGTTTTACAGATAACATCACTTGCAAAAATGCGATATGCTAGCACGATTGAAGTTTCTTGGGCTGGCAGATTAGTCGAAACATACCAGTTGCTAAAGGATAAGGCCAGCAGGCACATTAATTTTGTGGCAGCTGACACATTATTGTGCAAACTCGGATTGTATACCCAAGCAGGAAACAACTATTTATGGAAAAATATTGACGTTGAAACAATACTGACTTTTTTCGAGAGTTACCGTTTACCATCTTCAATGGTCAAGGTCAATCTAAGAGCCATATCCGAATACATAAGACAGGTAAACAATTCGGGTGAATTATCTGATTGGAGTGTGGCCTTGATGAACAAACCTACGGGAGAAAAAACAAGAGAGTGCGATGGCTATTTATCAAATGGGCTTGGATTCAATTACTTTATGCGTATGCCATCAAGTGATGCCTCTGAGCACTATCTGTTAAGAAAAAACCATATTCTTGGTAATCCACGTGATGAATTTATCGATTTGAACGATGAGATTCTAAAAGAAGCATTGGATGAAACAAATAAAAAGTTAAAAGACAGGAAACAATCATATCCAAGTCCTAAACTTGTGAGGGAAAAATATCGTGATGTTAAACATCCTTTGCTGATAATATATCCCATAAAGCCATCAGCTGATTATGTAACAGCCAACAAAGATGGCAATGAACCTTATATGAGTTTTGCCATTTCGTTCCCGCATACCAATACGGGTGTAGCAATTTCATATTCTGTAAATCAACTGACAGACTTTGCAGATACTGAAGATATTTTTGAACAAGAAAACGATAATGTATATGAACAGAGTTGATACAGTAAAGGAAGTTTGGCAGAAACTCGAGAGTGAATGTACAGAGGGACTCGTCAAAAGAGCGCTTCGTATTCCTTCTTGTTTAAAAACTTTTTGTACATACAGTTTCCCGGAGCAATACTGTGGGATAGCGTTTTCTTTTCATCAGGACATCAAACTTGATATCACTAGTTTCCAAGATTTGTCCGAATTGAAAGTATCCTTATTCAATGATACATCTTTCCCTAAATCAAAAATACTTATTATACAGCTAAACAATAGAGAAAGCCGTGTCAATGACATTTTTGCAACCATCTGTGCAAATATTGTTAACTCAATTATTGGGGCCGCATCCGAAAAAGAGGGTATGCGGATAGTAATCACTCAAATGAGGAAGTGGAAAGAACTGTTCTCTAGAAGAAAAGACCAAAAGTTATCTGCGCAAGAACAGCAAGGTCTATTTGGTGAGTTATTCTTCCTCGGAAAACTTTTATTGACATCTATAGACAAGGTCACCACAAATGGCTTTTGGGTTGGACCAGATCAAGCTCCAAAAGATTTCCAAAGTGACATGTGGGCAGTTGAGGTTAAGACGACATCTGCTAATATTCATTCCGGCATCTCAATCAATGGTGAACTACAATTGGACGAAACAGAAGTTGAACACTTATTTCTATTCAATCTGGTTGTTGAAGTATTACAGCAAGATGGACAAACACTACCAGAACTGATTGCAGCTATCCGTCAATTGTTGAAAGGTGATAGTAGAGCCACCAGTGTCTTTGAGAGCAAGTTAATTCTTGTTGGCTATTTCGATTTCGATAAAGAATTCTATAATGATCGCCATTATCACATTCGGAAAGAACAATATTTTCAAATTAAGGACGAGTTCCCAAGAATCAAGAAAGATGATTTGAAGATAGGAGTATCTGAAGTGAAATATCGTATCTCATTAGACTTCTCTAGTGAGAACATGGTCATCGAAGAAAATGTCATTAATACCATTGAGACTTATGAAAGAAATAAATAAATTCTACAAATCCTTAATACAAGAGGTTTCCACCAGACAAATTGCAAATGAGGAGGGTGATAACCAAGAACAGACATTTACCCGTATGTGTCTGGAACTCTTAAGTGAAGCAGGTGAAACTGAGAATTCTGATGTTGCATTCTACGAAAGAGACTTGGGGACCAGAAACCAGCAGAAAATAAACGGTTATGCGATAGCTGACAATTACGAAACTGTGGACTTATTCATTTCCATATATGAGGGAACTGATGAGCCTGTTACAATATTAAAGAGGGACATAGATAATGCTGCCACACGAATAACCAATTATTTCAGGAATGCAATCTATTCTGATTTCGGAAACGAAATAGAAGAATCGTCTGCTATATTTGAATTTACGAACACTTTAGGGACATACAAGGAACTAAGGGATTCGCTCGTCAGAATAAATGCTTTCATTTTGACAAATGGTGTGTACAAAGGTGACATTCCTCAAAGCAAGGAAATAAGTGGTTATAAGATTTATTACCGTATTGTTGATATTAACTATTTATACCAGATTTCCGAGCAGTCTCATGCCCCTATCATTATCAACTTTGAAGAGGAAGGGTGGAAGGTTCCTTGTCTGCATGCATCATCAAGTAACCCAGATTATGAGGCATACGTTTCTATACTTCCAGGGAAATGTTTATCGAGCTTGTATGAAAGATACGGAGGACGACTTCTGGAGCAAAATGTTCGTTCCTTCTTGCAATTCACAGGAAAGATTAATAAAGGCATTAGAGAAACGATAAAAGAACGACCTCACATGTTCTTGGCATATAATAATGGTATCGCAGCTACTGCAGATGCAATGGAACTTGATGGCGATGGTAATATCCGGATTATATCCAACTTGCAAATCGTAAACGGTGGACAAACAACAGCCTCTATCTATCACACCGAGAAGAAGGATAAGGCTGATATTTCGGACATATATGTACAAGTAAAATTCTCGATAGTAAAGAAGAAAGACGAATATGCCAATATCGTTTCAGATATCTCGAAATATGCAAACACCCAGAACAAGGTAAACAATGCAGACTTCTCTGCCAACAATCCGATACTTGTTGAGCTAGAGAAAGTTTCACGCTATGTGATGACTCCCGTTACACCAGAGCGTTCAATACAAACCTATTGGTTCTTTGAGCGTGCAAGGTCTCAATACAAGAACATTCGTCTAAAAGAGGGCTTCACCAAGTCAAGACAAAAGGCTTTCGACCTTAAATATCCCAAGAATCAAATGTTCACAAAAGTTGAATTGGCCAAGTACATCAACTGTTTTGAAGAGGTCTATGAGGGCAGTAAATTGGTAATTGGTCCACATATTGTAGTAAGAGGCTCTGAAAAGAACTATGCTCAGTTCGTTGCCAAGAACCTGCCTTCAAGTGCTAAGAAAATCAACAACATCTATTTTGAGGACACTATTGCAAAAGCTATTCTTTTCAAAGCAGCAGACGAACTTTATGGAACTAAGAGGAAAGGTAACAATATAGGCGAGCTGAAATCTGTGGTAGTTCCTTACACCATAGGTTTACTAAATCACATGGTTGCTGGAAGAATAAATTTGTATAAAATATGGAAGAACCAAAAGGTTTCAGAATCGTTGGCAAACATCCTCTATTCATTGATGTCGCAAGTCAATCCTTTTATCATAAACAATTCGCCATCCAACAATTATCTTGAATGGGCAAAGAAAGAGGAATGTTGGACTACTGTTAGAGACAATAAAGAATGGAAATGTGACTTGAAATCCATTGAAGATGACTTATTAGATCCGAATACAACCGTAACGAGAAATGTAACCGTCAATACAGATACCGATGACAAATATGAGCATGACCTAAAAATAGTAAAATCTATTCCATACAAATTGTGGATAAGGTTTGCAGAATGGGGGGCTGAATCCAGAGAACTAAACTTGAACCTGCAGTCTAAGGCAAGGGAAATTGCTAATGATTTGAAGTATAATCATAAATTGACATCAGCAACAGTTTCTCGCGGAATGGCCATTTTCGACAAAGTATGTGAAGAGAATTACGAACTTTTAGAAGAGATTGACCGACTGAAAGAAGAAGAGCAAGAAGAAAAAGAACAAAAGGAAAAACAGCTCAATACTGTCAGAAACATTAATGTCAACGATGTTGATATAGACATTGAACTCATTAAAAGAATGGTTGAATGGGACAGAAAAAATCGTGTTTTAGAAGGCTGGAAGTTCAAAGTCATGCAAGATGTCGCCATTGGCCTAAAGCCCTTAACAGAAAAACTAAAATGGGGATTTCGGCAAAATCTCAAGATTCTACTTACAATTGGATTCAATGAATTATAGCTTATAAGCAATAACGGAGGCATATTTTTTTTACTGAATAACCATGAAATAGTTTTTAATTTGCCTGTAATTTGCTTTTGAATGGAATTTGGCAATGTAAACAAATAGAAAAAACTGACAGACAAAATCTTATCTTATTTGTTTTAATTTGCTGACAGGTAAAAATAAGAGCAATACCTGTAATATAACTCCTGATATTACATCTTTTTAATCCTCTATTGCCCACAGGTACTCTTTCAGCGGGACTTTGCCGGAGGGGGTGAGGTGGATGCCTTCGGAGGTTAGGAGGGAGGCTTGGGCGGGGTAGTGCGGGGCGAGGCGGCCGGAGGCATTGACGACGCGGTGGCAGGGGAGATCGGCATCGGGGGCCCCTCGCATAATGCGACCCACCAGACGGGAATGATTGGGCCAGCCACATAAGGCGGCGATACGTCCATAGGTGAGCACCCGCCCACGCGGTATCTGGCGGACGATGTCGTAGACCTCGGCACGAAGGGTGGCCTCGCTCGGCTGTGCTGCAACGTTTATCACGACTGAATAACGCAATGCGTTGCTAATTATTGTTTCTCCTTTTATCATATTCTCCTGCTCGCGCTCCGCGCTTGCGAAATCTCGTGGATCTTGTGGATTGACAGAAAAAATATTTGGCCATTCCGGCGAAAAGTGGTACTTTTGCACTCTAAATAACGATTCCGCAACAGTAATGACCGACACCATGACACCCGAGCAGCGGCACCGCTGCATGTCGCACATACGCAGCAAGGCCACGAAGCCGGAACTGCTGGTGCGGCAGTGGCTGTGGAGCCATGGGTATCGGTATCGGCTGAACGTCAAGAGTGTCCCCGGCAAGCCGGACATCGTACTGCGGCCATACCGCACGGCGATATTCGTCAACGGGTGCTTCTGGCACGGACACGGTGTGCGGCCTCCGGCCGCACAAATTGAAAATTCAAAATTGAAAATTGAAAGCTCCCCCTGCTGCAAGATTCCACAGACCAACCGCAGCTTCTGGCTGGAGAAAATAGGCCGCAACCAAGAGCGCGACCAGCGCAACTACGCCCAGCTGCAGGCGAGCGGCTGGCAGGTCATCGTCGTCTGGGAGTGCCAGCTGAAGCCCGACAAGATAGAGCGCACCATGCGCGAGGTGGAGCTGGCGCTGAACAA